>Ga0079226_10005015_pt1 | contig 10129 bp, 12 predicted proteins | sample Poulit2014_FD_76345 | JGI IMG/M metagenome (GOLD analysis project Ga0079226, IMG submission 76345) | Agricultural soil microbial communities from Georgia to study Nitrogen management - Poultry litter 2014 | ecosystem: Environmental > Terrestrial > Soil > Agricultural land | place: USA: Georgia... | reverse complement strand
TCAATATTCAGTTCAAAAAGCTACTAAATTGATTGTAAATAAGCTGTAAAGCCAGGCATAACTATGTTATTAAAAAAGAAGGTTAAAACTTTAACGATTAATGCAAACTACATAGAGGCTATGTAGTTATACATGAAGGCTATGTAGTTATACATAGAAGCTATGTTTGTTAAATATATGTGTAATAGCTTCTAAGTAACGGGTGAAAGAAGTTGAGGGTGTAATCTTAACTCTGTCTAAGAGTAAAACTTCCTGATATTTTATAAAGTACCGTTACTAATCGATCAATAAAATATCAAAGGTAAATTTACCCTACATACTTTATGAGATAATATCTGATAGGATCTTTTTTTCCAAGCTCTTTATATTTGACTCAAAAAATCATTAGGTTATTTTCTGATGTACTAAAAAGAAAACAAAGCCCATATAATTGAAAACATGATAGATACAAATTAATTTTCTAAGAGGGAACTGAGTGTTTTGAAAAACGAGCAAGTACTTGAACTACAAAAAAAGAGAAAAGCTATGTTTGTGAAACAGAAGAAAAAGAAGAGAATAAAATAACTTGCTTACGGTTTTCGTCGGTTTTTCGTAAACAATGCAGGTAGCTTTCGGTTTTCGTAATCAAACTGTTTTGGTTACGGTTTATGATGTTTTATCGTAATCAAAAGTATCTTATACCAGCGAACGTTAAAGAATGCATAGTCGGCATTGGAGGAGGGTTTTCCTTTTTCGATAAATTTCTTAAAACAAATGCTTCTGCAATTATTGTTTTTAGGACGTGGAGCAAAGAAGTCACCTGGGGAATTTAAATCGGAATTTTCAATAGTATTAAGCTCTGTGGCAACTCGCATATTCCTGTACTTCCGACTCCTTACTTATAAAATAACTAGAAGGGTTAAAGAAAAACCCTTCAAACCTCTAGGTAAAACACAGATGTTCTTATCTTTGCCATTATGGATAAAAAGGTAATATTACTCATACTAGACGGATGGGGATGCACGGCAGATCCAGAAGTATCGGCTATAGCACAAGCTCGAACTCCGTATATCGACCAGCTTTTAATGAATTACCCTAACGCTACACTTAGAACGGATGGACGAAATGTAGGTTTACCCGAGGGTCAAATGGGAAATAGCGAAGTAGGACATATGAATCTCGGAGCGGGTAGAATTGTTTATCAAGATTTGGCTAAAATTTCTATCGCAGTAGAAGAAGGTCATATCGCACAGGAGAAAGTATTGCTTGATGCCCTGCGATATGCAAAGAAACAACAGAAAAAAGTTCATTTTATCGGACTTTTATCGGATGGAGGGGTACATTCCCACATTCAACATTTGGGCGGCTTACTTCAAGTTGCAAAAGAACAGGACCTAGATCAAGTCTATGTGCATGCTTTCACAGACGGTCGAGATGTAGATCCCAAATCAAGTATCCATTATATTCAACAACTACAAGAAATGATGGAAAAGAGTACTGGTAAACTCGCTTCTATAATAGGTCGTTATTATGCTATGGATCGTGATCGAAGATGGGAAAGGGTTTCGGAGGCCTACCATTTGTTAACCGATGCAAAAGGTAAAGCTTTTACGGATCCCGTAGAAGCTATAGAGCAAAGCTATAAAAATGGATATACGGATGAGTTTATACAACCTATTGTATTAACCGAACACGGACAGCCTATCGCCACCATCGAAAAAGAGGATGTGGTAATTTTTTTCAATTTCCGTACAGATCGAGGAAGACAATTAACTCAAGCCTTAACCCAAACTGATTTTCCAGAATATGGCATGTACAAAATTCCATTACGATTTGTTACTCTAACCTCCTATGATGATTCATTTACGGGCATAGAGGTAGTGTATCGAAAAGAAAACTTAGAAAACACTTTAGGTGAAATATTAGAAAAAAACAATAAAACTCAAATTCGAATTGCAGAAACAGAAAAGTACCCTCATGTTACCTATTTCTTTTCGGGAGGTCGTGAGGTTCCATTCGAAGGAGAAAAACGTATATTATGCCCTTCGCCTAAAGTGGCGACTTATGATTTACAGCCCGAGATGAGTGCATATGATATCCGTGATAAAATCATTCCTGAATTAAAAAACAGATCAGCAGATTTTATCTGTCTCAACTTTGCTAATCCAGATATGGTAGGTCATACCGGAGACTTTAAAGCCGCCATTCTAGCTTGCGAAACCATTGACAAATGTGTAAAAGAAGTGGTAGATCAAGCTATAGAAGCTGGATATACTAGTATTATATTGGCCGATCATGGAAATAGTGAGAAAATGAGGAATAATGATGGAAGTCCAAATACGGCTCACACCACAAATCCTGTACCGATTATAGTTGTAGATAAGGACATTAAAGAGGTGAAATCAGGAATTTTAGGCGATATTGCACCTACGATTCTAAAACTACTAAATATAAAGCAACCCAAAGAAATGACACAAAAACCATTGATATGAAAACACTAGCTTATATATTATTTATATTCTCAACATTTACTGCGTATATTCCGAGCTATTCGGTAAACGATAAAATAGCCGAAGTGCCTGAACAAAGAAGACCCAATATGCTCTTAGGAGAATTTGAACCGAACGAATTGGAACAAGCTCCTTATACCCAATGGTACACTCCCAACTATAAACGAACAAGACTAGATGAAAATCGAATAGCCCATCTAAAAACTTTATTGGAAAAAAAAGAGATCGAAATTTTAGGCTTTGTCGGTTCTTGGTGTGGCGATACCAAAAGAGAGCTTCCTATTCTGATGAAGATACTAGACCGAATAGATTTTGATACCGATAAGCTCACGTTAACAGGAGTAAACTATCAATACCAAGCTCCAGATGGAAGCAATAAAATATGGGAGGTTCGTAGAGTACCTACTTTTATAATTTTAGAAGATGGCAAAGAGATAGGAAGATTTGTAGAACGTTCGCAAGTAAGCCTTTTAGAGGATTTTATAAAAATTCTGGAACAATAAAAAATAATATTTTTACAAAATGATAAATAAAACCTACACGATTGCAGTAGATTTTGATGGTACCATTGTTGAAGACGCTTATCCAAAAATCGGGCGTCCCAAAATATTTGCTTTTGAGACTTTAAAAAAACTTCAAGAACGAGGACACCGTCTTATATTATGGACTTATCGATATGGTAAACGCTTGGATGAAGCTGTAGAATTTTGCAGAGAAAATGGAATAGAATTTTATGCTGTTAATAAGAGTTTCCCCGAAGAGGAATTTGACGGAGTAATCAGTAGGAAATTAAATGCTGATTTTTTTATCGATGATCGCAATATCGGGGGATTAGTAGGATGGGGTGAAATTTATCAAATACTAATCGGCGAAAAAAAAGAAGTTTCACACAAACGTAAAGGTTGGTTTAGACGTTAATTTAACATTATGATTATTACAAAAACTAGAGAAGAAATAGAATTGATGCGTGAGAGTGCCTTATTGGTTTCAAAAACCCTAGGGATGCTTGCAAAGGAAATAAAACCAGGAGTAACCTCATTACAATTGGACAAACTTGCCGAAACCTATATTAAAGACCACGGGGGGTATCCAGGCTTTTTAGGCATGTATGATTTCCCTAACTCTTTATGCATTAGCCCTAATGAACAAGTGGTACACGGTATTCCCAATAATACTCCTTATGAAGAGGGGGATATCGTATCTATAGACTGTGGCGTATTAATGAACGGATTCTATGGTGATCATGCCTATACCTTTACTGTAGGCGAAGTGTCAGATGAAGTGAAAAAATTATTAGAAGTGTCCAAAAAATCTCTCTATTTAGGAATAGAGCAATTCAAAGCTGGGAACCGCGTAGGAGATATAAGTTATGCCATTCAAAAGTACTGTGAAGATCATGGCTATGGTATTGTTCGTGAACTAGTAGGACACGGTCTAGGAAGAGACATGCATGAAGACCCAGAAGTACCCAACTATGGTAAAAGAGGACGTGGTAAAAAGTTTAAAGAGGGTATGGTAATCGCAATAGAACCTATGGTCAATATGGGTACTAGAAGGATTTTACAGCTCCCAGATGGCTGGACGATACTCACTGCAGATAGAAAACCTAGCGCCCATTTTGAACACAACGTAGCTTTGGTGGATGGTAAACCTGAACTGCTTTCTACTTTCTACTATATCTATGAAGCATTAGGTATAAAAAGCGATGAAGAAGATGCATTTCGACAAAAAAACTTAGTATTGTAAATGAGCTTCTTTCAGTTCATATTAAATCATATTCCAAGGCCATTATTGATTCGTGCCAGTTATTTTGCACGCCCAGTAATGGCTATATTCTTTAGAGGTAACAAATATACCGACCCTATCAATGGTAAAAGCTACAGAAAATTTCTGCCATATGGTTACCAGATTAAACGGGACAATGTGCTGGCACCTGGTACTTTTTCTTTAGAACGTCATAGATTATTATGGCTTTATCTGCAACGAGAAACAGACTTCTTTACAAGAACTAGGAAAGTATTACACGTCGCACCCGAACAAGCTTTTCTGAAACGTTTTAAGGCAATGAGAAATCTCGATTATACGACTACTGATTTAGAATCGCCCATTGCAGATATCAAAGCTGATTTAACAAATCTGCCTTTTGCAGAAAACACCTATGACCTAATAATCTGTAATCACGTACTGGAACATATTCCAGAAGATAGGAAAGCGATGTTGGAAATCTACAGGGTATTAAAGCCAGGAGGTTTTGCGATACTCCAAGTTCCTTATGATGCCCAAAGGTCTGAAACATTTGCTGATGATAGTATTACCGACCCCGAGCAAAGAGCAAAAATCTTCGGACAATATGATCATGTTAGAGTCTATGGAATGGATTACTTCGAAACTCTAGAAGATATTGGTTTTATAGTGAAAGCAGAGGATTATACGCTGAACTTGGATGATAAAGAAATAGAAAAATATCGCTTACCAAAGGGAGAACTCATCCCTATTGCAATCAAACCAAGTACAGAAACTCCAACTGAGTTATAGAATAATAAGCTTTATTCCTGAAATAATAATTTCATAGCGGGGGTAGCATAATCTTTATGATCGTCTTCCGAAATATAAGTAAAATAAGCTTCTACTCCTTCTAGTTCTTTTAACAACTCCTTGGATTTCTCTATACCCAATGCCATAAAAGCAGTAGCGTAGGCATCTGCCTCTGCACAAGTTCTGGCAAGAACAGTAGCACTAGTAAGATCACTTTGTTCGGCGGATCCCGTAAGTGGATTTATGGTGTGTACATATTTATCACCTGTTTCTTCGTCTATTCTAAATTTTCTATAATTTCCAGAAGCAGCTAAACCTACATTTTGTAAGGGAATAATTTGATGGTAAGTCCTATCTTCCAACTCGGAATTAATATTTTCAATCCCCACCATCCAAGGATTATTCTTCTCTCTATTGATACCTCTAGCCACCATCTCACCTCCTATTTCTATTAAATAATTACTTACACCTTGAGAATCTAAATAACGTGCAAATTCATCCACACCATATCCTTTGGCAATCGCATTAAAATCAATATAAGTATTGGGATGTGTTTTATGAATTGTTCCATCCTCCTGTAAGCTCACTTTGTCAAAACCTACCATCTGCATCAAGGAATCTAAACTACTCTCATCAATATGCTGAATAGGTTGTGTATCTCCAAATCCGTAAGCATTTCTAAGTACTCCTATTGTCGGATCAAAATAACCATTGGTTTTCTTGTGAATCACTTTAGACATCAAAAATGTATGTTTAAAGATTGTATCTACTACGACACTACTATCCCCTTGGTTGATTCGACTGATTATACTATGGGGATGATAAGTACTGACCGAATTATTAAAAGCCGTAATAATAGAGTCCATAGCTGTTATTGTTTTATCCTGATCTAATGACCCAGAATAGATAATGCTATAGTACGTTCCAAAGGCGCTTCCATCAATTCTTTTATTTTCAATTGAGTTTTGGCAGCTCATTATCAAGCTTATGCCAACAAGCAATAATAACTTTTTCATCTTATTTCTATTAATCCCTCATAGGCAACTCCATAAGGTTCATCTTTGATGACAGGTTTTGAATAATCTTCTCCGTGACCTAATCCGACTCCTGCATAATAGGTTTTTGCCTTAAATTTATCTGCGTGAGTTTTAATACTCTGCATAAAAACAGGGTCATATTCTGCTGGCTCCTCTGGATAGTGTACTGCTCTAACGATTATAAAGTGTAGTTTTTTATTTTTTAAAGCAACAAACTGTGGATCTTTCTTAAGCTTTGAATTCACGCCCAAAAACTCATACCCCTCTTCCACTAATTGTTCCCCCACAATATTCATGGCTAAATTATGTAATTCTTGCTCTGTAAGTTCCTGTCTCATCCTTAAATTAATTTACTGAAATATCAAAGTTAAACAACAAACCGCTAAACTATAGCTAGTTTAGCGGTTTGTTTACTCCTTATTGGGTTATAATTATACTCCGAAATCATCGAAGCGTATATTCTCTTCTGGAATACCGAAATCTAAGCCCATTTTTTCTACTGCAGCGTTCATCATAGGCGGCCCACAGAAATACAATTCGATATCTTCTGGGGTTTCATGATGGTTCAAGTAATTGTCTATAACTGCTTGGTGAATAAATCCTAAGAATCCATCACCTTCATCGTCTATATCCTTCATCACTTTCCAGTTGTCTTCTTCTAATGGTTCAGAAAGTGCCATAAAGAATCTAAAGTTAGGGAATTCCCGCTCCAATTCTCTAAAGTGTTCAATATAGAACAACTCCTGTCTAGAACGTCCTCCATACCAATAAGTTACTTTTCGTCCTGTTTTAAGAGTTTTGAAAAGATGGTATAGATGGGAACGCATAGGCGCCATTCCTGCTCCACCTCCTACATACAGCATTTCGGCTTCGGAATGGTTGATAAAGAAATCACCAAATGGACCAGAAATCACACACTTATCTCCTACTTTCAAGTTAAATATATAGGAAGAAGCAATTCCTGGATTAATATCTGACCAAGTGTTCTTTGCTCTATCCCATGGTGGAGTAGCCACTCTTACGTTCAACATAATCTCTCTACCTTCGGCTGGAAAAGAAGCCATTGAGTAGGCTCTTTCGACTAGCTCATCATTTTTCATGACCAAGTCCCACATTTTAAATTTATCCCATTCGGATTGGAACTTATCAGGTTTATCATGTTCTTCAGGATGAGCAGTGATATCCATTTCTGAATATTTCACCTCACATTCAGGAATTTCTATTTGGATATAGCCCCCTGCTTCATAGTTCATATCTTCTGGAACTTCTACCACAAACTCCTTAATAAATGTTGCCACATTATAATTACGAACTACGGTAGCTTCCCATTTTTTGATACCAAATATTTCTTCTGGGATTTGGATCTTCATATCTTGTTTTACACGTACTTGACAAGACATTCTAACGCCCGCTTGTAATTCTTTTCGGCTAAAATGTGGTGTTTCTGTAGGTAGAGCTTCCCCACCCCCTTCCAGAACTATACAATCACATTGCACACACGTACCTCCACCTCCACAAGCTGAAGGCAGAAATATTTTCTCATTTGCCAGGGTGGTCAATAAGGTACCTCCTGAACTAACTTCTAATTCACGTTCTCCATTGATAGTAATTTTTACGGGACCTGATGGAGACAATTTTTCCTTTGTAAACAGCAATATTGCGATTAGCAACAACATCAATATCAATGTAGCCACTACGGTTACTGTAATTACACCTAGAGTACTAACAGCTAATATCATATTATTCTAGTGTTATTGAAGAAACTGTAATAGTTTCGTTAGTATTTGTTGTTTCCTTTACTTTATGGTCTATTGACACCTCGCTTGGTATGGTTTGCTCTTCTTCATCGTCTCCTCCTGTAAGCATGCCTCCAAAACTCATAAATCCAATAGCCATTAATCCTGTAATGATAAATGTAATTCCTAAACCACGCAGTGGTGCTGGAACGTTTGAATAGCGAATCTTCTCACGTATAGCTGCAATGGATACGATTGCTAAAAAGAATCCTATTCCTGCTCCCACCCCATAGGTAGTTGCCAATCCTAGGGTAGCGATATCTCTAGACTGCATAAATAAAGAACCTCCTAGAATTGCACAGTTCACCGCAATTAATGGTAAGAAGATTCCAAGTGAGTTATATAAAGAAGGTGAGAATTTTTCGACTATAATCTCCACTAATTGCACCATAGTTGCTATGGTTGCAATGAACAAGATATAAGTTAAGAAACTTAAATCATAATCTGCATATTCTTCTCCAAGCCATATTAAGGCACCTTCTCTTAATATATATTGATCTAGTAACCAGTTCATCGGAATGGTAACCAATTGTACAAAAATAACTGCCATACCTAGTCCAAACGCGGTACTTACTTTCTTAGAAACAGCAAGGTAAGAACACATTCCTAAGAAATATGCAAACACCATGTTTTCTACGAAAATCGATTTAAAAAGTAATTCTAAATACTCCATTATAGTTTTATTTTAATTTCTAATAGATCGCTCTATTATAAACTCATTAATCTTCGTGTAATTCTTTATTATAATAACGTTGCACCCAAATAATAAGTCCTACAACGATAAGTGCCATGGGAGGCAATACCATAAAACCATTATTTTCATAACCAATAGCATATAAACCTGTACCTTCTACTGCGCTTCCAAATACTTCAAATCCTAATAAAGTTCCAGAGCCAAAAAGTTCACGGAAAAACGCTACAATAATAAGTATAATTCCGTATCCCGCAGCGTTACCTATACCATCTAGAAAGGATTCCCAGGGTCCATTGCCCAAAGCAAAGGCTTCAAATCGTCCCATGATAATACAGTTAGTAATAATGAGTCCAATAAAAACCGATAGTTCTTTACTTAATTCGTATGCATAAGCTTTTAAAACCTGATCTACAATAATTACTAATGTAGCTACTACTATAAGCTGTGCAATAATTCTAATTTTTGGAGGGATTATATTTCTTAATAGAGAGATAACCACGTTACCCATCGCCAATACAAACATTACAGATACCGCCATTACAATCGAAGGCTTGAGCTGTGCAGTTACGGCTAGTGCTGAACAAATTCCCAGTACCTGTACCGTAATTGGGTTATCATCTGCAAGAGGATCAAGTACTAATTTTGTATCTTTTTTTGATAATAATCGCATAGTCTATTCATTTAATGTTTTAAAATACGGTACATAGGCACGTAATTTTTTAATCATTCCTGTTACACCATTTCCTGTAATAGTAGAACCCGCCAGTGCATCCACTTTATGGTCTTCCTTACGAGCGTTGGTTGGGTCGTTATTACCTTTAGCGACTTCGACTCCCTTAAAATTACCATTCTCATCTAGCAAATGCTCACCTGCAAAAGGATCCATAAAATAACGTTGGCTAATTTCTCCCCCTAATCCAGGAGTTTCTCCTTCATGACCAAAATACACACCTTGTATGACCATATCTTTATCTATGGCAATAAAGCCCCAAATTGCATCCCAAAGTCCACTTCCTAATAAGGGCATAATGTAAACATCCTCTCCATCCTTTTCGGCAACAATAAGAGGTAACTTAGGCTCATAATTTTTATCTTTCTTAGCTTTATTCTCTTCTTGTGGCAAAGAAATTAAATAAGCTTCATTGTCTTCGACTAGTTCACCTCCTTGTAAATAATATTGTGCTTTGATTAGTTCTTTGAATTTATCTTCAACAATATCTGGAGATATAAATCTAACATCGCTATCACCTTGGTTTTCATTTACTCCTATGGTGTAAAGAATATTCTGTTGTTTTTCTGCTCTTTGGTTAGCTTCTACTAGAGGTTTAAGTCCATTAGAAACTCCAGCTAATGCAGCACCTACAACAATCACCATCACAATAGCGAAAATTACTGTATAACTATTTTTATTTGTATCTAAAGCCATAATTAAGCTGTTTTAACTTTTAGACGTTTCTTTCTCTTTTTTATGTTTCCTTGAACAACATAGTGGTCTATAGTTGGAGCAAACACATTCATCAAGAGGATAGCTAGCATCACTCCTTCAGGGTAAGCCGGGTTGAATACTCGAATCATAAT
>Ga0079226_10005014_pt1 | contig 10130 bp, 7 predicted proteins | sample Poulit2014_FD_76345 | JGI IMG/M metagenome (GOLD analysis project Ga0079226, IMG submission 76345) | Agricultural soil microbial communities from Georgia to study Nitrogen management - Poultry litter 2014 | ecosystem: Environmental > Terrestrial > Soil > Agricultural land | place: USA: Georgia... | reverse complement strand
TTAAGTTTCTTTGCTATTTTCATATATTAATAAACTGCTGGAACCCTACTGAGATGGATTCAGTATGACACCAAATACAATTCAGCTAGTTTTCAGGGTTTACATAATTTAGTTGACAAGAAAAAACTCATTTATTCTAGTTCATGTTTTATATTCTAATCTAGAATGTTAAAGCAAAGTATTTAACATATAGGATTCAGGAATTCAAATGCAGCTCATCAAATCGTATTTTCTTAATAAATATAATCCCAAAATTTCATTTTTATCTTTTTAAATATAGACTTAGATCTAGTCACATTTTCCAAAGTGATATCTTTAAATTCCTTAACTCTTTTAACATCTTGACGTGACATCTGTTTATTACTGTATACTGCTTTTTGATTAAGTTTAACAATTTCTTTAAAGTCATTCGCAAAATGAGAATCATATTTTCCTGTTAAATCATCAACATAGGAATATAAAGATCCGCCCCGCTTTTCCACTCCATCATAATATAATAACTTTAAGGTATAAGAAAATAACAACATGATCGCTGCATTGAAATCCGAGGATTCAAACACCTTATTCATCTTTCTAACAGTTAGTCGCCTACGAAATACATAAATAAGATAGATCACCACCATAACTAATAAAAGTAAACCGAAGACAATGAATAATAAATCTGGTGCTTGCTCGTCTATCTCGTTATTTTCAGAAGTTGTCATCTTATCATCTTCATCATGGATTTGCTGACTATTTTCAGGTAATGCTTCTTGTTGTACTGGTTTTTTATTTGGAATATCAGTTTCTGATTCTCCAGAAGGGTATTCGGATAAATCTGTTGGTTCCATCACATCATAATATGGTGGGGTTACTTCAATCGGTATCCACCCTATCTGGTCAAGATATATTTCCGTCCATGCGTGTAAATTGCTCTCTTTAACATCTATCATAGTATAAGATTCTTTATTTTCTATATCATCTGGCGTGACTAAATACCCTTCTATATAACGTGATGGAATACCTATATAGCGGAACATCAATGTTGCAGCTGTTGCAAAATGCACCGAGTAGCCTTCCTGAGAATGTTCAAGCAAATTTATTATAAAATCCTCATGATCCGGCAGTGGGGCTGGATCGACTCGATAGTTAATTGTCTGTTTTAATGAATCTCGAACAAGTTCAATGGCTTGCTCATAAGGGGAGTGTTCATTCTCATCTATGTTTTCTACCCCTAGATGTACCGACAACATATTCTCAATATCCTCGGGGAATTCCGTATATGTTTCATATACATACTTGTTGTAATGCTCTTCTTCATTTAAATAATCTGCCTTGTCCTTATCTTCTTGATTACTGTATATACTTGTTGCAAGTGCAGGATACCTTGTCACCAAATCTGATGTTACATCAAAGCTGTACAATCGATTTCCGAATAATCTTGTCGATTGCAGCATACTGTCATCAAAAGTCTTAACATCATCAAACTCTTTCTTTGTAGAGTGCAAGTTATAAGGGGTATACAAGTATTTACTATTTGCATTTATATTATTTATTGTAACTTGAACGATTTCACCAATGCGGTTTTCTTCTGAACGCAGTCCATTTACGATATCAAGTTGATTTAAAGGATTAAATCCTTCTTCCTCCAACCAATAAAATAAACCATGGTGATTGTAATATGTCTCGCTCTCTAGGTTTTCCCAACGCTTGCCTGTATATTGCGAGCCCACATAGCCACGTAAATAAAGTGAGGTCGGCTGACTCATAACCACCTCCAGGGCCGTATCTTCAGATGGATCGAAGGTTGATAAAGTTGTGAGTTCACCTTGTGTCATCGGACTTAATTTACTTTTTTCATAGCGTATATTTTCTTTTTTAGTCGTCAAATATGTTTCTAGTTTTTGTGCATAAATATTTTTTTCATAGCTTGATATAGGATTTAAAGTTACTAAAGCTATGGAAGATATTACTAAAAAGGCCAACAAAATAACCGAAGAGGTAAAAAAGATAGTGCCTTTATTTTTACCGATAACGTTGACTTTTGAAGTGAAAATAACTTGTGATTTCACAATAATTAATAACGTAATCGCAAGCATTGTCAGATTTAGCCATATATTAACTTCTAAACCCAATAAACCCTGAGCTATAAAAATACTCATTAAAATACATAAATTAAAAATAATTTTATTATATGTCACAATGTACCATACGATTATAGCGGAAACAGTTGTAATTATTGACCAAGCGACATTTGCAAATAATGGAATAGAATGTTCTTTAAGATTATAAGAGAATTCAGGTAGGTTCACTCCGGTGTTTTTACCGATCGTCTGATTTATTTCATTCAAAATAACCAATAAACCTTCCAAGAAAAAATTCGATAATGAAATACCCAACACGGCTATAAGAGTAAACACAGCATATAACCGGATTCTAGTATTCTTAATAGCAAATAAAACACCTGTAATCATAAATCCAGGTAAAAGAGACATAAGTCGAATAATACTAAGATTAAACATGGACTGAAAAGAAAAAATAAGAGTAACGTATAATCCGATCACCAACGAAAATTCAATAAAAAATCGCTTATTCTTTTCCTTTTGGTCCGATTCATTTGCTTGTACAATTAAATCAAGCGACTTTTTTTTCGTCATTATATCCCTCCCCTCTAAATAACGATGTTTTGACCAATTTCATTTATGTTTTGGGGTGTTATCAATACCGTACTATCTGATGCATCGATTTGTTCAATGTCATCGGTAGAACATTGAACCCTAATCATGTTATTAATATCTAATTCATCAAAATAATCGATAGTTACTTGAGCTGGCATAATATAATAGAGCTGTGATATTTTTGAACTGTATTCCGATTGTAAAAATGAATTTAAACTCATGGATTGTTTCCGTCTGAATTGAATCTCTAACATCTCTCTCAAACTATTATTTAGTTGTTCTGCTGATGATATATTAATTACTTTCAGTTGCCCAACCGCTTCAACAAACCAACCTATCAAATGACTTTCTCCAGAATCCAAGACAGATTTAGAAAGCGAAAAAAACAATTCAATCATTAGGTTTATTTGTTCTGGATTCATATTTTCAGAAACAGGCTCAAGTAAAATAAAAACTGATGATTCCTGAGGTTGGCTCATTTCCTTTACCATCATGTCGTCGGTTTTACTGGAGAGCTTCCAATTAATTTGTTTTACATTATCTCCTATTTGATATTCTTTATGACCGATGATATCAGAAGTATTTTCCGCTTTTTTGATACTCATTTCCGAGACAAAGTCACTTGCTGACGATGCATAATTCATTTGTTGTATTTTAATGGGATATGAAAGAGGTAAAATATATAATATGGATTGATTATTAACCCATTGAAGCAATGAGAAATTTCCAAAATAATCATATAAAATGATAGATGTTACTTTGACTTCTACTTGACCTACATATCTGCTATTCAAGGTAATAGGTACCGTTAAATTTGACTTTCCATTCAGCGAAATGTAAACATCCTCTTTTATCTGTTCATCAATTAGTCTATTGGTAACTTCCATTTTAATCTTTATTGTTGCAATCGGTAATAAACTATTATTAGAAATATGTACAAACAATGATTCATTTTGATTTTTATAAAATGAATGAAAGGTTTCAAACGTTAGAGTAATTTTATTTCTTGCAAATAAAAGACTTAAAAATGAAATTAAGAATAATATTAAAGAAACAACAATTAACATCAATCCTAAATAAGAATCGGTAAATATATAATATAAAAACATAAATACAAGAATAGTACCATTAATGATGCGATTTCGTAGCATGTCAACCACCTTTATTTGGCTTATATTGACCTTTAAACATAGTGCTTTATATCAGGCGTTTTTTGTTTATCCAATAATTCTGTTAAAACATCGGCTGCTTTTTTATGGGATACTTGTGCTTTTTGATCCATAATCATACGATGTTGGCATGTGTCAATAAATACATGAATGACATCTTCAGGGATGACAAAATCACGTCCGCTTAAAAATGCTTTTGCTTTAGCCATGCGACTAAGGGCAAGTGCCCCCCGAGGACTCACTCCTTGAATAATGAGCGAATGATCACGTGTCGCTTCAGTCAATGATGTAATATACTTCAAAATATCATCTGTGATATGAATCTCTTGAACTTCTTTTTGCATGGAGACTAATTCTTTTTGAGTCAAAATGGGATTTATATGTTCCAAGGGATGATCTATTTGTCGATCCCTTAACAATTCTACCTGACTATCAAAATCCGGGTAGCCAATACTTACTTTAATCATAAAACGGTCCAGCTGGGATTGTGGCAAGGATTGTGTCCCATAGGAGCCAATTGGGTTCTGAGTTGCAATAACATTAAATGGTTCAGGGACTTGATAGGTTTGTCCATCAACAGTTACGTTTTTTTCTTCCATCACTTCCAGTAGGGCTGATTGGGTTCGACTTGTCGTGCGATTAATTTCGTCCGCCAACAGTAAATTACACATGACCACCCCTTCCTTAAAGATAAATTCACCTTTGTTTTTGTCATACATCGTAAATCCAACAATATCTGATGCAATCACATCCGGTGTAAACTGAATTCTATTAAAGTCAAGTCCCAATACTTTACTGAAAGCTAAGGCGAGTGTAGTCTTTCCGACTCCCGGAATATCTTCAAGTAACACATGACCGCCTGAAAGAATCGCTAAAAATACTTTTTCAGCCACTTCATCCTTACCAATTATTACTTTTTTTATTTCATCTATAACCTGTTCAGTTTTTGAGTTTTTCATTGTCATACTCCTTTAATGGCTTTGTGGATTAATATGCTTTATAAAAAAACAAATTCACTAAATATTAAGTTCTACAACAGTGTTTATTTAACCCCATACTTTATTTTAATTCTCTCTAATTTCTCACCAATCGGTTTTACTGTAAGTAATAAGAAGATCACATTTGACACAGCATACGTTATCATAAACGGTGTGGATAACGCGATTGCTCCAACATAACGCTTAACGTTAAAAGTTCCGTCGATTGATAACACTGTCCAAATATCCATTAGCAATGAATAGATAATTCCTGCGAATACACCATACAGACTTAATATGAGCTTGTTTTTTAATAGAGCTTGCCTCATATGTGGCAGGCCCGCTAAAAACCCGATTATCCCCCACGAAAACATTTGAAACGGGGTCCAAGGTCCTTGGCCAAAGTAAATATTAGAAATCAATGCTGTTAAAGCACCCACTAAAAATCCTGCCTCAGACCTGAAATAAATTGCTGTTAATATGACAATTGCTGATACCGGTTTAAATCCTGGGATCGGAGCAAATAATACACGGGAAATCGATGACAAAGCAATTAAAATTGCCAATACCACCATCATACGTGTATCCACTTTTCGATTCTCATAGGAGAGTAATACAGGTATTAGGGATAACAATACAAGCATGAATGAAATAAACACATATTTTCGATCGTCAAAAAACGTGACACCTACCCAAATCACCATGGGAATCAATAAAATAAAAATGAGATAATTACTCCACCACTTTCTCACAATTTAACTCCTTCTGCCTTTGACATAATGTAATGACGTCTTGATGTGTAATTGTATTTTTAAAAATATGTCGAGACATTCTACTGGCAGTGGTAGTATAATAATGATTTGACGAAAAGAAATCAATCGGTGGATCAATTGAAATTATTTCGTTGTCAAAGTAGAGGCCAACCCGACTGGATACAAGTGCCGCAAATTCAATATCATGGGTAACGAGAACAAGCGTTAATCCGTTATGTATTAGTTTTTTTAAAATCATTGATAACATATGTTTTGAATGAGCATCCAACCCTTTCGTAGGTTCATCAAGCAAAAGAATTTCAGGCTTAAGTAACAGGATTTTACCAAGGGCAGCCTTTTGTTGTTCTCCACCGCTTAAGTCATATGGGTGTTTGTCCAACAAATGGGTGATAGTTAACTCCTCCGTCACTTGCTCGATTAATTGATTAATTTCATCCTTTTCATATCGGTGTGCCTTGGCAATCTCTTTATAATCTTCTCTTAAATTTGATTTTATGAATACTGTTTGTGGATCTTGAGGCAAAACTGCAAGATTTTGTGAATACAGTTTGCTTTTTTTATAAGATTTAATGTTTTTCCCTTTAATAAACACGGAACCACGATAAGGTCTGTTTTGACCTGACATAACATTTAATAATGTTGTTTTTCCAGATGCATTGCCACCTAAAACACTAAAAATTTCACCTTGATAAATTTTTAAATTAACATCTGCTAAAACGTCCGGTAAATCTCTCTCATAGCGGAACCATGCCTTTTTTAATTCAATGACCACTTCACCATTTCTTTTAGGGTGAGGGAGCAACGTTTCCGATTCGTTTAAATTTTGGTGATAGTGTGTACTTAAAAAGTTTCGCCCTTCTCTTACGGTCAAAGGACTCTCTCCATCGTTTCCTAAGGCATGATATATTTGCATGGTCGTTGGTAAGGCTTTAATCAGTGGGTGTTCACCGTTACCCTTCATCTTCATTAATTTATGTCCAATATTCCTTGGCTTTTCTTTATGTAATATCATTCCTTTTTCTATTAAAGCGACATGGCTAGCAATGGGGAGTACTTCTTCTAGACGATGTTCAACTATAATAATTGTCAAACCTAAATCACGATTCAATTTTTCGAGTATATTTATAAAATTGGTAGCAGCAATCGGATCAAGCTGTGACGTTGGCTCATCTAAAATCAACACTTCAGGCTCCATAACCATAATCGAGGCTAAATTTAAGAGTTGCTTTTGTCCGCCTGATAAATCTGTTGTTTTTTTATGAAACCAATTGTGAATGCCAAAGAAATTTGCAGTTTCTCCAACTCTCCGTCTAATAATTGTAGAATCTTCTCCTAAGTTCTCCAATCCAAAAGCTAACTCATGCCATACCTTATCTGTTACAATTTGCTGTTCCGGATTTTGCATCACAAAGCCTAAATTGCTGGCCATACTCCTCTCACTCAATTGCTCTATCTTTTCCCCTTTATAATAAATTGTTCCGGTTTTATCACCATGTGGAGCCAAGTCAGGTTTTAACAATTTTAATAACGTTGATTTCCCAGTCCCTGTTTCTCCGAATAAAACAACCAACTCACCCTGTTGAACCGATAAATTCAATGAATCTAGTACAGCTTCCCCTTGTTCTGGATAGGTAAATGTCAGATTTTTGACTTTAAGTATTTCCATTGGAGGTTCTCCTTCAATTCAATAAATGATGGTAAAGTAAACAAAATAAAAACAACAAAAAAATGAAAGAAGTTAATACGACTAACATCAATAACAGTTAGAGTGGGATAATAGTTGAATGACAAAGCTCCTCGGGAATTAAAGTACAATACAAGAATAAACATACAAAACATGATAGCCAATGTGATTGTGTCGCGACTATACCACCGGAATAACGAGAAGTTAGTTCTACCTTTCAGACCATATCCACGAGCTTTCATAGCATCTGCTTGGCTAATTGCGTTTTCCATCGACCACATAACGACACTGTTAAATGTACGAATGCCACTCATAATTCTATCAGTGATGCTATTGCTCGTATAAATCCCCAATGTTTTTTGTGTCTGATTAACTTTTAGAATTTGATGCTTAAACCTAGGAATAAATCGAAGTGCCATAGAAATGATTAGGGAGAGTTTTGGAATCATCTTGCCAAATAAATAAATGAATTTATCTGACGTCATGATCGAGCTATACGATTTACTCCAAAAAATAACAGCTACTAACATCGTAGCAATCATAAATCCATAGATAAAAGCTTCGACTGTCACGGGATTGTCATTCAAATAAAATAGAATTGTTTCTCCCTTATGTACAAAAATGGGATTAGTTACCGAAATTAGAAAAAATACAAGGATGTAAAAACCAAGATCCCTTACTATTGTTTTATAGGGAGTTAAAAAAGCGTAGAAAAATAAAGAACCAATAATAGATAGTATCAAGACAAAAGGGTGCATTATAAACACCGTCATTGTCATAACAATCATATAGTAAAAAAACAGTACAATTGGATGGAACGTAGCAAAACTCTGCATATCCTATCACTTCCTCTTTATAGTTACTTCTTCACCTAAATCACGTCCCAAATCACAAGTGTATTTAAATTCAATCTCGTCCCCATCCTTCAATACATATCTGCTGACACCATAATCTGGAAACTCCCCATTGACGGCATACATCCAACCACTCAAAGGCCCACAAGAAAATTCATATAAATGATTAATCCCTTGAATATATGCACTATTGAATGCATTTTCATTTCTTCCTTGAAACTCCATATGAATCTGGTTATGACGGACAGTACGTTGTAAAACATCGAACACTGTATCTTTTGGACGAAGAACATACTCTGTACGCGGTAAAATTACGCCGTCCTTAGGTACATATTTTTCAGATCTTAATGCAGGGTCTAATTCATCCCAATGATTAAGGACGGTACTCGCTTCTATACTAATGAATATTGTGTCTGAATCCTCATTAATATCGTCAATATGTGTTAAGTGATATTCCTCCACAGATTGAATTTTTGTTCCATTGATAACAATAGCAATGAGGAGGACAATAAAAGCTATCACCAAAATATCTTTACGCAATGCTATTGCCCTCCTTACCCATCTTGATTCAGTGTCATTTTATATTGACGTTTACGAATCCTTCTTTTTCTCACGTGAATGATATAGAGGACCGCTACCGCTCCAATTACTAAAATAACAATACCGGTAATAACTCGTGCTCGTATCATATTATTAATTTGTGTTTCTGCACGAAGAACATCATTATAGTTCTGAATTTTTTGTTGATCATAAGAGCTCAAATCCTGATAGTGTTGTACAATCTTTTTAACTTTTTTTCTATCTTTTATTCCAATTTCATTAAAAGGATAGAGATCCTTGACGATAGTTTGATTCAATATATCTATTTCAGCTTCAATTTTCTCTATTTGATCTCTTTTTTTCTGAAGGTTTTCAAGTAGCTCTTCATTACCTTTAAGGTTATCCGCGTGAGTAAGTTTATCAATTAAACTAACTACTTCTACGTAATACTCTGTAGTAATATTATCCGGTATTGCTTTCGCCTTAGCTTTATCTTCGTATGAAAAAGTAGTTTCAGACATATCTATTTCCTGTTTATTAAAAAGCGGTGTAATCGTCCCCTGACCATCTTTATTAATTCCTATGTTTTCTGTAATCGGTTCTGATGAATTTTCAATTTCTAGTTCATCCATTGCTTTTGCTAGTTTCGTATAATTATAGACATAGGAACGTTCTTCAACAGGAATATTTTTATATTTACTAAACGCCTTTTCAATTGTTTTTCTATCGGAAGACGTTATATTTTCTGGAATTTGATCGATAGATTCTTTGGTTGAATCTACCTGCTCCCGAAGTTTTTCTTCCATTTCCGGTCGAAAATCATATAGCGTACGATACCCTTCCCTATGTCTATACAATGCAGTCAAAGCATACAAAACCTGTTCACTCGACATCGTATTTGATTCATTAGGATGTGATGATGGATTGTCAGGGTCATAAGTTTCTGAATGGATAAATCCCCCATCATCCCTTACGTATGTCATAATGCCCTGAAATAAATCTTGATTTTTAATAAAGCGTTCGTCAGTCAGTGGATCAATTCCTAAAGCAGTCAAAGCAACGATAACCTGTGCCGTACTTTCCGCATTCGGTGTTCCCATACTTTCAAAATCACCTGTATCCAGTTGTAACTCGGATAGCTGTTCTACCGCCTCATTTATAACTGTACGAACTTTTTTTGTCACTTTTTCATTGGTTGAGGTAAGTTGATAAGTATATGTTTCTTCGCTGTTATAATAGGGTGCTAGGGCTTGAATGGCCATTGCCGTCATATCTGGGTCTGATTCCGGTTGATTTAAAGAAAAACCCCCATCTGGTAATTGTACTTTGATAATTTCTTCTATGATTGAACGTCTTGTGTCGTGTGCATCTTCTGGAACTTCATATCTCATGCTATCTATCGTGATTAGTCCCCATATCCACCCATTCAAACCTTGCTTACCAAGAGAGGTTGTGTCCCCTCTATTAAATGTCCCG
>Ga0079226_10005013_pt1 | contig 10130 bp, 11 predicted proteins | sample Poulit2014_FD_76345 | JGI IMG/M metagenome (GOLD analysis project Ga0079226, IMG submission 76345) | Agricultural soil microbial communities from Georgia to study Nitrogen management - Poultry litter 2014 | ecosystem: Environmental > Terrestrial > Soil > Agricultural land | place: USA: Georgia... | reverse complement strand
ATTAAAATATAAATATAAGCAGCTTTATTTTGCGAGGGAATGAATTCCCTCGCTATAGAGGCCTCCATAGCGAGGAGTTTTAACTCCTCGTCTACTGAATTGGAGCTTAATTTAACTTTTAAAGCTCATTCAAAACGATAAACGGTTTATAATAATTGCAGTTGGCTTTAACCAACTGAAAGCATCTTACTATAAAAGGGGCTTTAGCCCTAAATAACTCTCTTTTTCATGTGGCTAAAGCCACTTATTTTTCAACTTATTATCAGTCAGCTGAAGCTGACTGCAATAAATGGATTTTTCATTTATACTCAGCGGGCAACCCTGACAGGGTTCCGAACCCTGTCAGGGTTTACTTTCAGATTAAATATAAATATACATTCTAATAATCCGCTTGATCCAGGTGATCCTGTTCTATTCATTTTAATTTCATCCGTTTCGAACCTTTTATCGCTAATCACTTAAACATATCGGTTTGCTCCGGATGTCTTCTAAACGATGACGTTGAAAGTGGTTTGCGCTCTTGGTTGAAACCCAATCTTTTGCTGTGAATGGCAAATAAATCGGCAATTTGGCGAGCATAATTCCCCTCTCCTACAAAACGTTTGCCGAAAGTAGAATCATTCAATTCCCCACCTCTGATGTCTCTTATCTTATTCAAGACTTTTTGCTTGCGGTCGGGAAAATGCTGCTCCAGCCAATCCCCGAACAGGTCTTTCACCCCAAAAGGCAAGCGCACAATAGTATAACCTGCTCTTTCAGCGCCCGCTTTTTTAGCTGCTTCCAATATTTCTACGCATTCATCGTCGGTTAACCCCGGAATGATGGGCGCTACATTCACCCCAACCGAAATACCCGCCTCTGAAAGTTCTTTAATAGCTTTTAAGCGTCGCGACGGGGTAGAAGTTCGTGGTTCCATGATGCGCGCTAACCGACGATCAAGTGAAGTGACCGACAATGTAACCGATGCAGCGTTACGATCAGCCAGGGTTTTAAGATAATCAATATCGCGGGTGACCAGATAATTCTTTGTGATGATGCCGGCGGGATTGCGATGCTCGGCCAGTACTTTCAGACAGGAACGGGTGATTTTAAGTTTCCGCTCTATCGGCTGGTAAGGATCGGTTACGCCGCTCATTACAATGCTTTTCGGCTGCCAGTTTTTGCCGGATAATTTTTCTCTGAGCTTCTTGGCAGCGTCATACTTCACCATAATGCGTGACTCAAAATCGAGTCCGGCTGAAAAGCCTAAATATTCGTGGGTCGGCCGCGCGTAGCAGTAGATGCAGCCATGCTCGCAACCGCGGTAAGGATTTAAACTGACCTCAAACGGAATATCAGGGCTGTCATTTGTTGATAAAATATTATCGGTGTCGCCGCGATAAAGCTGCGTTTTTTGCGACGGTTTTTGCCCTGTTTCCTCATCCAGGCGATAATCGGTATAGGTATCCCTGAAACGATTTTGAGGATTATCTGATGCGCCTCGCCCGCGAAGAGGTTCTTGTTTACTCATTGCAGTTTAATTAGCTATTAAATAGCCTATTAAAATACAATATTATTGCATCACTTCGAAGAATATAATGCTTAAAAGCACCTTGAATGATTCGGAAAAAAGCTATTGCGCAATATCAACCACTTCAATATCAAATACCAGGTTTTTTCCCGCCAGCGGATGATTGGCATCGATCGTAACTTTGTCGTCTTCTACATTGGTAATGGTTACGGGAATAACCTCGTCGTTCGCTTTTTGTTTCATCTGCAGCTGCATTCCCTCCTTGGGTTCAACTTCATCGGGAAGTTCGCTTTTTGAAATTGCCAGTTCAAGATCATCTCTGCGTTCGCCGTAAGCTTTATCTGACGGAATATTTACCGTGGTGGTCTCCCCTACTGATAAACCTTCAACTGCTTTCTCAAATCCGGGGATAACTTTTTGGTCTCCTACGGTAAATTCCAGCGGCTCTTTGCCCTCTGATGAATCGAAAACGGAACCATCTTCTAATTTTCCGGTATAATTTACTTTAACTTTGTCTCCGTTATTAACTGTTGCCAAAATAGTCTGTTTTGTTTTATTATTATTATTGATTTGAAAGATACCATTTTTTTGTGCGAAATTTGAATATCTTAGTAAATAAATTTAATAATTTAATTTTAAAAAAAACTTTCTGCTATGGATACGAATATAAATTCAGTATTAAAAGAGGGCCAAACGATAGCGGTCATCGGCTGTTCAAAAAAGAAATTCAGGACCAGCTACCAAATTGCAGAATATTTGCAGGGAGCCGGTTACACCATTATCCCGGTTCATCCCGATTATAAGGAAGTATTGGGCGAAAAGGCCTACGCCTCGCTAACCGATATTTCCGAAGACATTACCGTCGATATCGTGGATATATTTCGCAACAAAAAATATACCGCCGATATGGTTGATGACGTAATCAAATGGAAAGACAAAACGGGCCAAACACCGGTCATTTGGACGCAACTGGATGTTTCTTCACCCGAAGCGCAAGAAAAAGCGAAAAATGCCGGCCTGCCCTATATCAAAAATAGATGCATGATGGTGGAGCATAAAAAATGGGCAATTGACGACGAAGGGTAATTTATCCAAAAGCCTTTAAACCCCGCAGGTTTTGAAGCATCTTTTTTTGGTATTATTAAAAAGATTTTAAGGCATCATCTTTTTTCGGTTCTCTTCATATTCATCCATTTTATTGCGTAAAATGCGTTCTATCATTTTCTGATCATCTTCGGGAATATAGGTTTTGAATTCGGTAATCTGCTTATCTTCGGTAAAATATTCAACGCACAATGTGTTTTCGGCTGCCCATTCAAAGGTTATAAACCTTTTCCATTCGATATATTGGTCGAGCAATAAAATGCCTTTAAAACGAAATTCAGGCACAATGTGCAGGGTCCAGCCCAGAAAGGCAAACGCAATGAGCGAAATGCCGGAGGTTATTCCAATGCCGGTAAATAGTCCACCGGTCAAAATTCCGGTTCGATAGACGCCAAACACAAAAAGTGCGGCAGCTATTAAATTAGGCGCTAAGTCGATCCAGGGCGAGCGGTACATATATTCAATATCACCCGCTTTGCTTCTCAATCGAATGAGCTGAACGCCGTAGCCAAGAAAAAAACCTGCTGCTAACAGATAGAACGCCATTGTTACCTTTATGGCAAATGAAGGCGAAAAGATACCCAGCCAGCTTGCGGCTGTCATCACGGTTAAAAGAATAAGCAAAATAAGCAGGCTAATAAAAACGCGGCGCCCATTTAAATGGGCCAGTTGAACGATGCGAAAATAGCCAATAACGGCGGCGGCAATAAAAAGAACGAATAATAATATTATAAACCAAATCATCATTTCATTTTTCAATTAATGTATCAAAAAAAGGTTTAAATGCTTATCTTACAGCATAAAGACAGACTTTTAAAGGTAATTATTTTTCATCAATATTATGGAACTTAAAACCCGCCCTAAAAATATTGAAGTAAGCAACAGTGAGCAAAAATTATCTATCAACTGGGCTGACGGACACCAGTCGGTTTACCAACTGTTTGGGCTCCGCAAAAACTGTCCCTGTGTAATGTGCCAGGGCGGACATGCCAAAATGGGACGCTATGATCGTTCGCTTTTTTTTGTTGAACCCACCATGCATTATGAAGTTGAAGAAGCCAAACAAGTTGGCAATCATGCGCTAAAGATCAAATGGAACGACGGGCATGAAACGGGAATGTACCAATGGGAAACGCTGCGCGAGCTTTGCCCGTGTGAAGAATGCTATCCTGAACAACAATAGATTTAAGACAAATGGATTGGTTTGAAGAGTGGTTTAACAGCCCTTTGTATGAAAAGTTGTATGCCAACCGCGATGAAGAAGAGGCAAAACGACTTATTGAGTTAATTGAAAAGTTTTTAATTAAAAATAACAGCCGTAAAATTTTAGGTATTGCCTGTGGACGAGGCCGCCATGCCATAACACTGGCCGAAAAAGGATTTGATGTCACCGCTTTTGACCTTTCTGAACGCGCTATTGAAATCGCGAAAGAAAATGCAAAAAAAAGGGAGGTGAAAAATGTAAGCTATATGGTTCATGATATGCGCAAGCCCCTGCACGAAAAATTTGATGCAATTCAAAATCTATTTACCAGTTTTGGCTATTTCGAGGAAGACGAAGAAAACAGCCGCGTTTTTGACAATGTTGCCGCCATGCTGCGGCCGGGAGGTATTTTTGTTATTGATTATTTAAATGCTGAACAGGTAAAAACCAATCTTGTCCCCTCCGAAAACGGTATGTTTAATGATATTCATTACACAATTAAACGTTATATCGAGGAGGGCATAATTCATAAAGATATTGTTTTTAAAAAGGGAGATAAAACAAAAAAATATTACGATATGGTGAAATTATATGGACTCGATTGGTTTAAAAAACAGATGACAAAACGAAATCTAGTCATTGAAAAGATATTCGGCGACTACGAAGGGCACGCTTTTCGTAGCGGAGAAAGCCCGCGTTTGCTGATTATTAGTCGTTTAGCGGATTAATCTTAATCCATCAATCTAAAAACTCCTCAGCTTCCCAACTCCGTATCTTCAAAAACCTCTTCGGCTCCATGCGGCGGCCGGTCTAATCGCCAGGTTTCAAAGTAGAAATGTCGCTCGGAGCGCATGCGCTTGCTATTTACGCTGAAGAACCGGAAAGAATCATCAACTAATTCTTTGAGTGAATAAAACAATTGCGGATAAATATTCTTTCTCGAAAACAGATGGAGATCGAACCCGTTTTTAGCCTTTTCCTTATAAAGAATGATATGTCCGTTTAATAATGGCCGGCGCAGCTCATCTTTAAAATGGCCCACATTCGATTCATCATCCACAACTAATGATGAAAGCTCGGTTTCAACAGCTTTATCCTGATTACTTATTATTACGGGAAAGCCAATCGAAACATTTTGAACTGCATCTGACAAGGAATTAAAGGAGGCCTGCTCAGAAGAAATACTTTTGGCTTCAAAAATTTCATCCAGTTTTTCGAAAATAGCAGGATATTTAGCCAGGCAGTTTAGCCCAAACTTTTCATCTTCAAGCGCGGTACCCGTTATATAAAATTTTGAAAAAACAGGCGTCGGGCTCATAAAATCCTCCAGCGAGTCTTCTGTAGAGCCGCTGCGATTATTGCGTTCAACCGTTTTATCCAAACGCAGGTCGTGATCAAAGAAAAGCTTGAAAATATCCATGGTTTAGTTATCGGTTATCAGTTATTAGGAGGGGGGGACCCGTCCTAATAACCAGATAACTATTAACAAATTACTAATTAAACGCGTTTACAGATTGAAGATATTAAGCTGAAATGTTTAAAATAAGCCTTTCTCATGCGAGGGAATAAATTCACTCGCTATAGAGGACTCCATAGCGAGGAGTTTTAACTCCTCGCACTTGGGGATTTCAATTTATTATCGTCAAAAATCATTAAAAATGCTTTTAAAGGCTGTCCTAATGGGTAAACGCGTTAATTAAATCATCGTAGCAATTACCAGCGAAACTACAGCCATCAGTTTAATAAGAATATTCAGCGATGGCCCGGAAGTATCTTTAAATGGATCGCCTACCGTATCACCGACAACCGTAGCTTTGTGTGTTTCTGATCCTTTCCCGTGGATTTCGCCTTCATGCTCAAAGCCTTCTTCAATCATTTTTTTAGCATTATCCCAGGCGCCGCCGGCATTAGATTGAAATAAAGCCATCAACACACCCGAAACGGTTACACCGGCCAATAAACCGCCCAACATTTGCGCATTGGTGCTGCCTTCAAGAAAAAGTTTAGGCAAGAAACCAAAAGCAACAGGAACCAGTACGGCAATCACGCCGGGCAAAATCATCTCTTTAAGTGAAGCTTTTGTTGATATTTCAACACAACGATTATATTCACCGCTGCCTAAGGCCTTCCTGTATATTTCCTTATTTTCTTCGCTCCAATTTTCAAAATCTTTTTCATCATTATTGCGAAGTACTTCCAGGCCCGCCTTCAAAGCAGGGATTTCCCGAAACTGCCGCCGCACTTCTTCAATCATGTGCATAGCCGCCCTGCCTACCGCCTTCATCGAGAGCGCCGAAAAAAGGAACGGCAGCATCGCCCCTACAAAAAGAGAACCCATCACAAAAGGATTAATAATATTAATTCCGGCAAAGGTCGTAAGCGGGTGCGTTGCATTATACGAGGTAATAAACGCTGAGAACAAAGCCAGTGCCGTTAATGCCGCCGAACCAATTGCAAAACCCTTCCCGATTGCAGCCGTTGTGTTTCCTACGGCGTCAAGTTTATCGGTCCGGTTTCGCACCTCTTCGGGCAAATTAGCCATTTCAGCAATACCGCCGGCATTATCTGAAATGGGCCCGTAAGCATCTACGGCTAATTGAATGCCGGTATTTGAGAGCATCCCGACAGCGGCAATAGCAATACCGTATAACCCCGCAAATGTGTAAGAAAGCACAATGGCTACTGCCAAAATAATGATTGGAACAGCGGTTGAAATCATGCCCGTACCGACCCCCGAAATAATATTTGTAGCTGAACCGGTAATAGACTGTCTCGCAATATTTATAACCGGTTTTTTGTCTGTACCTGTATAATATTCGGTTATTAAACCGATTCCAAGCCCGGCTGCTAACCCAACAATCGTAGCCCAAAAAACACCGGTTGCCGTAATTGTTAATTCCATGCCTGAGATAGCGGCGGTATGGCTCCAGCTTGCGGGTAAAAGCCAGTGAATAATAAACCAGGATGCAACAACCATCACTATCGATGAACCGAATTCTCCGATATTCAAGCCTTTCTGTGGGTCGCCGCCCTCTTTCACTCTAACAAAAAAGGTACCCAGAATAGATGTAAGAATACCAACACCGCCTAATACCAGGGGCAATATAACCGCTCCCAAATCAAAACTTGCACCTAAACTTTCAAAAATGCCTATAAAAGCAGCGCCTAAAACCATCGCACTGATAATAGCGCCTACATAACTTTCAAAAAGATCAGCGCCCATTCCGGCAACGTCACCTACATTATCACCCACATTATCAGCGATAGTCGCAGGGTTTAAGGGGTGATCTTCGGGGATGCCTGCTTCCACTTTTCCAACCAAATCAGCGCCGACATCGGCCGCTTTTGTATAAATACCTCCGCCCACGCGCGCAAAAAGTGCTATTGATGAAGCACCGAATGAAAAGCCGGTCAACACGGTTACCACTTTAAGTGTAGTCCAATCTGTAAGTCCCGAGTAACGCAGGAAAAGGATGCCAAGCCCTAAAATACCGAGGCCTACAACGCCCATTCCCATCACTGAACCTCCTGCAAAAGCTACATTTAAGCCCTCTGCCAGACTACTGCGGCTGGCCTGCGTTGTTCTTACATTGGCCTTGGTTGCCACTTTCATACCGATAAAACCGGCCAGGCCCGAACAAAAAGCGCCTATCACAAATGAGAGGGCAACCAGTGGCGAAGATGTTTCGGGATGCGCAGAGATTCCCAACAGAATGGCCACGCAGATGACAAAAAAAACAAGCACTTTATATTCAGCCTTTAAAAAAGACATGGCCCCTTCGGCAATGTTTTTATGGATGTCATCCATTTCCGGAGTACCTACGTCTTGTTTGGTTATCCAGGAGGTTTTAAAAATAGTATAAAGTAAGCCAACTATACCGGCTGCAGGTATTAAATAGAGGATGAGAGTGTTCATATATTTTATTTTATTATAGCGTTACTTATTAAAAAGTTGGAAATTAGAAATTGAAAATTGAAAAATAAGGCGCGTTTCGTCAAGGTATTGAACCAAAAATTTAAGTAAGTTTTACCCAAATCTCACGCTTCAAAATGCATAAATACTAATTAAATTTATTCATCGCTGCTTCCACACCTTCAGCGGCCAGTGTAAGAACAGCCTCTGCTGCTTCATTCATTGCTTCCTCAATAATTACTTCTTCTTTTTGACCAAAGGGCGAAAGCACATATTTTACCTGCTGTCCTTCCCGAGAATCATTCCCGATGCCAATACGGAGCCGCGGAAATTGGTTTGTTGATAATTTTTGTATAATATCTTTAATGCCATTATGTCCGCCGGCGCTCCCGCCGCGCCGAATACGCAAAGCGCCGGTCTCAAGATTTAAGTCATCATAACAAATCACGCAACTCTCAGCCGGTATGTTATACCAATTTAAAGCTTGTTGAATAGCGTTTCCACTGTTATTCATAAATGTTGTAGGGCGCAGCAGTATAATATCTACACTGTTATAGACCATTTTTGCAGCTAAATAGGGCCCTTTCCCCGATTTTAAGGAGGCAGAAAAGCGAGCGGCAAGGTTGTCAATCAACCGAAAACCAACATTATGACGCGTTCCGCTGTATTTATTACCGGGATTTCCCAAACCTGCTACTAAAAACATGCAATCATCTCAAAGTTAAGCGAAGTTATTCTGTTTCTTCTTCGCTCTCTTCTGCTTCTTCTTCTGTTGCTTCCTCGCCTTCAACAGCTTCCTCCCCTTCTTCCAGCGCTTCAAGTTCTTCATCGCTGAGCTCTTCGGTAGTAAGTGCGGAAGTAAGCAGCTCTTCTGACTTGGGCGGCCGTATTGTTACAATGGCTCGGTTTAAATCATCCAGCGGAGTAATATTTTGGAGATCCAAATCTTTTACATGCAGGCTGTCGCCAATTTGAAGCTCACTTATATCAATATTGTATTCGCCGGGAATGTTTTCAGGGCTTACGCGAATTTGCAAAATGTGCATCGGCTGAAAAACGCGACCCCCGCCGTCTGTAACACCTACCGCAGTTCCCTGAAGGTTAATCGGAACGCTGAGTGTAACCTCATGATCTTTGGCTAAAGCATATAAATCTACATGTATTACTCGATCGGTAACGGGATGCGTATCAAAACTTTTAAGTAAGGTTTTATGAGTCTCGCCATTAATTTTAAGCTCAATTATCTGGCGTTTACTCTCTGCCAAAATATTCTCTATTTCTAACTCATCAATAGAAAAAGAGATATTTTTATCAACTTCAGGTCCGTATAAAATACCGGGAATGCGCATCGCATCACGCAGGGCTTCAGCCGGTTTGCGGCCTGTTTTACGTTCTTCGGCTTTTAATTCTATTACTTGTGGTTTAGCCATAACTTCTTATTGTTAACTATTAGTTCTAAAATATTTTTAAAATTCAGCTTAAGATAAAAACACTAAAAAATTCAAATAAAACTTAGAATCTTTGTGTTTAATATTAAAAAATCAATCGTCAAATAAAGCGCTTATCGTATCATTTGTGTGAATACGCTGCACCGCTTCAGCAAAAATTCCGGCCACACTCAATACGGTTATTTTGGATGACGGCTTGCGCAAAGGCACCGTATCAGTTACAATTAATTGGTCAATCGGCGAATCTTCAATGCGCTGATACGCCGGTCCTGATAAAATAGGATGCGTACACGTTGCTACAATATTTAATGCACCCCGCTTCTTCAAAGCTGAGGCTGCGTTTGTCAATGTGCCGGCCGTATCGATTAAATCATCAACAATCAAAATATTTTTATTTTCAATATCGCCTACTATATTCATCACTTCAGCAACATTGGCTTTGGGCCTTCGCTTGTCGATAAAAGCCAAGCTGGCATCAAGCCGTTTGGCATAAGCACGCGATCGTTTCAGGCTGCCTACATCCGGCGCCACGACGACCAAATTTTCAATCGGATGTTCACTAAAATAATCAATAAATACGCGGCTTGCGTATAAATGATCCACCGGAATATCAAAAAAACCCTGGATTTGCGGCGCGTGCAAATCCATAGTAAGGATACGATCAGCACCGGCTTCCGTCAATACATTAGCCATCAGCTTTGAAGCTATCGAAACCCGCGGCTGATCTTTCCGGTCCTGGCGGGCATATCCAAAATAGGGCATCACCGCTGTTACTCTTTTAGCTGATGCACGTTTTGCCGCATCAAGCAGCAGTAACAATTCCATTACATTTTCACTCGGCGGCGGCGTCGATTGGACGACAAAAATATCCTCGCCGCGAATGCTTTGTTCGTATTTAACATACAGCTCGCCATCGGAAAAAGGCTTAATAGTAACCTTGCCCAGTTCCGT
>Ga0079226_10005012_pt1 | contig 10131 bp, 13 predicted proteins | sample Poulit2014_FD_76345 | JGI IMG/M metagenome (GOLD analysis project Ga0079226, IMG submission 76345) | Agricultural soil microbial communities from Georgia to study Nitrogen management - Poultry litter 2014 | ecosystem: Environmental > Terrestrial > Soil > Agricultural land | place: USA: Georgia... | reverse complement strand
CCTACATAATTACCCATGTTCCTCTTGTTCGCTTCAACTGTGGACGTTCAAAATATCGAAAAATCGACCTCAATCCCTTACGTCCGTAGGCTTGTAGCGTTTTAATTTTACATGCGTTTATAGGTTAAAACCTCGTTTTTATTGTCTTTTTCCACTTTCAGTAACTTAAACTCGTTTTTATCGATAAAATCCTTAAAATCAACGTACTCTCTAGGCAAATAAATATCCCTATCGTAATACAAGAAACGATACCATATTAAATCCAATATCTTATTCTGAATAAAGTATTTTTCCATCGGCTCTGATATAATCAGTTTTCCACCTTTTCGTACTAACCTCTCAAACTCCCTAAATACTTTCTTTAAATCCTCGGGTCTAATATGATGTATCACATTCCTACAATGTAGGCTATCCACTTCCCCGTTTTCTAAGTCCTGTACTCTGTAATTTTGTATGTGGAAATCAAATCTAGGCGACCCAGTCATGTCTGATGTCTTATATTCTTTTTTAGGTTTACTCCCAGATCCATAATCTAACAAAATACCCAAAGTACCGTCCCTCTTCCTTATTCTAAAGTTTCTTTTCTATCTTTTACAATTGTTCTTGTTTTATCTTATTTAAACAAATGGTCATATCTTCTACTCGTTTTATCATTCGACTTTTCTAACAAATCCTTTGCCTCTTTATTTTTTCCTCTTTCTAATAAGCTAAGTGCTTCAGTAATTACATTCTCTAACTCTTGTTCTCTTTCTGATACAATTGACATTAACTAACTCCCTTTCTACTATATTATCTTCTTCATCTCCCTTTCTTTATTTCTAACCGTTCTGTATTTCACTATCGAATGTATCTTTATGTACAATTTCGTACTTTCGTTATACAATTAAAGTACGACTTAAAGGGGGTTTCATTCTATGAAAACAAACTATAACGTTCATCCTATACGTTCTAACTCAGGTTTATCTGATTTCAAATGGTCTCTAGAAAGGTATTGCTCTAAACGTGACTCATATCTCTTTACCTTTGGCATTAACACCGGCTTACGTATATCCGACATTCTCCCTCTTAAAGTGAAAGATGTAAGAGATAAAAATCACATTTCCATTATCCAACGCAAAAATGGGAAACATCGGCTTGTTAAAATAGCACACTTTAAACACATAACAGACGACTATATTCGTAATATGCGTGATGACGACCTTCTATTTAAAAGTAGAAAAGGTCACTCCTATATCACTTCTACTCAAGCGTATCGCACTCTCGTGAAAGCCGGTAAGATGGTCGACCGATACGATATCGGTACTCACACCATGCGTAAAACTTTCGGCTATCACCACTACAAACGAAACAAAGATATCGCTACGTTACAAGAAATTTTCTCTCATTCATCCCCCGAAATTACGAAACGTTATATCGGCATCACTCAAGATGAATTAGACGATAGCATTAACTTTGTTCTTTAATTGATCTGTTTTATTCGGTACAATATATACGTACCCCCACTTCGCCCTTATCACTATATTTTTATATACTGATAAGGGTCTTTTTCTTTTCTTAATTCTCTTCATCTCCCGCAATTTCTATTATCGTTTTTCCCTCCAACTCTCTAAAACCCTCTCGCTTCAATTACTACTCTCCTAAACGGTTTTCTTTCTAACCATTAATCTATTACTCATTATATCTTGTTTTTACCGTCCGTTTTTCCTTTTCCTTATCTTTTATACATCTAAAAATCTTACTTCGCCTCTTACATAAAATGTAACAGTTTTATATTACATTTATCTGTTACACTTTCTCTTACATTTACCTATTACAATTCAGTATTACACTTAAATACATAACTTACCTGTTCCTTTTACATACTCCCTCCAACAACTACAAAACAAAAAGGTTGGCTTTACACCAACCTTATCGCTTTTTTACTACGTTTTACTTTAAACCCAACACATTCGACCGCACCAATTCTATACCCCTGTTTTTACCTTCTACACATTTAAAATACCCTGTACCTAATTCTAAGTCTCTGCTGTATTTATCTCCATTTCCTCCAAACAACATGTTCCAATCCTCGTCCACGACCGTCTTGGTTACGTACCCCCACGTAATAGCATCCGACAACCCCAACTCTTCATTAAATCCCTTCAATCGCTGACTCGCAATAACTGCCTTAATATCTACTTTTCGGCCTTTTGCTACGATATCTTTTATTTTATTTTCTACCTCTCCACGTTTTTCTTTTCCTAATTCTGCCTCTACCGTTTCTAACGTAATTAACGACTCGTCAAATATAAAATATATTGTCTTACGTTCCTTTAAAACTCCTGTACTCTCTAACTCACTTACTCTATTTAACGTTTCAATATGCAAATTCTCTATCTCCGTTAAAAATTTACGTATATCTCCTCCTACAAACGATGTAACCTTTTCACTATCTCTAAAATCTTTATACCTCTCTGCTCCCCCGTAAGAACTTATTCTTACGTCTATCTCGTCTGCTTCGTTAAAATGAATTAAATTGGCTACTACATTCATTAAAAACCACGTCTTTCCTGTCCCACATCCGCCTGTAACTAACGAACTCCCTAGCTTATCTAAATCCAACAATACATCTCTATCATCACCTACTCTTTTACCTATATATAAAGGTGATGTTATCTCTTCTCCCGCATCGTTTACGATGTTTTCAACTTCCTCTACTGTTAAGCCTTTCTTTGTCATTCTATTTCCGTCCCCTATCTATAAATTTATTTACACGTTAAATCTCTCGTTTTCTTAGTTTCCTACTTCTTTTACTTCCTAAATAACCTCCTTTAAATATCTAGTCTCTTTATTTATAACGTTTCACCCTAACCTTTATTTCCCTTAGCTACCAAATAAATTAAGGAAACACCCTCACATACTTGAAGATGTTTCCTTATCGTTTCCTCATAAATTTCCTATAATATCATTAAACTCCTCCACTTCATCTACACTTAATTTATCCTCACACTTTTCAATCCATTCTTTTAACCTCTCGTAAGAAGTTTTGTAATACACTTCCTGTTCCTCGTACTTATCGCTGCTTTCTATTAACTCTTTAAATCCTCTCGATACAACAACTGCCTTATACCCTTCTCGCACACTTTCCAATTCAGCATTAGAACTTACTGGCACTGCTTCAATTCCATGTTCCTCAATAAATTTATCATACGCCAAATTCTCTTTCTCTTTTATATCGTTACCTACACTGCATATATCCGTTACATATTCCGTATCCGCTACCCCACGCTCTACCATATCTACGTACTCTGTTGCTTTTCCCTCTACCATATTCCACATTTGAGATGCTAACCATCTCAAATCAAAATCACTTACTAATTTTCTATCTCTATCTAACTTCAACTCCGATGCTTCAAAGTCGTAACCGTATTCATATTTATCATAATCACACACGTATAAACCATTCACAAACACCCTTCCCCGTAAGTGTTTGTCCCCTAAAATACGTCCTTTACCGTCAACCTCTTGCACCTCTTTTACTTCTTGCAAATTAAGGTTACTCTCTTTTATTTTTTCGTACTTCTCTTTTGAAATGTTATCGATTTCAACTACTAAATTGTTATTCGGAACAGATTCCCAAAACTTCTTCTTTTCGATAAAAAATGTAAGTACATCCGTTCCGTATCTTCTAGACTTTACAAATCTCGGTTTCCAAACTTCCCTGTTACCGTAGTTATTAAAAACAACGTTACTGCCTTCTCTCGCTAAAACTAATGTTGCTACCTTATACCCTTCACCAAACTGACCAATTAAATTATCATTATCTTTCTTGGTTGTTTCCCCTAATAACAACGTTCTTACATCTAAAACAGACGTTTTATTTCCGATTCTTAACGTTTCGTTTTCCTCATCATATTCAAAAAACATTTTATTTTCTTCGCTTTCCATCTCTTGGTCTAATGCGTTTTGAAACAACTCTCTTACACCATCTACATAATCCCAATCCGGAACATACTCTTTACTTAACGACAATTCAAATTTACTCATTATTTATCCCCCTCTCCTTTAATTTTATCTACTAAATAACTTGCTCCCATAACTTCCTCTACTACCATATCTAACGTCATTGGATCTATATTGTTTTCTACATACTCCAAAATAATTTCCATTTCCCTTACCGTATGTCCGTATTCATTTGATACGACTCTGAACAAATCCTTTTTAAAAGCTATATCATTTGTACCGTCTACATACACTCCATCCTGTATCTCTTTATGTAAACCCCCCACTGTATCAACTACCCTAATTACCTTTTGCATTTCTAACCCCTCCGTTGCTTTCTTTATCTTATATATAATATACACCTTTTTTATTCTATTGTCAACTATTTATCCTTTAAAAAAAGTAACCACATTTTTAGTAGTTACTCTCTTGTCTCTTTCGTTATCTATTTTTCCATTTCTTTATAACTTTATCTAACTCGTCTTTATCGTACTCTTTATATGGGTCTACCGTACTTCTTTGCGTCACGTCACTAAAGAAATCATATACTACCGTCCCCGAAGATGCATCCTTAATCGTATAAACATCTAAATTACGTTTCTCTGCCTCTCCGTAATCATGTCCTACACCATCCATTAAACGGTTGTTATGTGCCACAATTTCCTTTAAAGTACCCAAATCTTTACTCACACAAATTCTCCCTTTCTTTTTCCTATTTTTATTTCTCTTATTGGTTTACTCTTTTCCCTACACTATCCTTTTCAGCTTATGTTCAATTAAACGGTCACTAATTATATATTAACGACCGTTTTTTAACTTAACCATCTACACCGTCAAAATCTACATTATCCGTAATCCACTCTTTACGTAATCCCGTGTTTCCACCCATAATTCTCTGAAACATATCATCTGCTTTTACAACATCATCCAATGTTACCTGTACTAACACTCTATTTTCTTTGTTCATCGTTGTTTCCCACAACTGTTCGGGATTCATCTCCCCTAAACCTTTGTAACGTTGGATATTCGCTCCTTTTCCTAATTTTTTAAGAGCATCATTCATGTCCTCATCGTCCCAACAATACTCACTTTCCTTCCCTTTATACACCTTATACAACGGTGCTTTTGCAATAAATAATTTCCCTTGCTCTACTAACTTTGTCATATGACGATAAAACAACGTTAACAGCAATACCTGTATATGCGCCCCGTCAACGTCCGCATCCGTCATAATCACTACCTTTCCATACTTTAAATCCGTAGGCTCGAACTCTGGTCCAAATCCCGCACCTAAAGCATATATAATATCTTGTATTTCAACGTTACCCAATATTTTACTCATTTTGGATCGCTCTGAATTCACCGGCTTACCCTTTAATGGAAGTATCCCCTGTGTTACTCTATCTCGTCCTTGCTTTGCTGAACCACCCGCAGAATCTCCCTCTACGATAAATAACTCTCTTTCCTCCGGTTTACGTGACGATGCATCGACTAACTTTCCACTTAAACGATTCCCTTTCTTTTTACCGCTCGTCTTACGTGCCTTTTCCCTAGCTTTTCTTGCCTCTTCTCGTGCTTTTTGCGCCGTAACTGCACGTCCTATTATCTCTTCTGCTATCTTCGTATTCTCTTTTAGATACTGAGAAAACTTATCGTAAAAGAAATTGTCAACTAACTTTCTTGCCTCCGGTGTCCCTAGTTTTGACTTTGTTTGCCCCTCGAATTGCAACAAATCCTCCGGAATATACACGCTTATAATACCAGTTAAACCTTCTCGTACATCATTTCCCTCTAAATTGCTGCTATTCTTTTTTACTAACTTTCGTTCCTTCGCATAATCATTTATTGAACGAGTTAAAGCCGTTTTAAAACCCGTTTCGTGCGTTCCTCCGTCTCGAGTCCGAACGTTATTAACAAAACTAATTAACGTTTCCGAGTAACTATCCGTATACTGTAACCCTAGTTTTACCTCGATTCCACCCTCCTCACCTTCGTGGAATTGTACTGGACTTACAGGCTTTTTGTTTTGATTCAAATAGTCGATATAATCTCCTATACCATTCTCATAATAAAACTCCTCTTCCCTAACTTCTTCCTCTCGACTATCCGTTAAACCTATATTCATTCCACTCATTAAAAACGCTGTCTCACGCAATCTCTCCGCAAGTACCTCGTATTTAAACTTTACTTTGTTTTTTCCGAATATCTCTCCATCCGGTAAGAACGTCACTTCCGTCCCCGTTTTTTCCTTTGTTTTTCCTACCTTTTTCAACGGTTGTTCCGTTTTACCCCCGTCTTTAAAAGACGTATAATATTCATTTCCATCTCGATAGATTCTTACTTCCAACCATTCACTTAAAGCATTTACTACCGCACTACCTACACCGTGTAAACCCCCCGACGACTTATATCCACCGCCTCCAAATTTACCTCCGGCATGTAGTACCGTAAAAATAACTTCCGCAGTCGATTTCCCTTGCTCTTCGTTCATTCCCGTTGGTACTCCACGTCCAAAATCTCGTATAGTTACACTTCCGTCATCGTTTATTTTTACTTTAATCGTATCTCCGTACCCCGATAAAGCCTCGTCTACCGCATTATCGAAAATCTCGTACACTAAATGATGTAAACCTTTTGCATCCGTTGACCCAATATACATGCCCGGTCTTTTTCTAACTGCATCTAAACCTTCTAAAACCTGTATATCCGAGTCTGAATACTGCAATTCTTGCTCTACTTTTGCCATATTTTCAACTTCCCCCTAATTAATTGATTATCTATTTATACATACTTTCTTACTTGTAACCTTACCATACCCAACACGTCTCCTAAGCGCTTTCCTTATCTAATCCACTTTTTTCACGTTTATGACGTATATTTACTTTACCGTTTTCATCTTCTTTCTTATTTCCTAGCACCCTTCATTTCCTTTCCCGTCCCATAAAATCAGATTCTCTCCCTTCACATAAAAAAGGTGCTTGCCTTTTAAGCAAACACCTTCCCTATTTATCTTTCTTGCTCTTGTTGTATTTCTCGTGCAAACTCTGTTAGTTCATAAAACGGTATCACTATATATCCCGATGGTTCTTCGTGTATTGGTTCTTTCTTAATTATTTTATTTTCTTGTAAGAATTTTACCATTCCATCACCTTCTGCGTAATCCTTTATCGCAACAATTTCTTTACTCGCAGATGTTCCTGTGTTTGTAGTAACAACCGCAACCTCATCTCTTGTATCTCTTTCAATTAAAAGTATTGCAGTGTTTCCATTGGTATCATAACTAGAAAACAATAACTCTACTTCATGCCCCCGATAGTTAAACTCATTTTTACCCATATTTATCTTCCTCCTGTTGCTTTTTACCTTGTCCCATGCTCCATTAAGTACATATCTTCTTTTTCTAAATAATACAACTCCAAGTAGTTACCGTACCGTGCTTTTAAAAGTTTCTCTACATCGCTATCACTAAATCCTACATCCTCAAAATACTCCAATAACGACTCTACATTCGCATCCATGTGGAATGTCGCATCAGGATTCTCTCCTTCTAAATCTTCTATACTCCCATTTTTAACTCCACAATTATCTTCTACTAAACTCTCTAAACTTTTATACCCTTGTACATACTTTGAATAATATCCCACTCTAAATCCCCCATTATCTTTTATTTTTCCCTAATTCCTTTATTATCAGTTAAAGACTACCATTTTTTGATCCCCTACACTCACATACGTAAAGTATACCGTAATCTTTTCTAACCCCTTACGTAACTGATATACCATGTTTTCCCCTTGTTCAATCTTTCTAATAATTCTCTTAAAATCGTAAATAAAATCTTTCTTATCCTCAAACAACTCGTAATTCTTAAACTCATACCCGTCTAACTCAAATATACTTACTTCCTGTTTTCCTTCCCAAATTCTTAACTCTTGACCATTTACCCTCATGTTTATCTAACCCCTTTTCGTATGATTAATTACTATATTACACCTCTTTTAATCTATTGTCAACTATTATATAAAAAAAGACGAAATATCTTTTATCCCGTCTTCTTTCTTAACTCGTCTACCTTATTAAATAGCTTATTCCCTACTTCTAGCAAACCGTCCTTGTATAAAAATACTGCCTTTTCTTTACAACGTTCTTTAACATACCCACTTACACTATGTGGCACCGCATCCATCCTCATTAAAACAATATCTGCGCTATCCACCTTAGACAACACCGCTTTCTCTTTTTTAAATGGATCTACTATATCTACCCGTTCCCCAAAATATTTTTGATACGTAAGCAACTGTTTTCCTGTTAACATTACCACGTTCATCCCTGTTAAATCTCCTCCATACTTTTTATGTTCCCCTTCTTTTTTGCGCTTCATTTTCACGTTATTAACTACTTTTTCCTCTTGAACTGATTCGTACCCTTCATTCTTAGTATACGTTCGATTAATAACCACTCGACCGTCAACATATCTATCTGCCCTTACAACTAAACCATCTCGCACACTATATCCACCTAAACCAGTGACATGGTACGTTCCACCATCCTCTACGTCAAAGATATATACCTTCCCATTTTCCACCTCAACGTATCCATATATCCTACCTTCTAACCCTCTTAACTTATCCTTTTCCTTTTTTAATTCTTGGTATTTATCAAACAACCCACTTAAAAACGAATACTCCTCTACGGTTTCCACACTTAAACGGTCTTCTAACCCTTTTACGTACTCTTTTACCGTATCCGTAGATACTTTCTCTGTTTTTAACCTTACTACTTCTAGTTTTTCTTCCTCTAATTCCTTTTCTTTTTCATCTTTTACACCCTTTATTTCACTTAACCGACCACGTAATTCTTCGTTTTCTCTCTTTAACCTATTTATCTCACGGTTTTTATTATTTATCGCTCTCGCATTTCCTATTTCCGCTTTTTTTAGTTTGTTTGTTTCTACTATATATCCATGCACTATCTCGTTATGTTCCTTTTGATGTTCTCGTAACATACCTTCTAACTCTTCTATTCTTTCTTTTAAATCGGGGACATGCGTTTTATTTCTTCTACTCTCTCGAACCATTCCTTTATATTCTACTAGTTCTAATTCCATTTCATTCTTTTTATCCGTTAAAGTATCTATATTTCTTCGTGCATTTGCATACTTCTTTTCGCTGTTTTCTAACCTTTCTTTATAATCCATTCCCTCTTTTTTATACTCCGCTACTTTCTTTTTCAAGTTCTTAATTTCTTTTTTATGTTTCTTCTCTTTTTTACGAAATTGACTTTTTGTTACTTTATTCTTTTCGTATTCTTTCTCCGTCCGCTCCAACTCTTTCCTTAGTATCGTATTCTCTTCAGCTAGACGATTGTTTTCCTCTTCTTTACTTCTATTTCTTTCTTCTTGTTCTATTTTTGCCTTCACATGCGGTATTTCTTCTCGTCTTTTCCGTACCTTTTCTACCATTTCACCTATTCTCTCATCCATCCTCATCTACCAACTTCTCCTTGTCCCGTCTACTCTCCACTTTTATCATGAATCTCGATTCCCTTCCGCATTGTACCCCTCGTACCTAAATTGTTCGTTATTTTCCTTTATTTCTAACTCGTACCCAACTCCTTGTATCAATGTTACCGATACATCTTTCTCCGTTAACGTTGTTCCCTCGTAATTACCCGATTCCATTTCCCTAATAAACCGTTGCCTATCCTTAGACGTTCTCAACGTCTTTCCTTCTACCCTAATTACTGTTGCATCCACCTTTACCACCTCTTTTGGTTTTAATTTTTTACTTTATTCTCTTACCCATTTTCCTACTCCGTTTCATTTCATTTGCAATTAAAATATATTTAAACCGTTCTCCCGAAAAAAGATACCCTCCGAAACACACATCCTCCTGTTCCGAAAAGTACCTTTATCTACTTTTATTGAAATATTTCATTATTATCTCCTACTGGTACAACAACTGGTGTAAATCTAAGTAACGTAATACGTCTCGCTCATTTACAAACATTCTATATTTATCCAACATATCCTCAATTGTCGCACCTAAACTGACATCCTCTGCAATGTTATGGTGTTTTTGAATATCATGTATAATATACCCTTTCTTACGCATCTCCTTTTTAAATGTTCGGTTCACTTTTTCCCTACTAGGT
>Ga0079226_10005011_pt1 | contig 10133 bp, 8 predicted proteins | sample Poulit2014_FD_76345 | JGI IMG/M metagenome (GOLD analysis project Ga0079226, IMG submission 76345) | Agricultural soil microbial communities from Georgia to study Nitrogen management - Poultry litter 2014 | ecosystem: Environmental > Terrestrial > Soil > Agricultural land | place: USA: Georgia... | reverse complement strand
CCTCCCCCTCATGGAAATCAAAAAGAGGTCCAGTAGCCGTCAGCTTCGGTTTTTCCCGTTAGATTATCCAATTTAAGTAAACGACCTGACCCCTGACGGAAGCGTTGCTGGTTCTACCCCTAAATGGAGAAAAAGAATATATAATGAATTAATAAACATATTAGTAGTCCTTGTTGTGTTTTCCGCTGTATTAAAAATAATAACTGAAGCATGGGATAATATTTTTTTACTTATGTTTCAAAGCTCGTTAGTTAGCACAAGCATAGTAATCGCTTTTGTTATTATAATAAATAAGATATTGGCAAAAAAGAAGGAGAATAGGACTGAGAAAAGAAACGAGTTAATTGAAGAGTTCCTAGGAAGTAAATATGAATAATGACGATAAGCTAATAGAAAACTATTCTTCTATCTATAAAATAATAATCTATGAATCATTTCGAAAAAATTCAATAGAATAAGAAGTAAAAGGCTTTTAACATTGTGAATTCCTATCAAATATTTCCGTGATGTACTATAAGGTTTGTGTACAAATTAAATATATCAACTGTAGAGAAAAAGATTTTATTTGTTATTCAGGACAACGTAAAAGTAATTAAAATTTTAAAAGAATAAACTTTTAGGTCTTATTTTTAACCTACTGAACTAAATTTAGTTCAGTAGATTCATAAATTTAATATATCTCCAATTCTTTTTTCCTTAGCTATACTATATATTACTGATGCAAACGCAACATCTTGAATTCCCATACCGACGCAGTTAAAGTAAATAAATTCCTCCTCATTGAATCTTCCTGCTTTTTTATGGTTAACTATATCTCCAAGTTGTGCGTAAATATCTGAATCATTAATTTCTTCATTTTTATGCATTAAAGCAATTGAAGAAACCCCTCTTTGTTTTATTTTTTTCCAATCATCCACCACTATTTTATTAGCTTTCTTAATAACGTCAAATTCACTTTCATGATTTCCAATATGAATATATAAAGCTCCGGTTTTTATCCACTCATATTTAATTAAAGGCTTTTTAGCTTCCGTAGCTGTAATAAAAACATCTGCATCCTTTATAGCTTCTTTAGGTGAATTCACCACTTTTATATTAATACCAACTTTTGGTGACATTTCCTCTGCAAATTTATTAGCTTTATTTAAATCTATATCCATTACTTTTACATGCTCTAGCTTGTTTAGTACATTTGACATAGCTAAAAGTTGAGTTCTATTTTGCACCCCAGCTCCAACAAGTCCCAAACTTTTTGATTCTTTATTTGCTAAATAATTGGCTGCCACCCCTGAATTAGCACCTGTTCTTGTAGAGCTAATTACTGCTCCTTCCATAATTGCAATAGGAGCTAAAGTATAAAAATCATTTAATATAATAAGTCCTGAAGCTCTGGGCATTGAGAATTCAAATGGATTTTTAGGGGCGTTGGAAATCCATTTTATTCCTGAAGCTTTAAAATCTCCTCCTATGTAAGCAGATAATGAATTAATCCTTCCAAGAATATTTTCAGACTCGCTGTCCCCCCAACGTAATACCGACTTTTCAGGTAACACATAATCTTCTTTTTGGTGCAATGAAAAAACTTTTTCCATTGTTTTTATAGCCAAGGAAATATCATCTCCCCCGCATTTTTTAACTTTTTTTTTATCTAAAAACAATAATTTTAATCCCATATTTCTCTCCTTATTTTAATTAGTAAACGATAATTATTGATAAATCACTCTTTTGAAGTTACAGTGCTTTATATAATCATGAGAATAATGCAGGATAATAGTGGTTTAAAATTTTGAAATTGGCATATATTATAAACACTTAAAATAAAAGAGTAAAATATTACACTATATAATAATTCTATTTATAAAAGAAAACGGAATATAGTAATAATAAAAATAAATTAATACTAACATTTTTCCGTTTTCTTTTGATAGAATTTCCTCTATTGATTTTAAAGTTATTTAACTATGGTACCTGACTTATATATTGTTACCTTTTAATAGGATAGAAATTTCTTGAGCCGATAAATCTTGCAATCCTAAACCTTTTAACCCAAGAGCTCCATCTTGTAAGTCTTCATCTTTTATTAAACAAGCCATTTTAATTAATGTTTCAGTTGTTTTCATCTCTATTCCAAGAGATTCGCCTAATTCTAACATTGGATTTAATCCGTATGGTATATCTTCGTAGATATACCTGTAATCTAAAGTATTTGGAGCCTTTCCTGTTTGATAAGCAGGGTTATTTTGTAAGTTATCATATAAATTTTTTTCATCCACTTGGTAAAACCTTTTTAAAAGTTCATTACAAGAAGAAAGATTTATTTTTAATTTTTCTCCTATTTTTAATCTTTCCTTATCTAACTTTTCCATTACTTGAACTACAGACCTCGTACCGCCTTCAGGATAGAAGAAAAACTCATTATCTGACTCTATTCTACCAGCGTTAAATAGTGTTATTGGAACGTGAAAAATAGGATTACAATTATTTAAAGTCGTAGTTAAAACAGTGTCAGCTAAAATGAGTTGAGGATAAACATCTTGTAACGATTTTTTAACAACCTCTCCATGCTTGGAAGGTATAGTAGAAAACTCTAAATTTTCTTTTATTTTTCTTATTTTCACATGTCCTGGTTTGATTGCTCTAGTTGTATAAATTAAAGATTCAGTTTCAGCAATATAAACTTCTTTATTAACTTTTAATTCTTCAAATACATTCCTAAATTCCAATGCTCCCCAATATCCTGGAAAAATCATTATTATTTGACCATCTTTTATGAGGGGTGCTATAGACTTAGCTACATTTTTATGCGCCGTCCCCGTTGTTGTTACCATTATGATATCTGTTTGCTTCATTGCTTTATTTAAATCATTCGTCGCCTCAACAGAAGCAAATCCTTCTATAACTCCTTCAGCCCTAACTCCTCCATTCTCATTTATCTTATCTACTAAATCTTTTTGAACATCATATAAAATAACATTTTGTTTTAAAAAATTTAGATGAGCAGCCATACTTTGCCCACCATTTCCAGCTCCTATAATAGTAAAATTCATTTTTTTACCCTCCTATATTGTTTGAACTCGTTTTTTTGTTAACTGTGTTAAAAAAATAGATATTAACAAACCAGAAATTCCAATTATATCTGTAGTTATGTTTGGCATGAACAATAAAATAGAAGAAATGCCAAGTATAATTCTTATAAAAATATTTGCATGAGAGTTTATAAACCATCCTTCCACGCAAGAAGCCAACGCATAGGCCCCTATTAACGATGTAATTAATGCTAGGATAATATTAAATGTTTTTCCTTCAAGTAACAGCTCTGGGCCATATACAAAAACGAAAGGTATAACAAACGCAATCGCGCCAATTTTCATAGCATTAAATGCAACACTCATAGGAGATGATTTAGAGATCCCAGCGGCAGCAAAAGCAGCTAAAGCAACCGGTGGCGTAAATGCAGATAAACAAGCAAAATAAAACACAAACATATGAGCTCCTAAAGGAGAAACTCCCATGTCAATTAGAGCTGGAGCAACTACTGCAGCGGTAATTAAGTACGCAGCTGTTGTAGGCAATCCCATTCCTAAAATAATTGTAGCTATCATTGTTAGAATTAAAGCTAAAAATAAATAACCACCAGAAAAAGAAATTATAAGTGATGCAAACTTTAATCCAGCCCCAGTAAGGTTTAAAACTCCAATTATTAAACCAGCAGTTGCGCAAGCGGCAATAACTCCAAGAGCATTTTGAGCACCATCTGATAAACTTTTCAGTATTTTTTTAAATCCTAATCTCGTTGCTTTCTTTAAGAAAGAAACCACGATTGAAGAAATAATAGCCCAAATAGCTGCTTTAATAGGACTTGCATTTAAAACAGCTAAGACAAAAATTAAAACAAATAAAGGTATAAATAAATGTCCTTCTTGAGTAAGAACTCTTTTTAGACTAGGTAATTCTTTTCTCTTCATTCCTTTAAGTCCCAATTTACCCGCTTGTAAGTCAATGGTAATAATAACAGTAACAAAGTAAAGCAAGGCAGGTATCAAAGAAGCAAGTATTATGTTTAGATAAGGGACTCCTAAAAGTTGGGCCATTATAAAAGCAGCTGATCCCAAAATAGGGGGCATAATTTGTCCTCCTGTTGAGGCAACTGATTCTATAGCTCCTGAATACTTAGCTGGATAACCAGTTTTTTTCATTAACGGTATGGTAAACACACCTGTTGTTACCACATTTGCAACAGAGTTACCTGCTACAGAGCCAAAAAGCGCACTTGATAAAACTGCTGCTTTAGCAGGACCTCCTCTTTGTCCTCCTGCTACAGCTATTGCAAAATCAATAAAAAATTTACTGCCTCCAGAATTATTTAAAAAAGCCCCAAATAGAATGAATAAAAAAACGAAGGTAGCTGAAGCACTTATTGGTACACTGAACACACCATCTAAACTATTTAAATAAGTTAAAATTCTTCCCCATCCGTATCCTCGGTGTTCCAATACACCTGGAAAACTATTCCCAAAGTAAGCATATAGGATAAATAATATGGCAATGATAGGCAAAATCATTCCAGTAGTCCTTCTAGTAACTTCTAAAACTATAGCGATAAGAATAATGCTGACAATAATATCTAAATTAGTTGGACTCACTCCTATCCTATATATCAGTTCGTCCATTTCAATTATTAAATATGCTCCTGAAAATAATGTTCCAGCAATAAGAATCAGATCAATTATTGTTACCCTATCACTTTTTGAATTTTTAAAAGCAGGATACATTAATAAAACTAGTATAGATGCCATTCCTACATGCACCGTATATAATACCCAAGGAGTAACAGGACTTACTCCTAAAACGTAAATATGATATACGGACATTGCAATAGCTATAATGGTGAAAATTTTTAATGTGTAACCTTTTAAGTCTCTTTTTGATTCATCTATAGCTGCTTCAATGTTTGATATATCTTCTTTTTCTTCTATAGGAATTTCTTTTTATCACTCAAAGCAATCCCCCCTCTTGATTTAGTAAGAATTTTAATTAGATACAATAAAGTTATAAACTCATAACTAAACTTTTTAGACTCATAAGATTAGCTATGAGTTAACTTTTATTACTATCCATGAAGTATAATAGTATTTGAGAGTTTTATTCTGCTTCCGGAGGAACTAATTCGTCAGGTACATCTATCCCTTCTTCTTCATAATATTTATATGCTCCAGGATGGAGTGGTATTGTTGTATTTTCTATTAATTCCGGCTCAGTATCTTCAGCAGTTGGATCAACGCTAATCAGTTCTTCTTGATTTTCAAATGTTTGTTTAGTTAGTTCATAAGCTAAATCCTCTGATAAATCTTCGGTTGCTATAGCAACATTCCAAAACGATACTAATTGTAAATTGTCATCTTGATGTTCGTATGTCCCCTCTGGAACATCAATGCTGTCCCAATAAGGTTGTTCGTCTAATACTTTATCCATTTCTTCATCTGTTAAGTCAATATGCTGTACTTCTTTTGTTGTTTCTAAATCAAGCATAAAGGGTCCAGGCACACCTGTTACAGCAAAACCAGCATCAACTTGTCCATCGCGTAAGTTATCAACAGATGTATCAGTAGGTACTTTACTTATTTCTTTAGGTTCTATATCTAAAGCATTTAATAAATCTTCTCCAGCTACTTCACTAGTACTCCCTGGAGATCCTGTAGTTATATGTTTCCCTTCAAAATCGCTTATATTTTCTATTCCATTTCCCTTTAATGAATACATATGCATCACACTAGGATACATAACAAACAAACTTCTCATTTTATCATACTCTTTGTCGGCCCATCCTTCTCCATTGTATCCTTCTCCTCCCAGCCAGGAAGTAACAAATCCTAATTCCATCTCTCCATTTTGCATTAATTCCATATTATCTGTTGGACCGCCCGTTACTTCTACGCCAATATTCGTATCCGATACATTATCTCCCATTATATCGGACCAACCTCCTCCCCAAACGTAGTAAGTACCACCTTGACTGGAAGTCCCTATTAACATATTACTTGGGTCAACTTCTTCTTCAGAATCAGACGAATTATTTGAACATGCCACCAGTACAAACGTAAAAATTATAAATAAAAATGATATTTTTTTTCTATATTTCACATATATTCTCCTTTTAATTTATAATATATCGTTAGATTTTTAATTCGGATAAATATTGTACTTTTTGACTTATTTGCTCTTTAAATTGTGAATACCAAACATTATCAGATTCAATATTTTGCTTAATAATAAGGAGCTTATTACTTACCTCTTCAGGCGCAGGCCCCCCTTCAACATTTTTAGATTTGACATTTAACAAAGGATCCAGAGAATTTTCAATGTCATGCTCACTTAGTTCGATTCGTTTTTGTATAGTCCTTAGAGAAATATTATTTATTAAGTCTGAGTTGATATTTTCAATTCCTAAATTGTTTTCTAATAAATAAGTTACGACTGAACCAACTATTCCATGTGCTTCCCTAAAGGATATGTGAGATTTCCTCACAAGTGTATTAGCCAATTCAGTCACACTAGATAAATTTTTTTTAGCTTGTGAAATCATTTTTTTCTCGTCAAATTGTATACCTTTTATTGTTTCATTAAATAGTTCTAACGAGGATTTCGTCTCTTTCATACCTTCCCAAAATAATGTTTGACTTTCCCCTGCTAAATCTCTTGAATGACCATAAGAAGTGTTTTTAATGCTGCTTGTAATCGAAACAACCGCTCCCATTACATGTGAAGATTTGCCTTTTATATGTTCTAGCGTTATGGGATTTTTCTTTTGAGGCATAATGCTACTAGTTACTGCTACAGAATCGCTCACTTCTACTAATCCATATTCGTAAGTAGACCATATATATAGGTCATAACTCACCCTGCTTAGAGAATTCATTAAAATATTCATGGAAGAAATAGTTTCAATCATATAATCTCTAGAGGCGATACCATCTAAGGAATTATTCATATAACCATCAAACCCTAACAAATTAGATGTATATGCTCTGTTTATTTTATATGAAGTTGAAGCCATAGCTCCAGATCCTAACGGAGATATATTAGTATTTTTTAAAGAATTGATTAACCTAGAAAAGTCCCGTTCTAAAGCAAAAAGAATAGCGCTAAAATAGTGCCCTAGTGTAATAGGTTCAGCTGGTTGCATATGTGTGTAGCCTGTTATTAATAATTCTTTATTTTTTTTAGCTAAATCATAAAGATCCCTCCTAAGTTCAATTAAAAGCTCACATATATCTAATAAATAATCTCTCGTATTCATCCTTGTAACTGTCGCATTAAGATCATTTCTACTTCTTCCAGTATGCAATTGTCCGCCTATCTCCACTCCCAATTTTTGTATTATTTTCTCTTCAATATTAAAATAAAGGTCTTCTAACTCATAATTTATTTCAAAATTTTCCTTTCTAATATTTTCAATATCTATTAAAGCTCCGTTAATTTTCTCTCCTGTTTTTTTGGATATAATACCTTCAGTTACCAACATTGATAAATGAGCTTTATTAACCTTCATCATATTATTAAAAGAGCGTTTCAACTCATTATCAATAGTAGGAGTAAACAAACTTTCTATAACTTTATCTGAAAGCTTTTCTTTTAATCTTTCTCTCATTTTTATTATCTCTCCATATCTTTTTATATTTATTCTAAGTATACATATAACTGAAATTTCATTTTATTCATTAAATTCAGTTATTTTTTACTTCACCTCTTCTCTATTAAGTTAAAAATGTAAGCGCAGTCATATAATTTTATAAAAATACTAATTAAAGTTTGTTTTCATATGTACGTATGTCCGTACATACGTACATATGAAAACAAAATCTTTTATTCTATTAAAAATTTTCATATTTAAAGAAAAATTTACATCTATCCTCCCTAAAGATACTTTCGGTTAACAATATTGGCAAATTATTAGATGTTTCACATATTTTTGTTGTTTTTAACGCTGGTTTTCCTGTAGAAACACCTAACAAAGAAGCTTCGTAATCACTTAAAATAATTGGCTCTATATTAACTTTATGGTTAATTATAGTAATTTTATAATCATTTTTGATAATATCATAAATAGGTTGCTCCATATCTTTGTCTAAAATATCAGGGAAAAGATAGAAAGGAAGATAAGTTCTTTCTATAACAGCAGGTTCTCCTTTAAAATATCTTAAACGAATCATTTCGTTTATTTTTTTGCTATTATACAATTTAAAAATATGAAGATATTCTAATGGACCGTTTATAACTGTTGTGCTGATAGGTACATGCTTTTTACCAAGTTCATGTGGATAAGAAAAAGACATAAAATCTCCTTCATATCGAACTTTTTCAACAAAGGTACCACACCCTTTAATACGCTTTAGCAATCCTTCATTTACTAATTCTAAAACTGCTTGGCGAATGGTTGATCTACTAACATCGAAAAGTTTTGTTAACTCTATCTCATTAGGTATTTTTTCATCTTCTTCCCAATCACCTCTTTTTATTTTATCTTTTAGCATTTCTTTAACTTGAAAATATAATGGAATACTACTACTTTTATTTAAAAACTCTTTCATTTTATCAACTATCCTATCGACTATTCTATTTTCAATACTAATTATTACATATACTAATACTATTAACATTTTTTGTCAACGCTTTCATTATTTATTTGAATTTTTTACTTTTTAAGAAGAGAATATTTAAAAATGACATTTAATTCTGATTGGAGATAAACAGATGACCAATTATTTTAATAAATTTCTCAATAATTATATATTAACTAGTATTATAGCTATAGTAGGAGGAAAACTCTTTATAATATTATATATACCTGTTCCTTGGCTAAGTGGCCCTTTACTAGCAGTAACTCTCTTCAAAAATTTTTTAAAAAGGGAATTTACATGGAAAGTGCAATTTCGAAATTTTGGTTTACTAATTATTGGATACACTATAGGCTTATCTTTAACTAAGTCAACATTTAAAAATATAATAGCTCAGTTACCTTTTATGTTTTTTTTAACTTTTATTCTTCTATCACTTAGTATAATTATAGCACTTTTAATATCCAGATTATTCAAAATAGATTATAATACTTCTCTTCTTGCTAGCTTACCTGGAGGACTTTCACAAGTTATTGTTATAGCAGAAGAAACTAAAAAAGTTAATTTAGAAATTGTTACAGTATCACAATCAATAAGATTGATTTTAATTGTCATTATTACTCCTTTAATTGTAAAATTGTCAGTATCTCCAAGTACTAATATCCTTAAACAAGATTCACCCATTGATACAGAAAATATAAAGATATTTCCCTCTATTTTTATATTTTTAGCCACATCCTTTATCTTTATTATTATTTTAAAGAAAATTAAGGCTCCTACTCCTTATTTACTTGGGCCTATTATTGGAACAACTATCTTACAATTGCTAGGTATTAAAGGTCCTGAATTATCTTACATTATAGAAAATGGAGCTCAAACGCTAATAGGTATACATATTGGACTAATGTTAAATTTATCAAAAATTACCAATAAGAAAAAAATATTACTATCTTCTTTTTCTAGTGCTATGCTTCTTTTAATAAGTTCAACCATGTTAAGTTTATTACTAATCTTTCTACAACCAATAAATCAGTCTACAAGTTTATTAAGTCTGGCTCCAGGGGGAATTGATCAAATGGGAATAATAAGCCGTGAAGTAAATGCCAATTTAGCTATTGTGTCTAGCTATCAAATTTTTCGTTTATTATCAATCTTTTTAATAATTCCTTTTATAGCTAAATTTTTAGATGAATAAGTCCATTTCATAATTGCTCTTTTTCAATATACAAAAACGTCCCGAATGTTGGGTATTGTATTTTAAAAAACAGAAATCATGCGGCTTGCTGGTCGTTCCGTAAAGCGCCTATACGATCTGCTACTAGCTTGGAGGCGTTGTAAATTAGAGTCACCATATCACCATGGACTTTAGCCCGTTCGCCGGAGCAGCGATAACGGACGTTGTCGAGCTGAAAAAATTCTTTTAAATAGCCATTAACACGCTCCACAGCGGTACGCTTATTGAAGAGTGTTTTCCAAGCGACAGAACCCCGAGCCGGAGCTGTGTATCGCCTGAGATTT
>Ga0079226_10005010_pt1 | contig 10133 bp, 8 predicted proteins | sample Poulit2014_FD_76345 | JGI IMG/M metagenome (GOLD analysis project Ga0079226, IMG submission 76345) | Agricultural soil microbial communities from Georgia to study Nitrogen management - Poultry litter 2014 | ecosystem: Environmental > Terrestrial > Soil > Agricultural land | place: USA: Georgia... | reverse complement strand
TATTTCAATCCACGCTCCCCACTAAAGGGAGCGACTATGAGTTTTGAAGATGAGACAGACGATGCTATAATTTCAATCCACGCTCCCCACTAAAGGGAGCGACTTCTTCATCTGCGTAATTAACTTCCCCAACCTCTATTTCAATCCACGCTCCCCACTAAAGGGAGCGACGGAGACCTAACAGTAATACGCTACAGTCATAATGACATTTCAATCCACGCTCCCCACTAAAGGGAGCGACTTTGGTGTACTAAAACTATGGCTATGATTCGGTATAATTTCAATCCACGCTCCCCACTAAAGGGAGCGACAATTTTTACACCATATACGATTCAAAAGACAATGATTTCAATCCACGCTCCCCACTAAAGGGAGCGACAGTGAGTCGCAATCCGTTAGCTTATTCGGGTGAGATTTCAATCCACGCTCCCCACTAAAGGGAGCGACGCTATCAATCAATCACTGAAAACATTAGAAATGATTTCAATCCACGCTCCCCACTAAAGGGAGCGACAAGGCCAAATGCATATCATCAATAAGTTAAAGAAAATTTCAATCCACGCTCCCCACTAAAGGGAGCGACCCTACATATAGTCAAATCAAAACACAAATGGCTATACATAGTTTTATACTGATGAAATTTCCATCAATATGAACAAATCAATTATAATAACAATATAAACAACGTATTTTCTTGCGCGAACCCCTCTGGTAAATCATGTTAGCTTCAGGTTCGCGCATTCAGAATATGAGTGGCTTATCTACTTCGATGGCTTCTTTTGCACCGATATGTTTTACTTTTGTATCATGGTTTTTTCCTAAACGATAAAAACGCAAACTATCTACCTCTGGATCAATTATTTTTTCTAAGTCTAATTCTAGTTGGCGAAGTTTTGCACTATCGACAATACATTCAAAGACAGAATTTTGTACTCGGACACCATATTGTTCACACTTTTTAGCTACTTGACGTAATCTTTTCGCACCGCCTTCTGACGATGTTTGCACATCATAGGTGACCAAAACCAACATATGTTACACCTACCTTATTAATAATGGCGGATAGCCATCCAAATCACCACGTAAGTATCGTGCTAATAGTAATGCTTGAGCATGAGGAACCAATCCCCATTCTATTTTTTCCTTCAAATAAGGATGCGTCATTTTTTCCATTTTAGCTTCTTGCCATAATTGTAAAAACTTCCGCCTTGAGTCATCTTTCAATAACACAGCATTGTTTTCTTTGATAATAAAGTCATCTTCCTTAATTTGTTTTCGGTTGATTACTTTTAATACAAATCTTTCTGCAATAACTGGACGTAATTCTTCCATGACGTCTAATGCTAATGACATTCTCCCTGGACGATCACGGTGAAGAAAACCAACATATGCATCCAATCCAACACCTTCTAATGCTGCTCCAACTTCAGCAGCTAATAAGGAGTAGGCGAATGATAACAATGCATTAACCCGGTCACGTGGGGGTCTTCTATTTCTTGTTTTAAAATAAAATTCCTTACTATCACTTAAAATGCATTCATTAAACACATTAAAATATGCACTTGCTGCATTTCCTTCGACACCTCTTAGCGTATCTAAATCATCACTTTCCAGTACCGCTTCACGTGCTTTTTTTAATTGCTCTATCGTATTGGTAATTGCATCTACATCCACACGCAAGGCATGATCTCTGACTGTTCTTTTTAATAATTGTTCTTTATTATAAAGTTTTCCGATTATCATATGTTGAGCGATATGAAGGCTTTCCGCTTCACAGTCTGATTTTCTATATTGAGTTTTTCGTAAGGTAACATTACCATTTGTCATCCCAATAACACGGCCACGTATTCTTCCACTACTTGTGAAAAAAGAGATGCTTATATTTTCTTCCATACACCAATGCATGAGCGCAGGACTTGCACCTTGATGGCCAAAAGTGCAAATCCCTTCCAAATTGTGCAATGGAATCCGTCCAAGCGACTCACCATCTTGTAAAACATTTAAATTATGGCCTTTTAATGCCAAGTAAACATCTGGTTGTGAAACATATACTACATTTAGCAATCGTCTCATGTTTTCAACATCCTATTCATATATGTTGATACGGTTTCACGATTCATTAACTCAGGCAAACACATATATCGCAGTGAACAACTTTTACAATGCTTGCCTGTCTTGACCCGTGGTGTATATCTTTTTTCATAATAATGGTGCATTTCTTTTGTTAGTTTTCTTACCTTTTCTCGAAGTTCTTCTGTAACAGCTACACTTTGTCGTCGTTTCACTTCATTATAAAATAGTGCCGCTTCCTCAATTTCTGTAGCCAACATTTCTTCTAATCACATTACTTGTGCTGTTAATTGTAAAATATCTGCTTCATGTGTTTTCGGCTTACCTCGTTTATATTCAATTGGCTTGGGTTTATACAATCCTTTTTCACCATGCAGAGAAACACCATTTGCATCTTTCACAAACTCTACCATGTCACAAATTCCGCTAATACCAAGTGAGGGAGAATGGATTGGCATTGCGCGTACGTATAATGTGTCGCCTCTTTTTTCACGTATGCTCGGTGTATCAACACGTTCATGTAAATCATGGCCTTCAATCGTTAAAATATTTTCTTCCCACTCTTGTTCAATATGGATAATTGCCCACTGTCTACGGCAAAACACAAAATGTTGCAAGCCAGACAACATGAGATAATCTGACTCTTTATAAACCATCGTAGACTTCTACCGCCAAGCCTTCTAATGGCTCCGCTTGAATGTCATAGTTTTCAATAGACGGTGGAAAATGATCGCTCACTTCGTCTACTTTGACAGAACGATGTACCTTTGCAGAAGAATATTGTCCGAGTTTACTATTATGCTCCCACCAAAATAATTTGTTTACTTCCATACTGCCATCTGGTCTAGCTGATGAAGCATCATTTACAAACAATGTTTGCAAGGCTTTTTTTAACTTTTCAGCATCTGCTTCCGTAAAACCTGTACGTTCTGCAAGTTGGGGGGTAATGCTTCCCTTAAAAACATAGACACCAAAATCAACACGGTGCTTCATTCCCATTGTGTCTGAAGTTTTTTGACTTGGGTCCTTTGTGTTCGTTGTGGAATTCACACTTTTCGTAATCTGCATGCTTGTCACATCAACCGGTTCAATACTTGTTGCTGTATGTATCGACACAGGGCCTCTAATACCGAGGCTTAACTTATCGCCTTTAAATGCAAATACTTGTCCAAAGGCACGCACATCATACCAAGTACTAGCTGCAATCGCTTCTGCCGCGTGCACGTCACCTTTAGCATTTTTTAAAATTTTCTCTAACTCTGGGACAGATGCAACACGGTCACGAATACTACGAAATCCATCTATACGTCTTTCATCCGCTTGTACCAAAATTGCTTCCCCTTCATCTTGCAATCGATTTCGCAACTTCCTTTTAATTGCTACATCTGATACTTCCCCATGCCCATTAAAATCCTGCCGTGGTCTATTCCCATTCAATGGGTCACCGTTTGGATTCGCTTTATCAACTGTAAATACTACGGCAAAATCAATTTTCTTGTTCAATACTGTCATCTTGCTTGTCCTCCTTTTTTGTGTACATATATTGGATTTGGCTACTATAGCCAAGAATGAATACTGGTCCTAGTGGATCGTCGTTCATTTGGGCGATTGTCATTTTCACTTCTATCTCCTGTAAAGCTCTTGTATACCTATTAGCACGAGTACCTAAACGTTCAAAATATGGTGTCAACTGCTTACGAATCACTTGCCATGTACGTGCTGGATGTTGACTAAAAGCATTGAAATACCGTGTTGCATTTGTAGCACGTTTTTCATTTCGGTCATTTAATATATTACGTTCCATCACTTCCGCGACACCTAGCAATCTACCAAACAAATAATCTCTCGAATCATTATCTTCAATCAATTCCACGGTAAACCCCTCACTTTCATATTGTTTATTTATTAAAGCGCAAGCAATATTCAATGTTGCTTCCCATGATTCTCTTAAACCTTGAAAACTAAATGGATTGATCACTCGATTGTAAATTAACCTTACGATATCACGTGGTAACGGTTTTCCTTCCACAATACATGGTAAAAGCCTCGTATATAATTCCTTTTTAATCCTTGCTTCTGCCCGACTACCATAGACCGCTTCGACAATGCGATAAGTAGACGGTGTTCCGACAAACCTTCTTATCTTTTTCGTTTCATTATCTTGAACTGCTTGCAACCAACGACATGTCGTATGCCAGTTTTCAATCGCTTCTAGGTAAAGTTCTGGATGAATTTCCTGATAATAAACTATCGCTAGGCGGCCAGATGTCGCAGCATCTACAGCCATAACGATAATATTTTTTAAGTCTAACTTTTCAAACTCTGTCGCATACCCCTGCATCGCTTTAGCAATTTCTCTGGCAACGATTGTTTCTGTTAATATTTCTTGTTCTGCCTTTTCTTGAATCGATTTAGATAGAAAAAACAAGCCACCCTCATATGGGTCTGGTACATCTCTTTTTTCAATACCAAATGTTACAAAATAACGGCTATCCACATATGTACCTTGGCGTTGCAGTAACCACCGTAATGCATGGTGGGCTTTTTGCGAAACGTCGAAACCAACTTGCACCGCTTCTGTCGGTGTTTTAAAGCGACCACGATAAGTAAAGCCCTTACTATCATTTGCTGAAATCAATTTCGACAAATCACCTGCGTTCCGGATCCGTGAACCGTGTTGGGTTGTCAATAACTCATTCTGCTCTCCGGTGACATAACAAGTACCGCGTTCCGCTTCATTTGTCGCATTAAAGTAAGTAATAAATTGGTCAAAAATCTTTTTGTTCTCCCAAACTGGTGGGGTGTTTCGTTGAATAACATTAAATCGAACAAAAGCCCCTAGTACATCGCCTGTCACAGCTTTATATATTTCTGGTCGATCCGGTCCTGATATTTTAGGAATGACTTTCCCTTCATCATCTACGGGTAAGATTTTTTCAGCAACCAAATCTTCAATGACTCGTTCTTTTGCAATATAGTTATAAATTGCTTTTACTTCATTCGGTGCATTTGGCTCACTTGCCCATAATCTCAGTTGTTCTTTAAATTTTGAAAAATGTTTTGATCGTTTTTCTTCTCCTCCATATCTTATATAATCACCTGCTACATAATATAAATTATCATGTAAAAAATGAGGACGTGCCCCACTCGTTCGATTCGCCGAGTCTAATGTCATCGGGACAATTGTCCTTTCATTGTCGATAACTTTTGCGTTCATAAACTCGCCGTCGGTCGTGAGGTTCACTTCAATTTGTGCACTTTGGGTCATGTGGGCAACTGGAAGCAAGGTAACTTTTTGCTTACCAATTTCTTCGAATGTCCCAACTTGAGCTTCATTGTGTTCATATACGTCACGTAAGTTTTGCATCCAACTCATGCATTAATCCTCCCTTCCAAATATCTCTTCATATTCCCTTTCCACCGGAGTAAAGTTTTCACCAGTAATAAATAGCTTCGGGCTTCCTTTTTTGATAGAACGGATAACTTCACATTCTTCTGGACGGTCATATGTAATAATGCCATCCTCCATCGTTGGTACCCAAATCCTTGCTTGCAATTCATTTGCCTCATTTTCATCTGGATAGGTAAAACCATGAAACATCGGGCCAAAATTCAATTCTCCGTATGTGTCATAAAAACCTTTTCCTTCACCAAACTCACAGGCTTCTACATAACCTTGACACTCTCGTGTACCTAGATAAATATCACGTCTACCTCCACGTTTTACAGAGCGCTTGGCAATATTATGATGTTTATGTTCATTATGGTCATAGGCTAAATCAGGACGATGAGGATTAAATTCAAAATGGGCCTGCACTTGATAACACGGCTCACGTAAATACGTATAATATGCTAAATCATTCGTATTATCCTGATATTTAGTCGGTCTCACACCTTTTACTTCTGTTTGAATCGCGTTTATTACTCGTACTTTGTCGATAAACCATGTAATTGTCGGTTTCCAATAGATCGACTCAACAATTCCTTTTAATGCTTGATAGGTCGGAATTTGATAGGTAAATTTCTCTCCACCAATCCTTGTTACAGGATCGGTAAATAAGGCGTATTTACCATGTACAACAAATTCAATTTGATTGCGCATATTTCTCACCTCCTAAAATTGATAACCTGAAAATGCTCCTTCACCACTTAGGGAAAGACCATATGCTTCGTTATAACCTTGTTCAGCAACAACATACAATTGCTCATTGTATAAGGGGTTAAGTAAGTTTTCTTTTTCTAGTTGTTGTAATTCATATGCATATACATTTACAACATATTGTTGTGCTTCTTTTAATTTTTTATTTAATTCTTCCAAAGGTAACTCCTCATTTAAATCGGCAATTAACGCTTCAGCGGCTCGATTGTAAGGCACAAGCACAGCAGTTGTGGGGGAAGTAATTGCTTCAAAGTATCTTTCTAGTGTTTTAAATGTTGAAATAGAGTGTGTTTTTTGGTTGTGATTAATATCAGCATTGATCATTTGGATGAGTTCATAATCTAACCCTCTCGGTTTATGTAAAATCTCGTTTTTTGCTCTGTTATCAAACTCACTAAAATAAGTCTCAATTGCATCAGGACTAAGTAATGCATTTGTAAACGTATCGCCATATAAAATATGGTTCTGTGTTACTTCTGCACCAAGTTTAATTTCTGGTAGTTTATCAAGCTTTTCATCAGCAGCTTTAATGATGTACACATCGCCTTTTTCTCGTTCGGCATGACGATTACAACGACCAGCCGCTTGGGCAATCGAATCAAGGCCAGCCAAAGAACGAACGACAGCTTCAAAACTAATGTCTACGCCAGCTTCAATGAGTTGTGTACTTACACAAATAATTCGTTCTTTTCCTAATTTACCCTTTATTTCTGCTAACATATCACTACGGTGCGCGGGACACATAGAGGTACTTAAATGATAGACTTTTGCTAGTTCTCGTTCTTTTAACTCTTCAAACAACTTTCGCACAGCTGTTTTTGTATTCAATATAATCAACATCGACTGTCTGTCTTCCATCCATACTTCCACTTGATTGGCAATTTCCTCTGCATCCCACCCTTCTTTTGACACATAATCATGAAACTGCACCCTTTCAAATGCTTCTACAACATTTGGTAAATCCGGCACCATTTCTGCATCTTGTTTAATCATAATCGGATAGTCCATCTCAGCAACAGTCGGCTGTGTTGCTGTACATAAGAGCACACTGCTTTTTCCAATATGATGTAAAAAATTAACCGCCGTATTAAAAAGTGCAAAATGATGGTAGGGAATTGCTTGTACTTCATCAAATATAATGACAGCTTCTGTGAGGCGATGCATACGTCTTGTGTTGCGTGTACCTTTAGCAAATAAAGCATTTAAAAATTGAACGGACGTTGTAAAAATAATGGGATGATCCCAGTTATCTCTACCTAATTGAAATTTCTTCTGAAGCGGTACACCATAGTAATCTTCTTCATTGTCAGTAACATCAATGACATTAGCATGATGCTCCAAGACAGCATGATTATCCCCAATAATTCCACGTACTTCTTTCGCATTTTGTTCCAATATCGTCGTATATGGCACAACATAAATGATTCGCTTTTTACCGTGTAATGCTGCATGTTTTAAGGCGTAGCGCAAACTAGCAAAGGTCTTTCCTCCACCAGTTGGAATTGACAATGTGTATATATTCGCTGGTTTTTCAGCCATACTATCACAAGTACGCGACATCTCTGCTCGTAGTAGATTGATAGGTTTCGTACTCTCTTCCCACTTCGCAATAGTTTCCATCATCGTGTCGTACCAAGTTTGAAAGGGGGCTTCTTTTTCTAATGGAGTATTATCTATTTCCTCAAAACGTCGTGTATCTGTTCGATCTGCATCCAATAGCAAACTAAGCACAAGTTTTTGAGCGTAATTCATATAAACATAGGGATGTTTTTTTGCTTTTTTCTTTTCACTCTCCATTAATTGAACTTTATTCGCAAAGGCAATAAATTCTTGTATCGCTTCTTCTAAAAGATTTTCTACCCGAGTTCTATTACCAATAACAGCTTCAAAATTATCCTTTACTTCTTTATAATATGGCAAATCTTTCTCTACAACTCTTCTAATATAATCAGATGTACTAACATCGACTTGGACAAAATTTTGTAAGCCAGAATGATGTGATAATATTGCCATGCCGACAATTTCAACGACAAATTTTTGCAAATCATTACCATTATAAAAATTTTCATACAAATATTTGGCACCAGCAGTTGAATGGTCGATTTTTGTCAAGGAAACTTTTTCATGAATTACAGAATTTTCTAAGTATTCAGTAAATTCAGTTGTGAATTTACCCATATCATGTAGAAATCCAGCCAGTTCTGCATGGGCGCCAAATCCAAGTGACTCTCCATATATCCGTGCTAAATCCGCAACCGCTTCCAAATGACTTTGTACTGTTTGGATTTCATGGTCACTCTCACGTATGTGTGCTATGAACAAATCATCACTCCTTTAGATCAAATTCTAGGAAACTTAAGTAGAATATTAACTTCTTTCATACATTATAATACATTTGCACTAGTAAGGCTATATAATTTACATTTATTCACAGAATATTACGAAATTTGACAGTTATTATAAATGCCTAATCAGCGCTTGTTATGGCACTAATTAGGCATGGATAACTATTTAATAGGCATCTGCTTCCCGACTCTTATTTACCGCTTCTTTCCTCGCTTCATTTGCAGCGAGTGTTCCTTGGCCAAATTTCGTTTCACCTGATAAGCGTCCAGGAACTTCTGCTTCTTTATTTTCTAATTCTTTCATTTTCTGCGCAATTCCTTCTTTTACTCGACTTCCATACTCCTTATCCGCTTTTGTGAAACGTTCAATCATTGCTGTTTGAATTTTTTCGTTACAGACCGCTAAGGCGTCTGATAAATTATTAATTAACTCATCACGTTCCCAATCTTCAAAACTTCTGTATGTTTCTCCTGCCTGTCCGTAATTAATCGTTCGGTCAATTCGCATACTCATCATTTCAGCATCGTATCTTGGTTGATGTGGAATCCCAGTAATCCTTAACTCTTCATATCCGCCATTCATCGATGGTTCATAATTAATGTGAGGATTTTTCGCAATTTCTTCGGGTTGCCTGAAATCCATTTGCCCACGTTGTTGATTAGTGCGGACAGGTACCTTAGGTGCGTTAACCGGTAATTGTAAATAGTTGGAACCAATGCGGTATCTTTGTGTGTCCGAATATGAAAATGTTCTTCCTTGTAACATTTTATCATCTGAAAACTCCATTCCATCCACAAGCACCCCTGTCCCAAATGCAGCCTGTTCAACTTCCGCATGGAAATCAACTGGATTTTGATCAAGCACCAATCTTCCAACTGGCAACCAAGGAAACTTATCCTCTGGCCATAGCTTCGTATTATCTAAGGGGTCAAAATCAAGCTCTGGATGATAACCGTCTTCCATGATTTGCACGAATAACTCCCACTCTGGATAGTCTCCCCGTTCAATTGCTTCATATAAATCCTGTGTTGCATGCCCGACATTTTTCGCCTGAATTTTCTCCGCTTCTTCTTGGGTTAAATTACGAATTCCTTGTTTGGGTTCCCAGTGATATTTCACGAGTACTGCCTCACCCTTATTATTCACCCACTTGTAGGTGTTGACCCCAGAACCTTGCATATGCCGATAAGTTGCCGGTATACCCCAAGGTGAAAACAATAAGGTTATCATATGAGTTGCCTCAGGTGAACGAGAGACAAAATCAAACATTCGTGCCGGGCTCGGTACATTTGATGCTGGGTCTGGTTTAAAGGCATGAATCATATCAGGAAACTTCATGGCATCCCGAATGAAAAATATCTTCAAATTATTACCGACCAAATCCCAATTCCCGTCCTCGGTATACATCTTCACTGCAAACCCACGAGGGTCACGCGCTGTTTCAGGCGAATCTTTTGCACCTGCAACAGTTGAAAAACGTACCATGACAGCAGTCTTTTTTCCTTTACCCGAAAATACCTTTGCCCGTGTATATTTTTCAACTGGCTCCTCACCGACT
>Ga0079226_10005008_pt1 | contig 10134 bp, 11 predicted proteins | sample Poulit2014_FD_76345 | JGI IMG/M metagenome (GOLD analysis project Ga0079226, IMG submission 76345) | Agricultural soil microbial communities from Georgia to study Nitrogen management - Poultry litter 2014 | ecosystem: Environmental > Terrestrial > Soil > Agricultural land | place: USA: Georgia... | reverse complement strand
GCTAATTTGTATCTAGATAATATGGAAAAACACGGTTTTGAACAGGTGGATGTAGTACAACGTGGCGATGTTATTTTAATACAAGTAGGGGCTGACGTACCTAATCACGCTGCAATCTATTTAGGGGATAACTGGGTATTACATCACTCTCCTAAGCGATTATCAAAACGAGATTTATATGATGGTTATTGGCTTAAACATACACACAGCATTTGGAGATACCAACAATGGCAACAATTAAACTTTACGGCAATCTTAAACGATTTGGCACTGCCATCGATTTAGCGGTGGAAGACACCGCAGAAGCAATCCGCGCCTTGTGCTGCCAATTGGTCGGTTTCCGGCAAGCCTTACAGCAAGGGTATTACAAAGTGCGGATTGGCAAACATCTGGTCACCACCGCATCACTGGAAAAAGATATGCTCTACAAATTAAACGATAACGCCGTGGTGCATCTCACGCCGGTGATTAAAGGGGCGAAAAGTGGCGGTATTTTCAGTGCAGTGTTAGGTGTTGCCTTGATCGGTTTGGCATTTTGGAACCCGTTAGGCTGGGCAGCGGTTGGCGGAACCGGATTATTAGCCGGTGCGGCACAAATGCCATTAATGTTAGGTGCAGCAATGTTGTTGGGCGGTATTTCACAAATGTTAGCCCCTCAACCGAAAATGGGCAGTGTCGGCACAGAGCAAGAGAAAAAGCAATCCACCTCGTTTAGCAATTTGGGTAATTTGTCGGCACAAGGGCGACCGGTGCCGTTAGCTTATGGGGAAATTTTAACCGGCTCACTCATCATTTCACAGGGGATTGAAACCTACAATGTGGATGAAGAGATGAAAAAGAAAACCGAACCGAAGAAAGGCAAATTTAGAAAAGGATAATTAAGATGGGAAAAGGTGGTGGTGGCGGACATACGCCGTATGAAGCACCGGAAAGCGGTCGCTCAAAACAACGGATTAAAATTGTTGAAGTAATTTCCGAAGGAGAAATTCAAGGTTTAAAAGACAATGTCAAATCGATCTATCTAGATAAAACGCCGATACAGAACGCTAATGGCAGTTACAACTTTAAAAATATGGAGTTGCAAGGCACAATCGGTTCGCAAGATCAAGCGATTATGCGAGGTTTCAACACCTCAGAACGTGAAATTGGGGTTGGTGCTGAAGTGAAGCAAACGACCGCACTGACTCGCACGGTGACCGATGCCAAAGTCACAAGGTTGCGTTTAACGCTTGGTGTACGCAGCTTGTTTCAACAAAAAGATAACGGTGATACGGTGGGTGCGAGAGTGGATTTGTTGGTTACTGTAGGCGAGCAACAATATCCAATCCATTTCAATGGAAAATATAGTAGTCAGTATTTGCGACAAATGGTGATCGATCATCTTCCAGCAGTACCATTTCAAATTAAAGTAGAGCGATTAACTGCCGACAGCGAAAAACAGCGGTTACAGAATGCGACGATTTGGTCAAGCTACACCGAAATTATCGATACCGAATTTGCCTATCCGAACACCGCACTTGCCGGCATTATGTTTGATTCGGAGTATTTTTCCAACATTCCTCAGCGTAATTACTTGGTGCGTGGCATTAAAGTGAAAGTGCCAAGCAATTACAACCCGATTGACCGTAGTTACAGTGGTTTATGGGATGGGCGTTTTAAGGTGGCGTGGACGAATAACCCGGCGTGGATTTTTTACGACCTCTTAACCAACAAACGTTACGGAATGGGGCAACGTTTAGGCGATTTTAACGTGGATAAATGGGCGTTATACGCGATTGCGCAATATTGCGATGTGTTGGTGCCGGACGGCTTTGGCGGCACAGAGCCACGAATGACCTGCAACTGTTGGTTGACTGAACAGCGACAAGCCTATGACTTAATTAACGACTTAGCTTCCATCTTTCGGGCAATGCCGGTGTGGAATGGCCAGCAACTCACTGCTATTCAGGATCGACCAAGTGATCCCGTGTGGACGTACACCAATGCCAATGTGGTCAACGGCGAATTTGAACGCAGCTACTCCGCGTTAAAAGCACGGCATAACATTATCCACGTGGAATATCTCGACAAAAACGATTTTTACGAGAAAAAAATTGAGTATGTGTCGGACGATGAGGCGGTGAAACGTTACGGTGCGAACGTGAAAAAGGTGACTGCCTTTGGTTGCACCTCGCGTGGGCAAGCCTACCGCTTAGGGCGTTGGATTTTAGAAACAGAAAAGCTGGAAAAAGAAACCATCACTTTTTCTGTCGGGCGTGAAGGCTTAATGCATTTGCCAGGTGATATTATCCGTGTTGCTGATAATCATTATGCAGGCACGGCAATTGGTGGGCGAGTGTTGGCTGTGAAAGGGCGTGAAGTAACGTTAGATCGGGAAATTGACGTAAACGGCGCAAGTTATTTCAGCTATATTAATGCCGAAGCGAAACAGCAGACTATCAAAATTCAAGCCGTTAATGGCAGCATTATCACCTTAGACAGCACTCCAACCGGCTTAACCGAATTTGGCGTGTGGTCGTTGGCAACCTCGGCGGTGCGTGGCGGATTGTATCGCGCGGTGTCGATTAGCGAAAATGAAAACGGCAGCTACACCATTACTGCCTTGCAACACGAACCCCAAAAAGAGGCGATTGTTGATAACGGTGCGCATTTTGAAGCGGTGTCGAAAACATTATATTCCGCGCCGCAACTCACCGATGTGGTAATTAACACCGCCAGTGGCACAGGTGCGGTGATCAATGCGGAAGTGACCGCCGGCAATGCGATCATTACACGTTATGATATTTTGATTTATCAAGGCGAAAAGCTGTATCAAAGCTATATTGGGCAAAAAACGGCAGAAGTGAAATTAGATAATCTGCCGAATGGCGAATATAGTGTCATCATCCTTGCTAAGGATGAAAAAGGTCGAGTATTAAGTGAAAAGACAAAAACCTTTACCATTGACCGGCCACCGATTCCGACCGGTGTTGTGGTCAGTGGTGGCATTGAAAACATTCTGATTGAGTGGGATTATGTGGATGAGTTCACGCAAACAGAAATTTATTTTGCGACCGAAGACGACTGGATGGCGGCAAAACGCTTAGTGAAAGTGAGCGACAACCGAATGTATGCGCACACCGTTGCACCGAACAGTGTCTACTATTATTGGCTGTGTCATACACGTGGACAAAATGTGGGGCCGCTGTACCAAATGCAAGGCTTGCGCGGCGAAACCAGTGCCGACATTGAAAAAGCCTTGAATGAATTGCAACAGGAGCTAAGCGAAAACGTTGTCAATGAGGTGATCGACACCGGCTTTGCTGCACGAGGTTTGGAAGCGGTGAAAGTGGTGGAAACGCTCGGCAATGTGGCGCAGTTTCAACAGGTTAACCTGATCTACAATTTAGCGGATAAACGTTTTTACACTTGGAATGGGCAGCGTTACGCCACGATGGAGATTGACAACATCACGCCGGATCAAATCAATGGCGTTATTCCGGCGGAGAAACTCGCACGCATTCCTACACAACAATTAAGTGGCACCCTCAGTGCCAGCCAAATCGCTAGCAACAGCATTGGCACCAACCATCTACAGGCGGCAGCAGTCGGCACACAGCAATTAAGAGCGAATGCCATTACTGCAGATAAACTGGCTGCCAACAGCGTGACCACCGGCAGCATTCAAGCTGGTGCGATTCGGGGAACACACATTGCCGCCGGCGAATTGACAGCGGACAAATTGGCGATTGGCTTAGGCGGTAATCTGCTCTATAACCCGATTTTTGCAAATAATGCGGACGGCTGGTCGTTATATCAAAACACGAATGTGGTCAATGCCAACAGCGGCATCAATATTAACAACAACAGCGAAGGCAACTGGCAAGGCAAAGAGTATCTCGCCGGTGAAAATCAATACCGTTGGCAACCCTCAATGAAGAGTGCCACTTTGCCGGAACAACGCTTTGGCGGCATTTATCAAGATATCAAATTGGTTGCCGGCAACTGGTATCTGTTATCCGGCTTTGTGGCGGCTCACAGTGGCTATGTGAGTGTGAACATTGAGCCTCAAAACGGACTGAAGCTTGCCAATGTGAGCCGGAGTTATAGCGGTGCCGGTGTTGGCGACACGTCAATGTCCAGTTATACCAACGGCTTACAAGACACCACCCGCATTTGGATGAAGTTTCAAGTGACTGCCAGCGGCACGGCACGCTGTGTTTTCGGTCAGCATAAAAAAGCCAATGTGGACAACACGTTCACCGTGTTACGCCGCCCGATGCTGGAAGAGTGTACGCAATATACACGCGCACCTAGCCCTTGGCGCCCGACCGGTGTGACCGTGATCCACGGTGGCTCGATCAAAACCGGCACCGTGATCGCGGAGAAGTTGGCAGCCAACTCGGTCACCACGGAGAAAATCACTGCCGGTGCGGTCAATGCCAGCAAGATTGCGGCAAACGCCATCACCTCAAACCATATTGCCGCAAAAACCATTTCTGCCGATAAATTGAAAGTAACCAATTTATCTTCGATTAGTGCGAATTTGGGTAAGGTTACGGCAGGTACGATTACTGGTACTCGTATTGAGGGAAACACCATTCAAGGCGGTACTATCAATGGCACGACCATAAACGGCACCACCATTAATGGCGGCACAATTCGTGGGGCAAATATAGAAGGGGTCACGGTACGAGCAGAGAATATTATTGGGGATGTGGTGAAGGTTTATAGCAGTAGAGTTATCGAAACGAAGCGGGGTAAAGCACCTTTTGAATATTATAGCTACGCTTATCCTAATATTGTTATTCCGGCAGCAAATCGCACACGTAGCGCGGTTATCTCGCCTATTGTTCTAGTGGCGGCGGGTGAAAATGGTTACTACACCGCAAGAGGCGGCGATAAAGAGACGTATCATCCTCCACGATCGAGTTCAAAAAGCCTCACCATATTGGTAAATGGTAAAGAGTTGGTGAAAGGAACAGCCTACACGCCGAACGCGGCGGTATCCGCTACAGTAATCTCTGAATCCTTTATCATTCCCGCTAATCAACATACGGTCGTTTCTTTCAAAAATGGTGGAAACATAGGTGGCTCGATTACGTTATTTGTGCAGCAGGTTTGAATACCTTATCACCCTAATCTTATCATCGTCACAATGTTGCGCAATCAGGCACAACATCATCACGGCGATTTTTATTTCAACGAAAAGAAGGAAAACACAATGACAACATTTAATAAAATCTTAAAACCCGTTTATTCAGCTATCGCCAACTATTCCACCTCAGATGATGGCGCCATTAATGCCAAATATGTGCTTGGCTTCGGCGAAGATAGTGAAGGAGAACTCATCGACTTTGTGCCGATGATTAGCGAATATAAATATATCGATCCGGAGGCGGCAAAAATGCTGACGGAAAAACCACTTACGGAGGAAGACATTGGCAAAACACCGAACGAAATTATGCTTGTTCGCATTTATCAGCATTTAAAAGCCACCGAACAGATTGTGGCATAGATTGTGGAAAATCAAATTAAAGCAAAACCCAGTCATTAGGCTGGGTTTTTTATTAGGAGAACTTATGGATATTAAAGATCTTAAAATTTATCGAGGTGATGACACGATTTTCACTGTACGAATTGAAGACTTACCTAATTTTAGTGTGCAAGAGGCTGAATAAAAAATGACGATGAAAAGTAACGTCGGAAATGAAACGCTGACATTATCCAATGAATCAGGTTCAATTTTGGTGCTTGATGATTTCACAATGCAACTGATATTCAGCCATAACTTAACAAAAAATGTTAAAGCGGTACGTTGGCGTTATGACTGTCAGATGCGAAAAGCAGGGTGTGTGCGAACCTTATTTGCAGGCAAAATAACCATTGAACCTGATATTACGGAATAACTTTTTAAAGAAACTATTTTAACGATTCAGGAGATTTAAATGAGTAAATTGAATTTAGAAATCAGTAAAAACGAGATTGAATTACAAGTCAGTATTTTACCTGGTGAAATTTTTCGTGGAGAGAAAGGAGAACAGGGTGAAAGAGGAGAGACAGGTGAAAGAGGTATGAACGGGAAGTCAGCCTATGAAATTTGGCTGGAAGCCGGACATAGTGGCACAATAGAAGATTTTTTGAACTTCATTAGAGGTGAGAAAGGAGAAAAAGGTGAGAATGGTGAAGATGCTTTAGATTTTTTCTCTGTGTTAACACCGGAAAACCTTAATGTCTTTTATCAACAAGCTAGAGAAAAAAATTATCGTTTAGATACAAGTGAATTGGATAAGTTGATTAAACGCCATTTTCTAATGTATGTAATCAAGCAGAGCGGAACACCATTTCCGGAATACTTCATTACACCGGGTTATAATCCACAACTGACGATGTTAGAGAATGATAATCCTGTAGAAACGATAAGATACAGCGCCAATTACCGAATCAAACTTACTGGGCTAAGCGTTGATACAGCCTATCAAATTAATCAAAATCCTAAAATTTTAGTTTCATCTAGTGTTACAGAAATCACTTTAGCTGCGGATAATCAGCAGTTTAATATTGGAGAAAATGAGATACGTTTCTATCTAGAAAATGGTGCATTTTTCACAAAATACCGCTTTTTTATTGAACCTATTGATTATGATGTCCAAAATAAAGAGCGTTTTGCCGTAATTAATGCCGTCACTGCCTCAGAATTTATGAAACAACTTAAGTTATTGCCATCTACAAAAAATGAAATCTACGCACCTAATTTAACAGAAATGGAACGAGTCAAAGTAGTAAATTATTACGCTCAAGAAATTGATGAGAATATCAACCATTATAGAATTTATGTGTGTGAAGATGGAGAATACATCGAAGATGAACGACTTGATGTCATTTATGACAAGCTTGATCAGGGCATTAAGTTAAGTTACACGCTATATCCAACTTATGGCATAACTATTAAACCTAGCCCAAGTGATGTTGGTATTGATGATAAGCGTGCTGTAGAATTACTTACTTCTTACGCTCAATCAAACCCGCAAGATCAATTATTAAAACGAGGTTGGCGAGTAGCGACATTGACATATAGCGATGATTTCATTAGTGAGGGAGGTAGAGAATATCGTGATACCTACTTAGAGGCAGATTCTTTGATACCATCTTCCGAAGGGGTATTATGGCCACATCATCAAAAAACTTTTGAATTCACAGGAAAAGGTGGTTATCCAATTGAGATTGGATAAAACCTTTAAAGGACTTTAAAAGTAATTTCCCTATTAATTGTGAAATACTAAATTACAAGGAAGCAGTGCTGAAGTAGAGCAGCAGTTATTGGGATAATTTACATAGCATAATCAAGCTATGTAATCGGAATAAAAAAAATAAACCCCGATTGCGACCAACAATCGGGGTTTTCTTTACCCCTTATCCAAGTTTAGCAAACTAAGGAGCAATTTTGATTAAGTATACACCAAAACATCAAGTAAAGGTAGGTGGAAATATGAGTAAAGAAGGCGCAGATAAAGTTGGAAAAATGTTAGCCACCGCAGCAATAATTTTTGCATTAGGCTTTGCTATTTGTGCTATATGTATTGGGATTAGCTATCTTATACGATAATTAGATAAAGTGTAATAAATCAGCCCTGTATTTTGATATTAAAGTATCTTGCGGATCATCTGCGGATCATTTTAGGTTGTATTACAGTGATATAAAAATGATGCTTATATTCATAAATCATTGTTTTTATTATTATAGTTATATCACTGTTATATAAAATTTGGTGGAGCTGGGGGGATGCCAACCTCCGCTGACAAAACTATTATAGTTCACTTAATTTTTTCTAACAAACGTTCATAAGGTGTTTTTCCTCCGATGGCTGAATGCGGTCTAGCATAATTATAAAATGCTTCCCATTCAGCAAGTTTTTGGTTTTGTGACTTTTTTGTGACTACTTTCGTACAAAAACAATGAAAATAAGATAAAACATACAGTATTTTTTGGAGTGGGCCGCTCTGTAAGTCATTGTTTATATTGGTAATTTTATTTGAAAGATTTTGCAATTAACGCACTTCTAAGCCGTAGGTCATTGGTTCGAATCCAATAGGGCGTGCCATTTCAATAAGTTCCTTTTAATATAAATTATGCTTTTCTTTGTCTAATAACAGTTTGATAAGAAATGCGTGCTATGAAGTGGGCTTAAGTTAGGTTTGCCTTTTGATAGTAAACTTAAATAGGTAAAATAAGTTTTTAATGATTAATCCCTTTTGGCAAAAAGGCGTAAATCATTACATAGTTTCCAACCACTAAGAATTTTACTGAATGTCCATTTTTAAGAGGATATAGATGAAATTTTCCATCTGAATAGGCAGGTGCAATATAGCTTAATTTATCAGCAAGTCTTTCTATTTCATCAATAAATTGTTCTGCGACTACGTTAGATTGGCTTTGAGCTAAAATATACTCCGCTTTATCTAGAAGTTGAATTCGTGCCATTTCTGACCAGAGAACAATATAATCTTGCTTCATCGGTTTAGTGCCTGACGTAGTTCAGCCATGATTTCTTCGTGCGAATAGGTTTTTATCTTGCCATTTAAAACACTTTGCAAAAAGCGTTGTTCTTCAGTTAATGATTGTTGAAAAACTGATAACACTTTTTCTTGGAAACTGTCTTGTTGGGCTGTTTTTGCTTGAGTTTCTCGCATAAGATTTCCTTTTTTGTAAAGTGTCTATGTTAATTTCGCACTATTCTAAATTGTACTTTTCACAGAAGCAAGAATAAAAAAGGCGTTCATTTCTACCCTATTTTTGTCTTTATTATTGATTCTTTTTCTATGACTTAACAGTCACCCCCCTTTTCTTTATAATAGTCAGAATTTTTTTATTTATCAGTTAAATGGCGAAATTATTATGTCGGAAATTGCAACAACACAAGAACCCTCCATTATCATTGGTATTGCCGGCGCTTCAGCATCAGGCAAAAGTCTAATTGCTTCAACAATTTATAAAGAGCTTTGTGAAGAGTTGGGCTGTGAAGAGATCGGTATCATTTCAGAAGATTGTTATTACAAGGATCAAAGTCATCTGGATTTTGAAACCCGAACCAAAACCAATTATGACCATCCTAATTCAATGGATCGTGAATTGTTGTTACAACATTTACAATCATTAAAAATGGGCGAAGCGGTTGACATTCCGGAATATAGTTATGTTGAGCATACTCGCACCGGAAATACCAGACATTTTGAGCCGAAAAAGGTGATTATTCTTGAAGGTATTTTGTTATTGACTGATGAACGTATTCGTAACGAAATCAATGTTTCCATCTTTGTGGATGCACCGTTGGATATCTGTTTTATCCGTCGCTTAAAACGAGATATGGAAGAGCGCGGCAGAACAATGGATTCCGTAGTAGAGCAGTATCGCAAAACCGTTCGTCCAATGTTTTTCCAATTTATCGAGCCGTCAAAACAGTATGCGGATATTATCGTGCCGCGTGGCGGAAAAAATCGTATTGCAATAAATATTCTTAAGGCGCAAATTTTACAATTACTTCGTAAAAAATAGTGGAAAGGTGAAGTGATGAGATTATGTGATGTCGATATTGAACGCTATTTGGATGAAGGGAAGATCGTTCTCACTCCACGTCCGGACAGCAGTAAAATTAATGGTGCAACGGTGGATGTGCGTTTAGGCAACTCTTTCCGTGTATTTCGCGACCATTCCGCCGCTTATATTGATTTAAGTGGCCCGAAAGAGTCGGTAACGGCACAATTAGAGCGTGTGATGAGTGATGAAATCATCATTGAAGATGGCGAACCGTTCTTTTTGCATCCGGGCGTATTGGCATTGGCGAGCACTTATGAGTCGGTTAAATTACCGAGTAATATTATCGGCTGGTTGGACGGACGTTCGTCTTTGGCACGCTTAGGCTTAATGGTTCACGTTACGGCTCACCGTATTGATCCGGGTTGGGAAGGGCGAATTGTGTTGGAATTTTACAATTCCGGTAAATTGCCGTTGGCATTGCGTCCTAAAATGGTGATCGGCGCATTGAGTTTTGAAGTGTTAAGCGGCGAAGCGCAAAGACCATATAACAGTCGCTCCGATGCAAAATATAAAAATCAGCAAGGTGCGGTGGCGAGTAGGATAGATAAGGATTAATTATG
>Ga0079226_10005006_pt1 | contig 10135 bp, 9 predicted proteins | sample Poulit2014_FD_76345 | JGI IMG/M metagenome (GOLD analysis project Ga0079226, IMG submission 76345) | Agricultural soil microbial communities from Georgia to study Nitrogen management - Poultry litter 2014 | ecosystem: Environmental > Terrestrial > Soil > Agricultural land | place: USA: Georgia... | reverse complement strand
GCGCGCGACGCGCCCGAGCTGCTGGCTGCCTGCAGCTCGTCCGCACACATGTGGGCGGCCAATGCCGCCACCGTCTCCGCCAGTGCCGACACGGCGGACGGGCGCGTGCATTTCACGCCCGCGAATCTAATGAGCCAGTTGCACCGCAGCATCGAGGCGCCAGCCACGGCGCGCATCCTGCGTTGCATCTTTGCCGATGAAGCCTGCTTTGCCCACCATGCGCCGCTGCCGGCGACCCGCGCGCTGGCCGACGAGGGTGCGGCCAATCACACCCGCTTTGTCCGCGCCGACGGCACCGGTGTGACGTTGCTGGTCCATGGCCGTGCGGCCGACGAGCGCCCGTCGTTTCCCGCGCGCCAATCGCAGGCGGCCTCGGCGGCGCTGGCGCGCCAGCATGGCCTGGCGCCTGCGCGCACGGTGCTGGCGCGCCAGAACCCAGCCGCGATCGAGGCCGGGGTGTTCCACAACGACGTCATTGCGGTCGGCCACGGCACGGTCATGTTCTGCCACGAGCAGGCCTTTGCCGATCAGACGGGCACCCGCGCCGCGCTCGAGCGGGCCCTGGACGGGGAACTGCATTGGCTGCAAGTGCCGGCCAGTCGCATCAGCCTGGATCAGGCGGTGGCGAGCTACGTTTTCAACAGTCAGCTGGTGCACGATGCGCACGGCCGCCTGCTGCTGGTGGTGCCCGCGGAAAGCCGCGCCATGCCGGCAGTGTGGGAGTATTTGCAGGAATTGCAGGACGATGATGGCCCGATCGATGCGGTACGGGTCATGGACGTGACCCAGAGCATGCGCAACGGCGGCGGCCCGGCCTGCCTGCGCCTGCGCGTGCCGCTGACCGCGGCCGAGCATGCGGCGGTGGCGCCCGGCGTGTGGCTCGATGAGCGCTTGTATCATGCGCTGAGTGCCTGGATCGAGCGCCATTACCGCGATCGCCTGACCGTGGCTGATTTGGCCGACTCGCGGCTGGTCGAGGAAAATTGTCGTGCCCTGGACGAGCTCACCGAGCTGCTGGGCCTGGGCGCGTTGTATGACTTTCAACTGGAGTGAACCATGAGCCAAAGTGCTGCCGAACTGCCCGTAACCCGCGCTGACTTCGATGAAGTCATGGTGCCCAACTACAATCCAGCGGCGGTGATTCCGGTGCGCGGCGAGGGTTCGCGCGTGTGGGACCAGGACGATCGCGAGTACGTGGATTTTGCCGGCGGCATCGCCGTCACCGCGCTCGGTCATTGCCATCCGCAGTTGGTGTCGGTGCTCAAGGAGCAGGGCGAAAAGCTGTGGCACTTGAGCAATGTGATGACCAACGAGCCGGCGCTGCGCCTGGCGAAAAAGATCTGCGCGGCGACCTTTGCCGAGCGCGTCTACTTCGCCAATTCCGGCGGCGAGGCGAATGAGGCAGCGCTCAAGCTGGCGCGCAAACATGCGGCCGAGCACCACAGCGAGGCGAAGCGTCGCATCGTCGCCTTTGACAATGCCTTTCATGGGCGCACCTTGTTTACCGTCACTGCCGGCGGCCAGCCCGCGAAAACGGAGGGCTTCGAGCCGCTGCCCTCCGGCATCGATCACGTGCCGTTCAATGATCTCGATGCCCTGGCCGCGGCCATGGATGACGATGTCTGCGCCGTGATCGTGGAGCCGGTGCAAGGTGAAGGTGGCATCGTCCCGGCCGACACTGAATTCCTGCGCGGCGTGCGCGCGCTGTGCGATCGCCACAATGCCTTGCTGATTTTCGACGAGATCCAGATCGGTATGGGCCGCAGCGGCCATTTGTTTGCCTACATGGGCTATGGCGTGACCCCGGACATCCTCACCAGCGCCAAGGCGCTCGGCAACGGCTTTCCGATTGCCGCCATGCTGACCACGGCCGACATTGCCGCGAGCCTGACCCTGGGCAGCCATGGTTCCACCTACGGCGGCAACCCGCTGGCCTGTGCGGTCGGCGAGGCGGTGTTCGATTTGATCAGTGATCCGGCGCTGCTGGCCGGCGTCGGCGAGCGTCGTGAAAGATTGCTGGCCGGCCTGCAGCCGCTGGTGGATAAGTACGATATTTTCACTGACGTGCGCGGCAGCGGCCTGTTGCTTGGCTGCGTGCTGGCCGAGGCCTGGCACGGGCGCGGCCGGGAAATCCTGAACGCGGCGATCGAACAGGGCCTGCTGGTGCTGGTGGCCGGCCAGACCATCATCCGGCTGGCGCCGGCGCTCAACATCAGCCATGCCGACATCGACGAAGGCCTGCGCCGGCTGCAGGCCACGCTGGCGGCACTTGATGGCGGCACCCCGGCAAAACAGGCATGACTTGCCGCCAGTACATGCGATAAGCTAGTTTCGTGCATTCATAGGCGAGGAGAAAAACATGACCAAAATACCTTATTCGGAATTTGCCGCAGCGACTGTGCTGACCATGGTGCTGGCGGCTTTTAGCCTGCTGATGCCGCTGCCGGCGGCGGCTGCCGATGGCGGCCCGTACACGGTGTGTTCCGATGTGCCGTGGCCGCCGTTCGAGATGGCGCATGAAGGCGACATGTTCGGTTTTGACCTGGATGTGCAGCGCGCAATCGCAGCAGTCCAAGATTATGACATAGAGATTCAAAACCTTAGCTTCGATGCCATTATTCCGTCGTTGCGCACCGGCAAGTGTGATATCGGCGCTTCCGGCTTCACCATTACCGAAAAGCGTGCCGGCGTGGTTGATTTCTCCGAGCCTTACTACTTGTCCAACCAGGCGATCGTGATTCGCTCGGATGGCTCGGCCAACATGGTGCAGGCGCTCACCGGCCAGGGTCCGTCGGGGGCCATTGCCGCCCAACGCGGCACCACCGGCGCGGCCTGGGCCAAGGAGAATCTGGTTGAAAAGGGTTATGATGTCGACATCAAACTCTACGAAACCTATCCCATGGCGGTCATGGATCTGGTCAATGAGCGGGTTGACGCGGTGGTTCAGGATCAGCCGGCATCGAAGGCCTCGATTGCCGCTTATCCGGACGAGCTGACGGTTGGCGGCCTGATCATGACGTACGAGTATTTCGGTTTTCCCGTACGCCAGGGCGATCCCAACGAACTGCTGCCGCGCATCGCCGATGGCCTGGAGCAACTGGGCCTGAATGTATCCGACGGCGCCGGCGGCAAGGAACTGAACATCCAACCTGACACTGCCTGGGCCAACCTGACCGCGGCTTATTTCGGCCCGGACAACGAAACCATTACCGCCGCTTGGCAGGAATGCAAGCAGGGCATACTCGAAGCCGAAAACATGGATGACGTCGAAGCTTATGCACAGTGCATGGCCGACGCGGTAAAAGGCTGACGATGCAGCAAAGGCGGGTCGCCGGCCGCAATCGGCGACCCGTTGTTGTCCACAGGTCGCAAGCCGGGTTTGATTGCTGATTGCAGGAGGTTGCAGCCATCGACGGCATAATGATAATAATTCAGGCGACGCCGACCTTTTTGCAGTACACGCTGATTAATCTGGCTGTATTCGCGGTGTTGCTGCCGATCGGGTTTGCCATCGGTACTCTGGTGGCGCTGGGCCAGGTCTATGGGCATCCCGTCATTGCCGCACTGGCCACGGCCTGGGCCTGGTTTTTTCGCGGCGTGCCGGCATTGGTGCTGCTGTTCCTGTTCTATTACGGTCCGCCAGTGTTCAACATCAACATCGAGCCATTCACGGCGGCCGCGCTGGCCATGGGCTTTCGCTCCTCTGGCTATCAGTCCCAGATTTTTCGCGGCGCCATCGAATCGGTACCGGCTGGGCAAATGGTGGCTGGTCGGGCGATTGGCATGTCGCGCCTGCAAACTGTGTGGTCGATCGTGCTGCCGCAGGCGTTTCGCCTGGCGCTGCCAGCCTGGACCAACGAATTTTCTGCCGTGCTCAAGGACACGACTCTGGTTTATGCCATCGGCATCAACGAGGTCATGCGTTTTGCCCGCACCATTTATGTTGCCCGCCCAGAGCTGGCCATTCTCACGTTCCTGTTTGTCGCGCTGATTTTCTGGGTGTTGACCGTCATCGGCACTGGCTTGTTGCAGCGTCTCGAGCGGCGCTTGGCTCTGCCGGGCCTGGAAGGGCGCATGCGTGGGCCGCGCGCGGTTGCCAAATGAGGTTTGCATGGACGCCATCCTGACAGTCGAAGATCTGCACAAATCATTCGATGACCTGGAAGTTCTCAAGGGCATTTCCTTTACCCTGGAACGCGGCCGCACCGTGCTGGTCATGGGGCCTTCCGGCAGCGGCAAGAGCACCATGCTGCGCTGCCTCAATCGCCTGCTGGAGCCCGATCAAGGCCGCGTCTGGCTCGAGGATGTCGAGCTGACCGCGGCCCAGGCCGATCTCAACAAGCTGCGCGCTTCGATTGGCTACGTGTTTCAGGATTTCAACCTGTTTGCTCATCTGACCGCTCTCGATAATGTTTGCATCGGTCTGCGCAAAGTCAAGAGAATGCCGCGCCGGCAGGCGCACGAGCATGCCATGCAGGCGCTGGAACAGGTGGGCATGGCAGATCGCTGCGCGCATTATCCGGCGCAGCTGTCCGGCGGCCAACAGCAGCGGATTGCCATCGCCCGCGGCCTGGCGATGGAGCCAAAGTTGATGCTGTTCGACGAACCGACCAGCGCACTTGACCCAGAGTTGACCGGCGAAGTGCTGGCGGTGATGGATGACCTGGCCCGCGGCGGCATGACCATGCTGGTAGTGTCGCACGAAGTGGGTTTTGCCCGCCGTGCCGCCGATGAAATCATCTTCATGGAAAACAGCCGCATCGTCGAGCAGGGGCCACCCGAACAGTTGTTCGTCAATCCGCGCGAAGAGCGCACCGCCCAATTTCTGCAGCGCATCCATGCCATCGAAGGCCCCATGGCGCAGGAGCAGCCACCATGAACCTGGAGTTTGATCTCGCGGATTGGCTGCCGCATCTGCTCGACGGTCTGCTGGTCACGCTGGAGATTACCGCGCTGTGCATTGGTCTCGGCATCGTGCTCGGTCTGGTGCTGGCATTTGCACGCCTGTACGCGCAGCGCCCGTTTGCCTGGGCGGCGACGGCTTTCATCAACTTTTTTCGCGGCACGCCGATACTGGCGCAGTTGTTTCTGGTTTATTATGGCTTGCCGAGCATTGGCATCAGACTGGAACCGTTCACCGCCGGCGTGCTGGCGCTGGGTTTGAACACGTCTGCCTATCAGGCCGAGTATTTCCGTGGCGCCATTCAGTCCCTGCCGGCGGGGCAGATGCTGGCGGCGCGCTCCATTGGCATGAGTCGGCTGCAGGCGCTGCAATCCATCATTCTGCCACAGGCATTGCGGCTGGTGATTCCGCCGTGGTCGAACGAGCTGATTCTCATGCTCAAGTATTCGTCCATCGTATTTCTGGCCACGGTCATGGATCTGATGGGTGAAGGCCTGGTGCTGGCTTCGGAAACCTATCGCTATTTCGAGATCTTCATCGTCGTCGCCATCATGTACCTGATCGTGGTGCTGGCGGTTACCTGGCTGCTGCATCGCCTACAGGTCTGGCTGCGGGTGCCGGGGCTGGGCGCTGGCGACAGCATTGCCTGAGTCATTGCCATGACATTGACCCTCGACGATATCCAGGCGGCTGCCAAACGCATCGCCGACAGCGTCGTGCGCACGCCGCTGGCCCTGTCACGCACGCTCTCGGATATCGCCGGCTGCGAGTTGTACCTGAAGTTCGAGAACCACCAGTTCACCGCCTCGTTCAAGGAGCGCGGCGCGCTCAACTGCCTGCTGTCGCTGAACCAGAAAGAGCGCGCAGCCGGCGTCATCGCCATGTCGGCCGGCAATCACGCCCAGGCTGTGGCTTATCACGCCCGGCGCCTGGGCCTGCGCGCCGTCATCGTCATGCCGAAAAACACTCCCAATGTGAAAGTGCAGAACACACGCAAGCTGGGTGCCGAGGTACACCTGCAGGGTACGGATGTGGCCGAGGCCGGCGCCTATGCGCGCCGGCTGGCGGCGGATCATGGCCTTACCTTCATCCATCCCTATGATGATGAGCGAGTCATGGCTGGGCAGGGCACCATGGCACTGGAAATGCTGGCCGACTGCCCACAGCTGGATGCCTTGGTCGTACCCGTGGGCGGCGGCGGCCTGATCGCCGGCAATGCCATAGCCGCGCGTGCGCTGCGCCCCGCAATGGAGATCATAGGCGTGCAGGCGGCGCGTTTCCCGGCCATGTGCCAGGCCTTGGCCGGGCAGCCGATACAAAACCATATGACCACCATTGCCGAGGGTATTGCCGTCAAGGAGCCCGGGCAGCGGACTCTGCCGCTGATCCGCGAGCATGTGACAGAACTCATGCAAGTGGCCGAGCACGGCATTGAGCGGGCGATCCTGATGCTGCTGGAGATCGAAAAGACTGTCACCGAAGGTGCCGGCGCCGTCGGCCTGGCCGCCATTTTGGCAGAGCCGGAGCGTTTTCGCGGCCGCCGGGTCGGTGTTGTTCTGAGTGGCGGCAACATCGATCTGCTGCGTCTGTCCGCGGCCATCGAGCGCGGTATGGTGCGCACGGATCGCATCGTGCGCGTGCGCGTCGGCGTGCCTGATCATCCCGGCGCGCTGGCGGATCTGACGCGTCGCCTTGCCGATCAGCACGCCAACGTGATCGAGATCGCCCATCAGCGGGCCTTTACCGATTTGTCGCTGCGCTCGGCGGAAGTTGAGATTGTCTACGAAACGCTGGGTGGTGATCACAACCAGCGCATCATCCAGGCGCTGCGCGATGCCGGCTACGACACGCTGTTGGCCGCGACCGAGCCGCATCCGAGCGAACGCAAGATATAGAGGCTGGGCAGCCGGCGGCGCGGGAAGCCAAGAGTGCTCGAGCCATGCGCCTCTACTGCAGAGGCGGGACGTCCTCATGGGGCTGGCGCATTGATAATGCCGTTATGCCGATAGAAAGAAGCCCAAAAATTCGAACCCGCAGCCTGTGCCACGGGTCCGAAACCTCTCTCGCACCTTTTGTTGTGTGTGAAATCAGGCAGTCATGCGCGCCGCTGCTCTGCGCCGACTATTCTGCGCCGACGTGTTGCCAGCAGGCCGATCATGCCGCAGCCGGCGAGCAGCAGCGACCAGGTTGCCGGCTCGGGCACCGCGACTGCAGCAATCGAGAGCGACACGCCGCCGTGATTGTCACCCAGGATGTTGTCGCCGATGAAGAAATACACATGTTCCATGTCGGTCAGCGTGAACTGCTCTGAATACATGGCTGCATGGGCCAGTGACAGTTCGGGGGTTTCGAAATAGTAAGGCTCGTCCACGCCGGGGCCATAGCCGCCATGGCCGTCGTTGTCGCCAAGAAAGTACATGTTGTCGCCACTATCACCGATCGAGAAAATGGCGCTGTTTTCCCAGCCCTGAGTACAGTTCTGGCCGTTGCCGTCACAATCTTTAAGGCTGTTCCAGCGCGTGAACGCCGTGAATTCATCCTGCACGAACGTCACTTCATACGTGCCGGGGCCTAGCTGCAGGCTCTCGGATTTGTTGAAGGCGGTTGCGAAATCCGGCCCTGCGTTGTCGACTGCATCCAGGTTGATGATGTAGGCGCTGGCCGCTGAGGCAAAGGCCAAGGTCGTCATGGTGGCAATTGCCAGAATTATAAATTTACGCATCAGGTTCCCCAGTTTTAGGTTTTATTAAGGTGCACTGTGATAATAGGCAAAAAATGTGCCAGATTGTTTGTATTTCTGCGAACACAACAAGATGCATGTGGTCGTGCCGGGCCTGGAGAGCTGTCGCGATAAAAAATGTAAACTATTCCGACATATTTTATGCGGATCAGGCGCCAGGCGGTGCGCTAAATGCCGAACTCCTGGCGATATGTCTTGATCGCGGCCAGCGTATCGGCGTCCAGTTCGCGGTTCTCGGCGAAGCCGATGATGTCGTCCAGGCTGGCGACGGCAATGGTCGGGATGCCTTCGTCCTCGGCCAGCGCCTGGATCGGCGAGCGCTCGTCGGCACCGCGTTCCTGGCGATCCAGGGCAATCAACAGCGCGGCAATGCTGGAGCCTTGCGCGCGCAGCAGTTCGATGGCCTGGCGCACGGCGGTGCCGGCGGTGATGACATCATCGACGATGACCACGCGCTGGCCCGGCTCCGCGCCGACCAGCATGCCTCCCTCGCCGTGATCCTTGGCTTCCTTGCGATTGTAAGTAAAACCGACGCTTTGATTCTCACGTGCCAGCTGGCACGCGAGCGCGGTGACCAGCGGGATGCCCTTGTAAGCCGGCCCGAACAGGCTGTCGAAGACGATGCCGGAGGCATCCAGGGCGGCGGCGTAGCACACGGCCAGCCGTGCCATGCCGGCGCCGTTATCGATGGCACCGATGTTGAAGAAATACGGGCTGATGCGCCCCGATTTGAGCGTGAATTCGCCGAACTTCAGCGCCTCGTGTTGCAACGCCAGGTCGAGCAGGTCGCGAGTGTGCTTGTGCATGGGCAATGTGATTTCGGATTGTGTTTGTCGGGTCGGCATTGCGTATCATACGCGTTGTTTTTTCCGACACCAGCAATGGGTGCAACATAATGCGGGTCATGTCCTTCAACGCCAACGGCATTCGCGCGGCCAAGCGCCGGGGTTTTTTCGACTGGCTGGCGGCGCAGGATGCAGACGTGGTGTGCATCCAGGAACTCAAGGCGCAGCAGCACCAGCTCGAGGATGATCCGGTGTTCTGGCCCGCGGGCTACCACTGCTTCTATGAAGAAGCGACCAGCCGCAAGGGCTATTCCGGCGTCGCTCTGTACAGCCGGCGCGAACCCGATGAGCTGATCCGCGGCATGGGCGCGGCCGAGTTCGATGCCGAAGGCCGTTATCTGGAGGCGCGCTTCGGGGATCTGCGCATTGCCAGCCTGTACGCGCCGTCGGGCTCGTCCGGCGATCATCGCCAGGAGTCCAAGGAGCGCTACCTGGATTATTTCTACGAGTTTCTGCGCACGCAGGCGGCGGCGCCGGGCGAATATCTGATCTGCGGCGACTGGAACATCGCACACAAGGAAATCGACCTGAAAAACTGGCAAAGCAACCAGAAGAACTCCGGTTTCCTGCCACACGAGCGGGCGTGGCTGGATCGGGTGTTCGATGACCTCGGCCTGGTGGACGTGTTCCGGCGCCTCAACCCGGATGCCAATGAATACACCTGGTGGTCGAATCGCGGCCGCGCCTGGGAGAAGAACGTCGGCTGGCGCATCGATTATCACATCGCGACACCAGGCCTGGCGGCACTGGCCACGGGAGAGTCCGTGTATCGGGGAGAGCGGCTGTCCGATCATGCGCCGCTGACCCTGGATTATGATGTCGTCTTCTGATGCAGCGGCCATTTTGAACAACCGGCTGCAGCAGTGGCGCAGCGCCTGGGCGGTGTATGCCAAGCCGCGCGTGATCGGCATGGGTTTTCTCGGCTTCTCCGCCGGCCTGCCGTTCCTGCTCGTGTTCTCGACCCTGTCGGCATGGCTGACGCAGGCAGACGTATCGCGCACCACGATCGGTTTCTTTTCCTGGATCGGCATCACCTATTCGATCAAGTTCTTCTGGGCGCCGGTGATTGATCGCGTGCCGCTGCCGCTGCTGTCGCGGCTGCTGGGCCGGCGCCGCGGCTGGATGCTGCTGGCGCAAATTGGCATTGCCGTGGGTCTGGTGGGCATGGCTGGCAGCGATCCCGCAACTGATCTGGATCGGGTGGCGCTGTTTGCCCTGCTGGTCGCGTTTGCCGCCGCCACCCAGGATGTGACCGTGGACGCCTGGCGCATCGAAGCAGTCGCCGAAACCATGCAAGGGGCGATGGCGGCCACTTATCAAGCCGGTTATCGCATGGCCATGCTGGCGGCCGGCGCCGGCGCCCTGTATATCGCCGCGCTGAGTACCTGGCGCATTACCTACCTGGTGATGGCGGCGCTGGTGCTGGTCGGCATGATTACGGTGCTGTGCGTGGGTGAGCCGCAGCACACGGATACGAATCACAGCATGCGACGCGAACAGCGGGTGATCGATTTCCTGCAGGCGCGCGGCCACTGGCCCGATTGGCTGCGCAATGCCGGCGCCTGGCTGATTGGCGCCGTCGTGTGTCCGTTCGTCGACTTCTTTGCCCGCTACGGCCGCCCGGCACTGCTGATCCTGCTGTTCGTG
>Ga0079226_10005005_pt1 | contig 10135 bp, 9 predicted proteins | sample Poulit2014_FD_76345 | JGI IMG/M metagenome (GOLD analysis project Ga0079226, IMG submission 76345) | Agricultural soil microbial communities from Georgia to study Nitrogen management - Poultry litter 2014 | ecosystem: Environmental > Terrestrial > Soil > Agricultural land | place: USA: Georgia... | reverse complement strand
GATCATTGGTATGGTCGGGCTGGCCGCTGGACTCGCGGGATTCTTGCTGACCGACACAAATATTGTCGAGCGCATCTTGTTGATCGCCAGCGGAATCATGTTGGTTATGCCGGATCTGATGCTCTCTGCAATTGGCGGTGCCGGAATGATTCTTGCCGTAATTATGCAGTACTTGCAGAAATCGCGACCGAGCGAAGACGGTGATGATGACCAGCCGGGCTTATCGGCTCCAGCTCGCGGTGAACCCGTGCTCTAGTCCGGAGGGGACTTTCTCCGTCGGAACGCCGTGACACCTGGCGGAATCTTGAACTATCATGTCAACTTGATTTTGAAGCGACCTAATTGTGACGAGCCGGTTGCAGCTATATGCTGCAACCGGCTCTTTGAGAGGTTGCTCGTATTGAGCTGTGGTCTACAAATGGTGTCTAGTCATGTTGTAGCCAGGTTGTTTTCAGATCGGTGTAGTTGTTGATGGCATGTCGAGACAGGTCACGACCGAAGCCGGACTGACGGAACCCACCAAATGGAGTCGTTAGGCCCAGTGCATCGACGGTGTTTACTGATACGGTGCCAGCCACGAGCTGGTCAGAAACGCGATGAACACGTGAAAAATCGCTGGTCCATAGCGAGGCCGCTAAGCCATATTCGGTATTATTTGCAATCTGGACGGCTTCGTCTTCTGTGTCGAAGGGAAGAACGCCAACGACTGGACCAAAGATTTCGCGCTGATGAAGTTCGTGGTCGGTGGAGAGCCCAGTAATTATTGCTGGGCTCAAATACGCATCAGAGCCTGTGATAGTTAGGCGTTGGCCTCCGCTGATCAGTTCACCATCTTTTGCTGCATTATTGATGGCTTCAGCAACATCATCGGTATGCGACTGATTTACTAAGCTTCCGTTCCCGTTTAGGCCTGAGAGCGGGTCCGTGGGAGTGAATGCTTGACTGGCTTCAGACAGTAGTTGGACGAATTCGTCATGTGCCTTACGTTCCACAAGAATTTTGGCATTAGCCGAACACACCTGGCCATTGTTATAAAAGGCACCAAATGCAGCTTTTTCAGCTGCTTTCTTCAGATCAGCGTCAGCGAAAATCACGTTAGAGCTCTTGCCACCAGCTTCGAGAGCCACGCGTTTGAGATTTGATTGACCAGCGTCAACCATGAGTTGTTTGGCAACTGGGGTTGAACCAGTGAACGCCAACATATCGATGTCTGGATGACGACCGATACGTGTACCTACAGTTGAGCCACCGCCTGGAACGACATTGAGTACACCTTCGGGTACACCAGCTTCAATAGCGAGATCTGCCAGTCGAAGTACCGTGAGCGGTGTGTCATTCGATGGTTTAATAACGACACTATTACCTGTTGCTAGTGCGGGAGCTAATTTCCAGGCTGCAATCTCTAATGGATAGTTCCAGGGAACGATAGCACCGATCACGCCCAGTGGAACGCGACGAACAAGTGCGGTTGCTCCTGCAGGGGTAGCTGGTATTTCATCGAAGTGTTTGTCAATAAGTTCGCCATACCACCGGAAGGTAGCGGCAGCACCTGGTATATCAACGGTGCGAGTTTCACCGATTGGTTTCCCGGAATCAAGCGATTCAAGTAGCGCCAGTTCATCGAGATTTTCAAGCAAGAGATCGGCGAGTTTGATTAGTACTTCGCCGCGCTCATTTGCGGCTATTTTCGCCCATGCTCCGGTTTCGAACGCTTTACGCGCTTGTGCAACTGCATTGTCGACGTCTTGTGGAGTTCCGCTAAATAACTCGGTTAATGGTTGCAGAGTGGCGGGACTAATAAGAGGGGTAGTATTACCGTTTTGTGGGCTAACCCGTTCGCCGCCAATAAACGCTCGCCCGTCGATCGATAGTCGACTGGCTTGTTCAGTCCAATTTTGTGTAGTCATGGTTATTCCTTTGTTTCAGCGAAAACATCAATGGTGGTCCATGCCATGAGGATGGCCGCATCGAGCATTGCTTGTTCAGCGATCGGACCAACACAAGAATCTGCGAACTCTTTTTGATGATTTGTGTGCGGTAAGGAATCCACTCCGATGTACGGGTGGATTGCCGGGACTATTTGGGATACGTTGCCCATGTCGGTAGAGGCCCGATTCATACGCCCGGCTGTTTTTGGATCGGCAAATACTCTGCCACGTACAGTTGCGTTTTTCTTATATGCCTCTAAAGCAGGCTGGTATGTCCGAAACTCTGCATAGGGTTTACTCTCGGGAGTGACCTTGAGCTCTGCACCGGAAGCTAGCGCCCCAGCTTGGAAACACGCCAAATCTCGTTCGTCTAATCGTTCGAGTTCCTCTAGAGTATTGGCTCTGGTATACCAGCGTCCTTCAGTTCGCTCCGGGATAGCGTTGGGTGCGAACCCTCCAACGGTTTGAATTCCATGGACGCGAGTATCTGACGGCAATTGTTGTCGCAAGAGGCCAATCGCTGTTTGTGCAATCAAAAACGCGTCATTGGCGTTGACGCCCTCATCTGGGTATGCGGCGGCATGTGCGGATACACCAGTGTATTCAATGTGCTGATGTGCCACAGCGAAAGGCTCCGCTTCGGCAATATCTACTGCCGCAGGGTGGACCATCATGGCCAAATCTAAATCATAGAATGCACCTGCATCGATCATCTCGACTTTGCCACCACCACCCTCTTCGGCCGGGGTGCCATAAACGCGCACGGTTAAGTCCAGTTCGTCCGCTAAAGGAGCTAGTGCAAGGCCTGCTCCGACAGAGCTTGCTGCGATGCGGTTGTGTCCGCAGGCGTGGCCTAACCCAGGTAGTGCATCATATTCGGCCATAAAGCCGATTTTTTTTGAACCATTTCCGTACTCTGCGAGAAATGCGGTATCAAAGCCTAGATATTTCCTGGTTACTATAAAGCCTTGATCTGCTAAAACGCCAGTTACCCAATCTACTGCTTGGTATTCTTGCCAGGCAGTTTCGGGATTGGCATGCAATGTGTCGGCAAGTTCGATGAGCTGGGCGGCAGCTTTTTCGACAGTTTGCTCGGCAGACGTTTTCGAATTTTTGATGTTATTCGTCACCGGGCACCCCGTATGAAGGTGCTGAGGTTGGGTTCAGGCCCCGAATTACATAGTCGTCACGCTGTGGTAGCCAGATTTCTAGAAGGCTTGTTAGTTCTTCGATGGGATCTCTTTCGGTCCAGTCAATACGTAGGTCGGTGACTCGCCAGCCCACATCCCGTACCACAGATAGACCAATTGAATGTACTGGACCAGCTTCACCGCCGGCCTGTTGCGCAGCTTTCATGGCTGCTAGCAGACGGTATTCTAGATCGCCAGTTGCGGCTTCGAAAGCTTCCACCATGATTTGAGGGATCTTTTCATCGGCAAGTAAGTTGCCGCCGGCTACGGCGTTACTACTAGTAGCTTCGCCGACAACACCCAGGGCCTCGGGACCGGAGAGTACTGCACCAGATGTATTGGTGTCGAGCACAAGTAACTGTCGGTAGCCGATGTGATCCGTAGACTGTGTTATCGCATCTAAAGCAGCCTGGCCGGACTTTCCAGTGGCAATCTCATCGAGGATGATGTCACCTAATCGTGGATCCGTTACGTTTTGCGAGTTCACGACACCCACACCATCGCGCAAATGGATGCAACGAGCGGCAACTGCCGGAGAAGATGAACATACCGCTGAGCCAAACGCTCCGGTACTATCGCGTGCAACAAGAGAGAACGTCACTAGTTACCTCCATTTTGTGTACTGACGACGGCGGTAGCATCGATTTCGACTAGCCACTCAGGACGCGCCAGAGCTTCCACTACTAGGCCCGTTGATACTGGGTAGACGCCTTGCAACCATTTACCCATCACCCGGTACACCGTTTCTCTGTACCGGATATCGGTCAGATACACCACCACTTTTACGATGTCTTGGAGTGATGAGCCGGATTCTTCAAGCAGCATCGCAATATTTGCCATTGCTTTTTCCGCTTGGACTTCGACATCACCGATGCCTACCGACTCCCGTGTTTCCAAGTCCTGACCAATCTGGCCGCGAAGATACACCACATCGTTGGCAACCACGGCTTGACATAGATCGTTGTCTAAGTCTTGTTCTGGATAGGTGTCCTTCGTATTAAATTTGCGAATGCGAGTATGTGTGGTCATTTACTGGCTCCTGCTGGTTCGACTTTGGAACGATGATTCGAATTTTGGAACTGATCGAGAGAACTTCCCGTTGGTTGATATGCAGCATAGCCGCGTTGGATATCAATTTGGTCGGCTACATATTTAGCATCATGCCAAACCCCCCATATAAAACTTGAGCCGCGGCGCGATAGCCAGGGGAGCCCGAGAAAATATATTCCTGATGCCGGTGAGACACCACGTTGGTGAACGGGTCGTCCCTCCTCATCTAGGGCATTTTCGACATCTAACCAACGGTAGTCCTGGGTAAAACCCGTGGCCCATACGATGCTGGTAATGCCAGCATCCTTCAAATTCAATTCCAAAATTGGATTTTTCAAGCTCTCTGGGTCGGGGCCAATAATCTTGGCCTCAGGCTCTTCAGGCAAATCGAGCCCATGACGCTCAATATATTCGTCTGCTTCTTCAAGCAACGACAAATAGTTATCGTCACCGCGTGCAATATTTTTTTGTAAGTCTGCATTGAAATGCATCGTGCCATTACTAAATTGGGTAGCCCTGCCTAGTAGAGTTACACCTTGGTTTGCCATTTCACGAAAATCTACAGTTTTGCCACCCTCAGCGCCGCTGACAGCAATGGTGACATGGTCAGTTCCTGGTCCAGGTGTGGCCATATCCCATTTACCTAGCACACCTAACCACCACACATTGTCGCGCTGTCGATACCGGCGAGGTGGCCGATCATGTGGGCCAATAGCGAGGTAAACACCACGGCCAGCCTTGTTGAGTTCTGTAGCAATTTGAGAACCGGATGAACCTGCGCCAATTACCAGTACATTTCCCTCAGGTAGCTGCTTAGGGTTTTTGTAATCATGTGAATGTAGCTGAACAACCCCAGCAGATTCTGGCACTACTGTTGGAATAACTGGTTTTTGAAACGGACCGGTGGCAGCAACGACATAGTTGGCTCTGAAATTACCAATCGTCGTGTTTACCTCAAACTCTCGGCTTTGCTCAGCCCGACGTACTGATGTCACCTCAGCACCGGTCTCAATCCGACCAGCGAATCTGTCGGCATAGGTCTCCAGATAAGCAGCAACATCATCTTTCGGAGCAAACGCATCAGGATGCACATCGAAGTCCATATTCGGGAATCGATCGTGCCAGGCTGGACCATTAGCAACCAAAGAATCCCAGCGGCCGGTCCGCCAACGTTCAGCAATACGTTCACGTTCGATGACAACGTGGGAGATGTCTTTTTTTGTAAGATGCTCGCTCATCGCGATGCCGGCCTGACCACCGCCGACAACAACAACTTCAACGTTTTGTTGTGTCATGATTATGCCTCCGAGATATTTGTAAGGTCTATCACGTCTATCTTGCAAAAGGACTGCTCCATCTGTAAAGATCATAAAATCGAATTAGTCCATCTAAAGAAGAGATGATATGTCCAGTAGTCAAGGCGACTCGGCTCGCAAAGAACTTACACTGACTCAGCTGAAGTATTTCCTTACCGCAGCTGCTCATCGATCCATGACCGCTGCTGCAGCAGAGCTGTACATTGCCCAGTCCGCGGTATCCACTGCCATCGCACAGCTAGAGCGCACGCTTGGCGTGGAGCTCTTTATCCGACAACCCAGCAAAGGATTGGCTTTAACCACTAGTGGTGAACAGTTGCTGCGTGACGGACGCTCGTTGCTAGCCCAAGTTGATGAGCTTACGGAGAATATTCGCGCTCAAGATCAGCAGATCGAAGGAGTTTTACGACTTGCGTGTTTCGTGACGTTGGCGCCGTTTATTTTACCCCAGTTAATATCCGAGATCGGGGATAAGCATCCGAATCTGCATATCGAAATATTTGAAGCAGACTTTGATGAAACTGCAAAGATGCTCTTTGATGGAACTGTTGAAGCAGCTTTGACTTATGATTTTGGCGCGTTTCAGGGAGTCTCATTCAAACAGCTGTACCGATCGGCACCTCATGTGATCTTGCCTGCTGATGCTCCTTCAGCTCAACGAGACTCAATTTCATTGTCTAGTTTGCAAGGGTGGGACATGGTATTGCTTGATATCCCTCATTCACGGGAATATTTTCTCGACATGCTCGTGCAGGCCGATGTCGATACAAAAATTCGTTACAGTTCACGCAGTTACGAAACCGTTCGCTCGTTGGTCGCTCGCGGCCACGGTTTCTCCATTCTCAATAATATTTCAAAATCTGACAGCACATACGACGGTGGCACATTGAGGGCAATTCCCATCGAAGACAATGTGCCGTCGTTGAACGTTTGCTTTACTCATCCCACCGACGTGCGGCCATCAGCGCGTGCACGAACGGTAGCCACTACAGCGGCGCGACTTATGCAAGAGGACAACCTCACCCAGTAACCAGTATTGCTGTGACCACTGAAGCAGGGGGTGCCGCTATGCATCACGAAATTACAATCACTTTTAGTGATGGAAGGGATTTTTTATATATATTTTACGAAAGTCTCTGACGGTGCCAGTATGTGATGTACAGCACGAACTGTTCAAGACATGAGGCAGAAAGACTTCTCTCGATATAAAAGTGAGCCTCATTGTTACTAGGCCCGTTAGGAGCTTTCTGTGAGTCAAGAAGCATCCCCAGTCACAAAATCCTTTGTCAGATTTGAAAAACAACACATCATGCCGATCCCCGAATCAGAGCGAACCGGGACCACTTGGTCTGTGTTTGCTATATGGGTCGGCCTAAATATGATGCCACTAGCTGCTGTCACTGGAGCAATCGCAACAGGAACGTACAACCTTCCAATCGGTTGGAGTATTGCAGCGATCCTTGCCGGAAACGTTATTGGGTCATTCGGCTCAGCACTGCATGGTTCTCAGGGCCCGCACTTAGGTATCCCGCAAATGCTGCAGGCGCGGGGGCAATTTGGTTATCTTGGGGGCGGGCTTTTCGCGCTCATTGCACTGATCATGTTCATGGGTCTATTTGCTAGTATTCTAGTGGTAGCAAAGGACTCCCTAGTGCTCGTTTTTCCTGGCGTCAACGGCACACTAGCTATCATTGGGTTTGCTGCTATAGGTATCATTTTATGCATTTACGGCTATGATCTGTTGCGTAAGACCATGGTCTATCTATCCTGGCTTATCGGTATCGCGGTGGCAGTATCGATGGTGCTACTATGGCTCAACCCAAGCGTAACGAGCGGACCATCTGAAGCAGCCTTCTCTGTTGAAGGGTTCTTTGCAGTTATGGCTGTTGGGGTTGTCTGGCAGTTGGCCTATGCCCCCTACGTTTCTGATTACACCCGCTATCTTCCAAAGGCGACCGGCCCGAAGATCGCTTTCTGGACCACATATACCGGGCTAGTGGGTAGTTCTGTTTTTGTGATGATCCTTGGTGTTCTTCTGGGAACAGTTGCGCCAGGGAACCCACTCGGAGGTCTCTCGAGTCAATTAGGTACTCTCGGTCTAGTCGTCCTGGTTATTTTTGCAATTACCTCTGCAATCATCAATGGAGTTGAACTCTATTCAGCAGTGATGAATGGATTGACAGTTCTGCAATCGAGTTTCAGTAAAGTGACGATCACTAGTGGAACGCGCGTGGTTGCCACGATTGTACTTGGTGGTTTAGCGACTTTCATCGCAGTACTTGGTCAAGGAAATTTCATGTTTTGGTTTGAAAGTTTTCTTGACCTACTACTCTACGCACTGATTCCTTGGTCAGCCATTAATCTGGTTGATTACTTTATTCTCAAAAAAGGCAACTACGTCGTATCAGAACTCTTCCTGCCGGATGGTGGTCGCTATGGAAAATGGAACACGGTTGGGTTAGTCAGCTATTTCGTTGGTTTAGCTGCTCAGATCCCGTTTATGATGAGCCCAATGTTCAACGGCCCGTTGGCAAAATATATGAACTATATAGATATCTCATGGTTGATCGGATTTGTCTTTACTGCGCTACTGTTCCTAATCTTGGCTCGTCTTTTTGGAGCAGAAGAGACCGTAAATAAGACTCCACAGCGCTCCATGTTTTTGCAACCTAACTAACCTGTGCGGAGCCATGGTATATAGCCGCGGCTCCCTCTACTCAATCCATGCTGTATTTCCGGTCTTCGTCGGCTCACGTCTCGACGGAATCAAATTTTTTGATGAATCTTATTCGGTAGAACTATTTGCTTGATGTGAAGTATGGCATACAAAATGTAATACAGTTTAGTTCTTTATGAACACATTAACTACGGATTTCATGGATGTGCTCATTTTGAGATTGCTTGAGTGTCGTTGTTCTTTGCAGGTCTCAGAATACTAACCAAGCGGGATCCATATCATCTTTACTCCTCAGAAAGATCAATTAATCATGAATACTACAGACGAGAAGAAAACTGATGTCATTATCATCGGTGCTGGATTTGCCGGGATAACGGCGGGACGTGAACTAAGCAATATAGGTCTTAGCTCTATCATCCTAGAAAGCAGGGACCGAATCGCAGGTAGAACATGGACCAAAGATGACAACAACATAGGTATGCCGATTGAAATGGGCGGTACGTGGGTTCACTGGGCGATGCCATATGTTTGGTCAGAAATTAAACGTTATGATCTACCTTTGTATATCACGCCTTTTGCAGAGGAATCGTATTGGAAAACTCGAAACGGTGTTAGTTCGGGTAGCGCACAGGACTTAGTGGATTTACTCGACAATGGTATGAATCAAGTGCTGTCTCAAGCGCTGGAGGCTTTTCCTACCCCACACGATCCCTTCCCATTGACGGATTTAGTTCATGAGCTTGACGCAAAATCAATCGACGAAGTTATTCAAGCTCTGGATGTCTCTGATGAAGAAAAAGATGTGCTCAATGGGATGTGGGCATTGCATTTCAACAGTGATGCATCGCGAGGAGGCTTCACCACAGCTCTGCGTTGGGGCGCCTTAGCAAACCAAGACTGGAAATACCTGGCAGAAATTACTGAACGCTACAAATTTGTAAACGGGACACAAGAGCTTCTGAATGCTATTCATAGTGAGTCAGATGCACAACTGCATCTGAACACTCCGGTTATCTCCATTGATGAAAGTCAAGACTCGGTCACTGTAACCACGCGGGACGGCGAGGTGTATACAGCTAAACATGTGATCTCGACGGTGCCGATAAATGCACTGAAGAACATCGAGTTCTCTGGTCCGTTTGATCCTACGTCCCTTGATATCACAAGAGAAGGACAGGCTTCGGACGGTCTGAAGGTTTGGATGCGCGTGAAAGGTCAACATAAGCCATTCCACTGCCTGGGTACTAGTCAAGACACATTGCACTGGATTCAGTATGAAAATGACCTAGACGGTGACAGTGTTCTCGTCGCATTCGCACCAAAGTCAACCAATCTTGAGGCTAACGACATTGAGCAAGTTCAAGCCGCTTTGAATGAGTACCGTCCCGATTTAGAGGTTATCGCAGTAGATTCACATGATTGGGTCGCTGATGAATACGCTCAACAAACTTGGACCATGTTCCGACCATCCCAGCTTACCGGCGATGCTACACAACTTCTAACAGAAAACAGTCGACTTTGGCTCGCAGGGGCTGATTACGCGCATGGGTGGACCAGCTTTATCGACGGTGCAATTGAAAGCGGCATGCGTACCGCACGAAAAATCTACAAAACTTCATAGTTAAGAACCAACGAGAGGAAAATCACTGTGAGTACTTACGTAGAATACGTTACATACAACGTTGATGTTGTTGACGACAATTTTCTTGAGCTTCGGCGAAAGGCCATCCTGGCTATTAAAGCCAATCATCCAAATCTGCTTGAGGTACCTGTTTTTTCACATGACTCCAAGGGTGGTTGCACAGAGATTTGGATCTATCAGAGTGAAAAGGATGCTGAAGCTGCAAACGTTGCTGGTGGTTCAATCCCGGATTTCGCCGCTTATGCTGAATTGCTGTCGGATCTGAAGATCGTTGCTGAAGAGATGCCTGAAGCCTCAGCTGACCCACTTAGAAAAGCCTAGTTGTTGTTTTG
>Ga0079226_10005004_pt1 | contig 10136 bp, 10 predicted proteins | sample Poulit2014_FD_76345 | JGI IMG/M metagenome (GOLD analysis project Ga0079226, IMG submission 76345) | Agricultural soil microbial communities from Georgia to study Nitrogen management - Poultry litter 2014 | ecosystem: Environmental > Terrestrial > Soil > Agricultural land | place: USA: Georgia... | reverse complement strand
ATGATATCGGGACGATTTATTCATTCTGCAACAGCCCCTTTAAATTTATTTATTTTTTCTGTATGGAGACTCATCTACTGGCCACGCTTCAGCATTTTTTGTATCTTCTTCTCTTTTTGGTTTTTCAAGAAGGGCCTTTCTAGATAAGTTAATCCTACCTTGTCTATCGATTTCACTTACCTGAACTTTAACCTTATCTCCTACCTTTAGCTCATCTTCAACCTTGCCAACTCTATGGTGGGCAATTTGGCTTATGTGAAGGAGACCTTCTTTACCTATGGCTATTTCTACAAAGGCACCAAAATTCATAATTCTAACAACTGTACCTTCAAAAATATCACCTGGCTTTGGATCAGTTACTATAGCCTTAATTATTTCTATAGCTTTCTTACCACTTGTGCCGTCATTACTTGCTACAGTTATGTGACCGTCATCTTCTGTCTCGATTTTAACTCCAGTGGCATCTATAATCTTGTTTATGTTCTTTCCACCAGAACCTATTACATCTCTTACCTTTTCTGGGTCTATGTCAATAGTAAATAGTCTTGGAGCATAGTCAGATAAATCTTCTCTAGGCTTATCAATAGCGTCTTCTATAACATCTAGAATTCTAAATCTAGCATCTTTAGCATCTGCTAGAGATTGTCTTAAGACTTCTTCTGTTATACCAGATATTTTCATATCCATTTGTAGGGCTGTGATACCTTCGCGAGTACCTGCTACCTTAAAGTCCATATCTCCTAGGTGGTCTTCAAGACCTTGGATATCTGTAAGGATAGATATTGAGTCCTCTTCTTTAATCAGACCCATAGCTATACCTGCAACTGGTTTTTTAATAGGAACACCAGCATCCATTAAGGATAGGGTTGAACCACAGATTGATGCTTGGGAGCTTGATCCATTTGATGATAGGACTTCTGACACTACTCTGATTGTGTAAGGGAAGTCTTTTTCATCAGGAAGAACTGGCACAAGGGCTCTTTCAGCTAGGTGACCGTGACCAATTTCACGTCTACCAGGTCCCCTAAGTGGTCTAACATCTCCTACACAAAATGGTGGGAAGTTGTATTGGTGCATGTATCTTTTTTCTATATCTTCGATATTTAGACCATCTATTAATTGACTATCAGCTGGAGAACCTAGGGTTACAACTGATAATACTTGGGTTTGTCCTCTTTGGAAGAGGCCAGAACCGTGAACTCTTGGTAGTACTCCTGCTTCAGCAGAAAGTGGTCTTATTTCTGTAAGGTCCCTGCCATCTGGTCTGATTTTATCAATAGAGATCATTCTTCTGACTTCTTTTTTCATGATGTCATCAATTCTTCTGTGGATGTCATCTTCTGTTTCAGGGAAGTCTTCTAAGAATTTTTCCTTAGCTTCTTCTTCAATTCTAAAGATATTATCTTCTCTTTCAGTTTTATCTGTTGTCCTAATAGAAGCTTTGATTTCTTCTGCGTAAGAATCTGAAATTAGCCTATCAAGCTCTGTTTCTTCGTGCTCTTCTACTTCTTTTTTAGGAAGACCTATATCATCGATTATAGTTTGGATAAAGTCAGAAATCTCTCCTATTTCATCAAGGGCAAGAAGCATAGCTTCAAGCATTTCACTTTCATCAAGCTCATTTGCTCCAGCTTCTACCATGTTTATAGCACCTTTTTTACCTGCTACAGTTAGGTCTAGGTCAGATTTCTTCCTATCTTCTTCTTTTGGATTTATAACAAGCTTGCCATCAACCTTGCCTACCATACAAGCTCCAACAGGACCATCAAATGGTATGTCTGAAATACCTAGAGCAATAGATGCTCCTATAGTTGTTAGAGGGTCTGGAAGGTGGTCGTGATCCATTGATAGGACTGTTGCTATAATTTGTACGTCGTTGTAGTAATTTTCTGGGAAAAGTGGTCTAAGAGGTCTATCCATTTGTCTGGCAATTAGAGTAGCCTCATCGCTTGCCTTACCTTCCCTTCTTAGGAAACCACCTGGTATTTTACCAACTGCGTATAATTTTTCTTGGAAGTCACAAATAAGTGGGAAAAAGTCTATCCCTTCTCTTGGTTTGTCGCTTGCAACTGCAGTTACTAAAAGTGTAGTATCCCCGCTTTGGATAAGGCAAGCTCCGTTAGCTTGTTCTGCATACTTGCCAATAGTTACCTCAAAGTCATATCCGTTTTTTGAAGTGTATTTGTAATTTTTGATCATTATCTCTCCTATATACAAAATAAGGCGGGAAAATCCCCGCCAAAAAATTAACCTCTTAGTCCAAGTCTTTCGATAATTGATCTATATCTATCAATATCATTATCTCTTAGATAGTTAAGCATACCTCTTCTACGTCTGATCATTTTATATAATCCACGTCTTGAAGAGTGGTCTTTTTTATTTGATTTTAAGTGTTCAGTTAAGTCAGCTATTCTCTTTGTAAGGATAGCGATTTGTACTTCTGGTGAACCTGTGTCTTTCTCGTCTAATTGGTATTCTTTGATTATTTCTTGTTTTTCTACTGCGTTCATAATTTCCTCCGTTTATTTTAGTCTGGCCCTGCCACGTACTAGCCGAGGTCTCATATACCTAGCAAGGCTACCTTATCTATTATACACCCCTCTTAATAATTTGCCAAATCATTTGAGGTGATTTTCAATATAATTAAGACCTTCTTTTTTATCCTTATTCATCTGGGCTATTAATTCTTCGGCTGAAGAAAATTTATAATCAGGTCTTAAAAACTCTATAAACTCTATACTGATATTTTCATCATAAATTGACTGGTTAAAGTCAAAAATATAGGTTTCAATTTTTTTATCATCGCCTTCTTCAAAGGTTGGGTTTGAGCCAATATTAGTTAAACCATAATAATCTTTGCCTCTAATGTTGGTAAGGGTCAAGTAGACCCCATCAGTAGGTACAACATAGGGAAAGCTTGGCTTTAGGTTTGCTGTTGGAAAATTAAGTAGCCTACCTCTTTGCTTGCCGTGAACAACCTTGCCACGGATTTTATAATTCCTACCTAGATATTTATTAGCTTTTGAAATTTCACCTTGTCTAACTAGGTCTCTTAGATGGCCTGAGGAAATTTTTTCCTGGTCATCTTCCATTTCAAATTCTACTATATCAGTAGTATAGGCGAAGATATCTTCATATTTTTTTAGGGTAGCTACATTGCCACTTGCCTTATAGCCAAAACGGTAGTCATCTCCAACTATAATTATCTTTGCGTTTAATTTCTCAGCGATGATTGTCTTTATGAAGTCTTTGGGAGTTAGTTTCATAAAGTTTTCATCAAAGTCAACCAGGCAAAAAGTCTTAATTCCAAGCTTAGATAGGATTTCAACCTTATCTTCCAGGCTTGAAAGATAGTGGTTTTCGTCCTTAACTGTCGTAGATGTATTTTCCTTAAATAAAAGGATTGATGGGGTGTATCCGTATTTTTTTGATAAGGCTACATTTCTTTTCATTAGCTTTTGGTGACCGAGGTGGACTCCGTCAAAATATCCTAGGGCTACCACCTTTTTTTCTAAATCAGGTAGGTCACTATTTAAATCATATATTCTTATCTTATCTTTCATAAAATACTTTCTCCATTTTTAAGAAATTTTTGTTATTTTCCTTATAGCTATTGCCAAGACCTATAAATTCATCTTCACAATAAACTCTTATAATTTTACCATAACTTTCTCTTACTTCTACAACTTGCCCGTTAATTAAGTTAGATAAGTACTTCTTATCTAGGATTATCTTATCAAAGTCTCTAAGGGCTGTATCTATAGGATATAACTTTTCTACCAAATCTTTTTTTGCCATACTTAGGAGATCTTCGCTTTTTATAGCGTCTTTTATATCCAAATCTCCTACTCTTATCCTTATTAATTCATCAACATAGGCGAAGGTTCCAAGTTTTTCTCCTATATCATCAACTAAGGTTCTGATGTAGGTTCCCTTGGAGCAAGTAATCCTTATTCTTGCCTTTGGGAAAGCAAAATCTAAAAGGTCAATATCATAGATATTAACCTTACGTTTTTTTCTTTCAATTTCTACGCCTTCTCGGGCTAGGTCATAAAGCTTCTTGCCATTTACCTTTAGGGCTGAATACATGGGAGGGATCTGCTCTATCTCCCCCCTAAATGTATTCATAACTTCTAAAAATTGATCCTCGTAAATAACTTTTTGAGATTTCGCTATAAGCTTACCAGCCGCATCGAGAGTATCGGTTTTTGCTCCAAGGATTAGCTCAGTTTCATAGACCTTATCCTTAGTCATCATATAGTCTGAAACCCTGGTTGCCTTACCTATAACTATTGGTAAAACTCCACTTGCTTCTAGATCTAGAGTGCCAGTATGACCTACCTTTTTCATGTCAAAGGCACGTCTTACAAGACTTACTACCCTGGCTGATGAGATTCCCTTTTCTTTATTTACATTAAGGATTCCCTTAAGCATCTATTTCCTTTAGGATAGCTAGAGCTTTTTTACTTGCAGCTTCTAGACTTTCATCAAAGATAGAAAATCCGCTTGCCTTGATGTGACCACCACCACCGTTAGCCCTAGCTACGGCTGCTACGTCGGCTGTCTTACTTCTTAAAGACACCTTGTATTCTCCATCGTCATATTCTTTTACAATCATGGCCACATTTACTTCTTTAAGGTCCCTAAGTTTATTTACAATAGACTCAGCATCTCCCATTTGGACTTTGTGTTTATTAACCAGTTCCTTGCTTGCAATAGCGAAGGCTTTTTTATCGAAAAACTCAGCTTTAGCTATGACTTCATTATGAAACTGCATTACTGATACTGGTCGGGATTGGTAAAGATTTCTGTAGATATATTCATAGTCCACACCTGAACTTATAAGACTTCCTGCTGCTCTAAAGGTGTATTCTGTTACATTTGAATACATAAACCTACCTGTATCTGTGCAAAGACCTGTAAATAATAGGGTGCCGATGGTTTCATCCATTGGCAAGTCAAGTCTATCTATTACTTCATAGACTATTTCACAAGTAGCAGGTGATGTGTCATAGATCATATTTAGATCACAGTTTATCTTACCTCCTACGTGGTGGTCCATAACTATGGTCTTATCACTTCTTTTAGCAATTTCAGTTGCATGACCAATCCTATCAAATTCAGAGCAGTCTACAATTATAAATAGGTCATACTTGTCTCTAGACGCTTCCTTATACTGGTCAAGTTCCGGCAAAAACTTTAGGTAATCATCAATTGGATCTATTGCTATTACTTCAATATCCTTGCCATATTTTTCAAGGGAACGCCTAAGAGCAAGACTTGATCCTAGATTGTCTCCGTCTGGGTTTACGTGGCTTGCTATGGCGATTGTTTCTGCCTCGTCAACCATTTTTATAAAGGTTTCTAAATGTTCTTTACTTATCTTTTCTAGCTTCATTTGCTTTCTGATCCTTTGCGATTGTTTCTGCTATTAATTTATCCATGTAGGCCCCATGTTCGATAGAGTTATCGAATTTAAAACGAAACTCTGGCATAGACCTTAATCTCATTCTCTCACCAATTAGGATTTTGATATAACCCTTGGCTTGATTTAGAGCCTCCATTACATCATCCTTCTTTTTGTTATCACCAAGGACTGAAACATAAACATCAGCATAGGATAAGTCGTTGGTAACTTCTACATCTGTAACTGATACCATGGCTTCTGTGGATAATCTTGGGTCATTAAGGTCATCTCTAATTATCTTAGAGATTTCCTTTTTGACCTCAGATGAAATCCTTGCTGTTCTTTTTTTATTCATCTATAAACTTCTTTCTGTTTCAACCATTTCATAGGCTTCCATTACATCGCCTACTTTTATATCGTTATATCTTTCCAGTCCGATTCCGCCTTCATAGCCTGCTTGAAGTTTTGATGCGTCATCTTTAAATCTCTTCATTGATGATATATCACCATCAAAGATAACTACGTTATCTCTTAAAAGTCTAATTTTTGATTTTCTAGTTACCATACCATTTGTAACCATAACACCTGCTATGGTACCTGCTCCAGGAATTCTAAAGGTATCTCTAACTTCTGCCCTTCCTAGGACATTTTCTTTAAATTCTGGATCTAGCATACCTACTATAGCCTTTGATACATCTTCAATTGCTTCATAGATTACACTATAGGTTCTTATTTCTATATTATTATCTTTTGCTCTTTCTAAGGCACCTTGGGTAGGTCTTACGTTAAAACCTATGATAATAGCATTTGATGCTTGGGCTAAAAGTACATCTGATTCTGTTATACCACCAACAGCCCCTGCTATTACAGAAACCTTTACTTCTTCGTTAGATAGTTTTGTTAAAGATGAGCTTACAGCATCTACTGTTCCCTTAACATCAGTCTTAACTATGATATTAAGCTCTTTTAATTCACCTTCTTGGATATCTGAATACATATCTTCAAGGTTGGTATTAGCTTTTGCTATTAGTCTTTCTTCACGCTTAAACTCAGCTGCCCTATCTGCGTAGTCACGGGCGATTTTTTCATCTTTTACTGCGTAAATCTTATCGCCTGCTTCAGCTACATCTGATAGACCTAGTATTTGAGCTGGGATAGAAGGACCTGCTTCTTTTATAGATTTTCCCTTGGAGTCAAATATAGCTCTTATCCTACCTGAAGAAGAACCTGTTACTACATAGTCTCCTTGGTGAAGGGTTCCCTTTTGTACAAGAACAGTTGCAACTGGTCCCCTTGATTTATCTAGTTGAGCTTCGATTATGATACCTACCGCATCTCTATTTGGGTTTGCCTTAAGTTCCTTAACTTCAGCTACAAGAAGAACCATCTCTAATAGTTCTTTAATGCCATCACCAGTATGAGCTGATACTGGGACCATGATGGTATCTCCGCCCCATTCTTCTGGTACAAGACCATATTCCATAAGGCCTTGCATTACTCTATTTTGATCGGCTGCTTCCTTATCCATCTTGTTGATTGCTACAATTATTGGGATATCAGCAGCCTTAGCGTGGTTAATAGCCTCTACTGTTTGTGGCATTACACCGTCATCTGCAGCTACTACAAGGATTGCTATATCTGTAGACTTAGCTCCCCTCATTCTCATTTCTGTAAAGGCTTCGTGGCCTGGTGTATCAAGGAATGAAATATCCTTATCGTTGATATTTACTGTATAAGCACCAATATGTTGGGTTATACCACCTGCTTCTCCACGAGTTACAGAAGTATTTCTTATAGCATCTAGTATACTTGTCTTACCATGGTCAACGTGACCCATTACTGATACAACCGGTGGTCTTTCCACTAGGTTTTCTTCCTTATCTTCATAATCTAGGTCATATGATTGCTCTTCTAGGGCATCATAGGCTACTTCTGGGAAGATTTCCTTGCCAAATTCCATGGCTATTAGGTTTGCTGTATCAAAATCTATCTGGTCGTTAAGTCCTGCCATTGTGCCAAGACCTATTAGTTTTCCTATTACTGAGTTTGGGCTTTCTCCAAGTTTGTCAGCAAATGTTTTGACATTTACAGTTTCTGGAATTTCTATTCTTGATTCTTTATTAGCTTTCATATTTTTCTCTTGCCTATTGCTCTTCTTTGATTTTCTCTTCTTGTTTTTCTTTTTTCTATTCTTCTTTGCTGGTTTTTCTTCTTCATCTTCTTGGATGTTTTTAGGGTCGATTTTCTTGTCCCTTTTTTTCTCTTGTTTTGCTTTTGCTTTAGGCTTTTTATTTAATTCTTCTTTTTTGCTAATTTTATCACTAGAATCATCATTTAATTCACTTAGGTATTCGTTTATTAAATTACGATTTTCTCCACTTATCATAGACATGTGAGACTTAATACCTAGGTTAAATTCATCATTAAGAATCTTTATCATTTCCTTAGATTCTAATCCGTTTTCTTTTGCTAATTCGTATACTCTTATTTTATCAGCCATCTAATCACCTCATTTTACTTCATAAGCTTCTAACTCCTCATAAATATCGTCATCTATTTTCATTTTAAAGGCTTGGTTTAGCTTATTTGATTTCCTAAGGCCCTTGATGCAAGATTCATCCTTGCATACATAAGCGCCTCTTCCGTTTACTTTTCCACTTTCATCTATTAGGATGCCTTCTTCTTTGTTTTTTACAATCCTAAGAAGGTCTCCCTTATCTTTTAGAGAATTACACACAATACATTTTCTTTGTGGTATTTTGCGAGTTTTTTTCATTTTCTATTCCTTGTTGAAAGCTTGCTCCTAGTTTTCATCTTCTTCTGACAAGTCTTCTTCGTCAGATTCTTCTAATTCATCCAAATCTTCTTCATAAGGATCTTGATCTGATTCTTCAGATATCTGAAGGCTTTCGTCTTCTGTACTTTCTTCTAAATTATCTTCTAGGTTTTCTTCCTCATTATCTTTTAGATTCTCTTTTTCTAAATCAAGACTATCTTCTAAGGTAGATTCCTCTTCTACTTCATTTACTGCAAGTATCTCATCTATTTCTTCTTCGCTTAGGTTATCAAATTCTAGTTTTGACTTGATATCTATCTTCCAGCCTGTTAGTCTTGCTGCAAGTCTTGCGTTTTGACCTTCCTTGCCTATGGCTAGGGATAATTGGTCATCTTCTACTACCACTAGGGACTTTTTATTTTTCTCATTTACAATAACTTCTATTATATCAGCTGGAGATAGGGCGTTTGATATAAAGGTCTCTATATCATTTGAATAATTTATTATATCAATCTTCTCTCCTTGAAGTGCATCAACTATGGTATTTACCCTAGCTCCCTTATATCCTATACAGGCTCCAACAGCATCGATTGTTTCATCATTTGAGAAAACTGCCATCTTAGTTCTTGAGCCTGCTTCTCTGGAAATTGAATATATTTCTATAATTCCGTCAGTTATTTCAGGAATTTCTAGTTCAAAAAGTCTTGTAACGAGATTTTCTGAAGACCTTGATAGGACAATTTGAGGGTCTTTGCCTGAATTCCTAACTTCCTTGATTAGAAATTTCATCCTCTCATTTGGGATGTACTGTTCTGTAGCAACTTGCTCTTTTAGTGGAACAATTCCCTCTATCCTGTCTAAATTTACATAAACATTATACTTATCAACTCTTTGGATAGAGCCTGTTATAAGTTCGTTTTCCCTATCTAGGTAGTCTCCAAATAAAGATTCCCTTTGGGCATCTCTTATTTTTTGAATTACAATGTTTCTTGCAGTTTGGGCTGCCACCCTGCCGAAGTTTTTAGGTACAAGTTTTATCCTTGTAGTGTCTCCCACAGCAAGTGTTGGATCTACTTCTTTGGCATCTTTTACGCTAATTTGGTTTATATTATCTACCACTTCATCTACTACTTCTTTTAGGGCATATACTCCTATTTCACCAGTATCGTGGTCGATAACTACATCAACATTTTCTTGGTTGTCATAATTTTTCTGATAACTTTTTACAAGCGCCTTTTCTAGAGCATCTAGGATTATTTCTTTTTCTACATTCTTATCCTTGCATAGCTCATCAAGGGCTAACATAAAGTCTTTGTTCATCTTATCTCCTTTTAGAACACTATCTCTATTTTTATTTCCTTTATATCTGATTTTTCTATTTCAATATCTTCGCCCTTATCATTGGCAAATACAATTAAATTTTCTTTGATATCTTTCAACTTAGCTAGGATAAGGTCTCCGTTTTTAAGCTTAATCTTTAGAGGCTCATCCTTATTTCTAAGGAGGTCCTTATCAGTCTTAAGTGGTCTTGATAGGTCTTGAGAGGATACTTCTAAGTAGTAGGAAGTTTTTATAAGGTCTAGTTCATCTAGTCTCTCATCTAAATATCCACTAACTCTCTCACAGTCATCAATTGTAATACCTTTTTCATTATAAATATAGAAAATCAACCTATGGCCGTCTTTACCTCCTATAAACTCAAGGTCAACAAGCTCATAACCTAAATCTTCTATTTCGCCTTCTAAGGCATCTTTTAATCTTTCTATTAAATCCATCTCAAATCTCCCCTAACATTAAAAAAAAGTGGAATTTCCGCCCCACTCTTACTATGTTTACTATACTTTCTTATCTATAAATATCAATATTCATAAGTCTTTAATTAGTTAATAAGAATTCAACAAATTATTGTTTTTCGAATTATATTTCATGTATAACTATTGTTATAAAAAGACT
>Ga0079226_10005003_pt1 | contig 10137 bp, 10 predicted proteins | sample Poulit2014_FD_76345 | JGI IMG/M metagenome (GOLD analysis project Ga0079226, IMG submission 76345) | Agricultural soil microbial communities from Georgia to study Nitrogen management - Poultry litter 2014 | ecosystem: Environmental > Terrestrial > Soil > Agricultural land | place: USA: Georgia... | reverse complement strand
TAAATCATGGCGGGCGCATACTGCTTGGTGGCAAGGTGCACGAGCTGGGCGGCAACTTTTTCCAGCCCACCGTCATTGCCAATGCCTCGCCCGGCATGCTGATCGCGCGTGAGGAAACCTTTGGCCCCGTGGCCGCCCTGTTTCCTTTTGAACATGAAGACGAAGCCATTGCCATGGCCAACGACACCGAAAGCGGGCTGGCCTCGTACCTGTACACCCGCGACCTTGAGCGCAGCTGGCGCGTCAGCGAAGCGCTGGAATACGGCATCGTCGGCCTCAACACCGGCCTGATCTCCACCACCGTTGCGCCATTTGGCGGCATCAAGCAGTCGGGCATGGGCTCGGAAGGATCCAAATACGGACTGGATGACTACACCGTGCTCAAATACACCTGCATCGGCGGCATTGAACCTTCACCATGAAAGCTGCGCAGACTGCCCTGATGGCCCTGCTCACCGCCGTAGGCTTTTGCCCCATCAGCAACGAATGTCGAAATGGCTACTTTATGGCTACTAAACAAAAAAGCCCGGCCTGAGCCGAGCTTTCAAGTCATTGATTTAATTGGTCGGAGCGGCGAGATTCGAACTCGCGACCCCCACAACCCCATTGTGGTGCGCTACCAGGCTGCGCTACGCTCCGACCGAAGTTTTGCGGGGTTTGGAATGCGGCATTCTAACCGTTTTTCATGCAGGATGCGAGACCAAAGCGGTTCTGCTGCCAATCGCTTTGGCAGCGCCCGGCTCAGTGTCGCAAGGCGTCCAGAACCTCTTCCAGTTCGATTCTGATCTGTCTGACCAGCTGCTGACTGCGCGAGGCGTCATTTTGTGCCTTGTTGCCTTCCAGGCGCTGGCGAGCGCCCTGAATGGTAAAGCCCTGCTCATGCAGCAGGCTGCGAATCTGCCTGACCATAAGCACGTCGTGGCGCTGGTAATAGCGTCGGTTGCCGCGCCGCTTGACCGGCTTGAGCTGGGGAAACTCCTGTTCCCAATAGCGCAGGACGTGAGGCTTGACCGCACACAACTCGCTGACTTCACCAATGGTGAAATAACGTTTGGCCGGAATTGCGGGCAGCTCCTGGTTACTCCTCGGGTCCAGCATAGGCCTCCACTCTTGTTCTCAATTTCTGCCCAGGTCGAAAAGTGACCACGCGGCGGGCGGAAATGGGTATTTCCTCGCCGGTTTTGGGGTTGCGGCCGGGGCGTTCTCTTTTGTCACGCAGCTGGAAATTGCCAAAACCGGAAATCTTGACCGGCACGCCATTTTCGAGCGTGCTGCCGATGGTTTCAAACCATGCGTCCACAAACTCCTTGGCTTCGCGTTTGTTGAGCCCAACCTCGTCAAACAAGGCCGAGGCAAGGTCTGCTTTTGTCAGTGACATCCCCTTATCATCCTCTCAATTTTGCACCAAAGCGGCTCTTCAGGCTGTCCAACACGCATTCAACCAGGACATCGACCTCATCGTCCCTTAGGGTGCGCGAAACGTCACGCAAAATCAACCCTATAGCCAGACTTCTGAAGCCTGTGTCGATTCCCTTTCCCCGATACTGGTCAAATATAACGCAATCTTCGAGCAAAGTTCCAGCTGTTTCCCGGATGGACTCCGTCAGGCTGGCAGCGGAATGATGATCGGCCACCACCAGCGCAATATCGCGGCGCACGCCGGGATAGCGACCGCTGTCGTGATGCTGCGGCAGCCGGCGCGCAGAAACAGCTTCCAGAGACAGCTCGGCCACAAAAACGGCCTGATCCAGATCCAGCGCTTCGGTCAGCGCAGGATGCAGCTGGCCCAGCCAGCCTGCCGCCCGGCCGTCCACCTGCAGCTCGGCGGCCTGGCCAGGATGCAGCCACGGCTCATCCGTCTTTTTGAAGCTGATGTCTCCTTCAATGGCGTTGAATTCAATCAGGTTCTCGACTTCACCTTTCAGGTCAAAAAAGTCGAGCGGCTGCCCGGAGGCGCTGAAATGTTCGGCCTGAGACCGGCCGGTCATCAAGATACCGAAGCGCAGACTCTCTTCAAAACCGTTTTTCGCGCTGGCAAAACAATGGCCTGTTTCGAACAACCTGAACGAATCAATCTGACGGCGCAAATTGCGCGCGGCAACCTCGACCATGCCCGGCACCAGGCTGGTTCTGAGCACGGCCATTTCGGCGCTCATCGGGTTGGCCAGTGGCTGGACGCGGTCATCCATGGCAAATGCCGACAGCAGCTTGCGGCTTACAAAACTCCAGGTAATGACTTCGTGAAAGCCGCGCGCGGCCAGCTGTTCACGCAGATGTTCTTCCTGCAGCCGTGTTTCAGCCGGCGGCTGAACAATGATTTCACCACCCGGATGACGCGCAGGCAGCCTGTTGTAGCCATGGATTCTGGCCACTTCCTCAATCAGGTCGGCTTCAATGGCAATATCGCTGCGCGTGCTGGGCGGCGTGACTTCAAAGACATCTTCATGCTGGCTGACCTGCATGCCCAAACGCTCAAAAACATCGTTGACAACGGCAGCGGACAGCGCGGTGCCAAGCAGCTGGTTGAGGCGCGACAAGCGCATTGTCACGGCTTTGGGCACGGGCAGGAAGGCCTCGTTGCAGGCCTCGGCAACCGGGCCCGGACGACCGCCGGCCAGTTCCAGTATCAGGCGGGTGGCACGCTCCATGGCCAGGCGCGGCAATTGCGGGTCGACGCCGCGCTCGAAGCGATGCGACGATTCCGTTGCCAGCCCCAGGCGGCGCGCCTTGCCGCCAACCACGTCGGGGTTGAACCAGGCGGCCTCCAGGAGAATGTTGCGGGTGTCATCGCCCACCGCCGAATCCTGGCCGCCCATGATGCCCGCCAGCGCCAGCGGCCGCTGTTCATCGGCAATCATCAGCATGTCATCATCGGCCTTGATCGACTGGCCGTCCAGCAGGGTCAGCGGCTCATCCTGTCGAGCCAGGCGCACAATGATTTTCTGGCCGATGTTGTCCAAATCAAATGCGTGCATGGGCTGGCCCAGCTCAAGCAGCACATAGTTGGTCACATCGACAATGATGCCCAGGCTGCGGATTCCGGAGCGCCGCAGGCGCTCGCGCATCCACAATGGCGTTTGTGCCGCCACGTTCACGCCCTCAATAACGCGCCCGATATAGCGCGGGCCGTTCTCCGGGCTGGCCAGCTCGATTTCGACCCGGCGGTCAGTTGCAGCCGGCACGGGTTCAATTTCAACGGCGTTGACCGGTTTTTCCGTCAGCGCCGCAAGCTCGGCCGCCAGTCCGCGCACCGACAGGCAGTCGCCGCGGTTGGGCGTCAGATCAATTTCAAGAATTGTGTCGTCAAGCTGAAGATATTCAGTCAGGGGCTGGCCGTCGGGCGCATCGTCGGGCAGCTCCATGATGCCCTCGCCGCCGTCGCCCAAACCCAGCTCGTCTGCCGAGCACAGCATGCCTTCGGAGGCCACGCCGCGCAGTTTGGCGGGCTTGATGGTCAGGCCGCCAGGCAGTGTTGCACCCACCCTGGCCAGGGCGGTCTTCAGCCCGGCGCGCGCATTGTCGGCACCGCAAACAATGGAGTATTCGCTGTCACCGGCCAGCACCCGGCACACGCTCAGGCGGTCGGCATCGGGATGGGGCTCAACGGCGGCAATGCGGGCCACCACCACATTGTCGAGCGGTGGCGCGACAGCTTCCAGACCGTCAACCTCGAGTCCCGCCATGGTCAGGCGTTCAGCCAGCTGTTCAACAGCAAGGCCGGTCCCGACCCATTCGTCGAGCCACTGATGACTGATTTTCATGAAAATCCTTTAGCGGAACTGGCGCAAGAAGCGCAGGTCATTGTCAAAAAACAGGCGCAGATCGTCGACCTGGTAGCGCAGCATGGCAAAGCGTTCCACGCCCAGCCCGAATGCATAGCCGGTGTATTCCTCGGAGTCGATTCCGCAGTTTTCGAGCACGTTGGGATGCACCATGCCGCAGCCCAGAACCTCCAGCCAGTCTCCGGTGCTGCCATCGGCATTGCGCCAGCGAATATCAACTTCGGCCGACGGTTCGGTAAACGGAAAATAGGACGGCCGCAGGCGCATCTCGAGGTCGTCCTCGAAGAATGCGTTGACAAAATCCGCCAGCATCCCCTTGAGATCGGCAAAAGTCACATTGCGGTCGACCAGCAGGCCTTCCACTTGGTGAAACTGCGGCGTATGAGTCTGGTCGGAATCGGACCTGAAAACACGTCCGGGCGCCACAATTCGAACCGGTGCGCCCTGCTCTTTCATCACCCGTATCTGCACCGGCGAGGTATGGGTTCGGAGCAGCCGGCCATCGGGCAGGTAGAAGGTGTCGTGCATGGCCCGCGCCGGGTGGTTGTCGGGAAAGTTCAGCGCCTCGAAATTGTGGTAGTCATCCTCGACTTCCGGCCCCGTGGCCACATCAAAGCCCAGCCTTCTGAATATCTCCAGCAGCCTTTCCATGGCACGGCTGACAGGATGGATGCCGCCGACCAGGTTCTTTCTGCCGGGCAAGGTGACGTCAACGGACTCCGCGGCCAGCGTCTGGTCCAGCCGCTGTCGCGCGAGCTCGGAGGCACGTTCGGAAATGGCCTTTTCAAGCGCCTGTTTGGCGCGGTTAATGCTCTGACCGGCTTCGCGGCGCTGCTCCGGCGGGAGTTTGCCTACTGATTTGAGCCGGGTGGTCAGCTCGCCCTTCTTGCCAAGAAGGCGCACCCTGACTTCGTCCAGGGCGCGCTCGTCGGCGGCGGAAGCCACCTGCTCGAGAGCGTCCTCGAGCAGGCCTTGCGATGTGACGGCTTCCATGCTCAGCCCAGGCTGGACTGAGCTTTTTCGGCCAATGCCTGGAAGGCCACCTTGTCATGAACGGCCAGGTCGGCAAGCACCTTGCGGTCAATGCCGATCTCGGCGCGCTTGAGCCCGTTGATAAAGCGGCTGTAGGACAGACCGTGCTCGCGGGCAGCGGCATTGATGCGCTGAATCCACAGACTGCGGAAATCGCGCTTGCGCTGGCGGCGGTCACGATAGCTGTACTGGCCTGCCTTGATGACAGCCTGCTTGGCTATGCGAAATGTCTTGCGGCGTGCGCCGTAATAACCCTTGGCCCGGCCCAGCACCTTGCGGTGGCGACGACGGGCGGATACTGAACGTTTTACTCTTGCCATGATCGCTCTCCGTTAAAGGTTTGGCAGCAGCTGACGCACGCTTTTTTCATCCGCCTTGCTGACCAGGGTGGTCGAACGCAGGCGGCGCTTGCGCTTGGTGCTTTTTTTGGTGAGGATATGGCTGTGATTGGCGCGCTTGCGCTTGATGCGCCCGCTTCCGGTTGCCCGAAAGCGCTTTGCGGCACCCCGGTTGGTTTTCAGTTTGGGCATTTTATGCTCCTGTTGTTTTACCTTCGTGCAGCGGTTTCAGAACCATCTGAAACACTTGGGGGCTGCATTCCAGCTAATATTTCCGGCCGGCCTGCGCCCGCCGGTCTTGCCTTCATCCGCTTCAGGAAGCCTTTCTTGGCGACAGCATCATGACCATCTGCCGGCCTTCCATGCGCGGACGCTGTTCAACGACAATTTCCTCATTCATGTCGTCTTCGACCCGCTTGAGCAGATCGCGGCCCAGATCCTGATGGGCCATTTCACGGCCGCGAAAGCGAAGCGTCACCTTGACCTTGTTGCCCTCTTCGATGAAACGACGCAGATTGCGCATCTTGACCTCATAGTCATGATCATCGGTGCCAGGGCGGAACTTCACTTCCTTGACCTGAATCTGTTTTTGCCTCTTGCGCGCGGCCTGTGCCTTCTTGGACTGCTCAAAGCGATACTTCCCCCAGTCCATGATTCGACACACTGGCGGCTTGGCCTGGGGGGCGATTTCCACCAGGTCCATGCCTTCTTCCGCGGCCCGTGCCAGCGCTGCCTCTATCCCCATGACGCCGATCTGGTCGCCGTCAGAGCCCACAACCCGAACTTCTCGAGTCGTGATTTCCTCATTGCGCCGGGTATGTTTATTGCTTGCGATGTGTACTTCTCCTGAATAAGTTGACTGTCAAAAGCGGCAGCTCAGGCCGGCTTGGCCGGGCCCCTGTGCGCTGCCTGGACGGACAGATGATCAATCAGCGCGTCTATTGACATCACGCCAAGATCACTGCCGTCAAGCAAACGGACGGCCACCTGGCGGTTTTCGACCTCGCGGTCACCCACCACCAGAAGATATGGAATTTTTTCCAGCGTCCGTTCGCGAATTTTATAACCGATCTTTTCGTTGCGCAAATCCGATTCGGCGCGCAAGCCGTGCTCACGCAGCGCTTGCAGCACTTCATTGGCATAATCGGACTGGGCGTCGGTAATGTTCATGACCACCGCCTGCACAGGCGCCAGCCACAGCGGCAGGTTGCCGGCGTAATGCTCGATGAGAACACCGATAAAGCGCTCGATAGAGCCCAGAATGGCGCGGTGCAGCATGACCGGCACCTGGCGTTCCCCGTGCTCGTCGACATACTCGGCACCCAGCCGGTCGGGCATGGAAAAGTCCACCTGTATGGTGCCACACTGCCACACGCGGCCCAGGCTGTCGGTCAGCGAAAACTCGATCTTGGGGCCGTAAAATGCGCCCTCGCCCGGCTGCAGCTGGTAATCGGTGCCGGAGGCTTCCAGCGCTTCAGCCAACGCCTGCTCGGCCCGGTCCCAAACCTCTTCCGATCCCACACGCTGCTCCGGCCGGGTTGAAAGACGCACGCCCACCTGCTCGAATCCAAGTCGCGATAGACGTCGAACACCAGCCGGTTGAAGGCCAGCACCTCTGCGCGAATCTGTTCCGGCGTGCAGAAAATATGGGCATCATCCTGAACAAAGGCGCGCACGCGCATCAGCCCGTGCAGGGCACCCGACGGCTCGTTGCGGTGGCACGAACCAAACTCGGCCATGCGCAGCGGCAGGTCACGATAGCTTTTCAGGCCCTGGTTGAATATCTGCACGTGACCGGGGCAATTCATGGGCTTGACCGCATAAACACGGTTTTCAGACGAGGTGATGAACATGTCATCGCCGAAATTTTCCCAGTGACCCGACCGTTCCCACAGGCTGCGATCGATGACCGACGGCGAATGCACCTCGCTGTAGCCCGCCTTTTTCAGGCGCTCGCGAATATAGTCCTGAATTGTCAGGTAGATCTGCCAGCCGCGGGGATGCCAGAACACCATGCCCGGCGCCTCGGGCTGCATGTGAAACAGGTCCAGCCTGGCGCCCAGCTTGCGGTGGTCGCGCTTTTCGGCCTCTTCAAGGCGCTTCAGGTGGGCCCTAAGCTGCTTTTTGTCGGGCCAGGCCGTACCGTAAATGCGCTGCAGCATTTCGTTGCTGGAATCGCCGCGCCAGTAGGCGCCGGCCAGCTTGGTCAGCTTGAATGCGCCGAGCTTGCCGGTTGAGGGCACGTGCGGGCCGCGGCACAGGTCGATGAAATCACCCTGACGGTAGAGCGACAGGGTTTCATCGGCCGGAATGTCTTCAATGATTTTGGCCTTGTATTCCTCGCCCATGTCGCGAAAAAAGCGGATGGCCTCGTCGCGCGCCATGATTGATCGCTCCACGGCGATGTCCTCGGCAACGATGCGGGACATTTCCTGTTCGATCTTCTCGAGATCTTCAGGCCTGAAGGTCTCTTCGCGGGCAAAATCGTAATAGAAGCCGTTTTCTATGACCGGGCCAATGGTGACCTCGGTTTCGGGAAACAACCGCTTGACTGCCTGGGCAAGCAGATGGGCCGTGGAGTGGCGGATGACCTCCAGCCCCTCCTCGTCGCGCGCGGTAATGATGCGCAGCTCGGCGTCTTCCTCAATGCAATGGCTGGTATCCACCAGCCGGCCGTCGATCTCGCCGGCAAGGGCGGCCTTCGCCAGCCCCGGCCCAATGGCCGCCGCGACCTCATGCACTGTTACGGAACCGGGAAACTCTTTCCGGCTCCCGTCTGGAAGTGTTATTTCAACCATGGTTACAATTCTAGCCTGTGGCAGGCCCGGAATGTGCTCAATGCATGCCGGGAACCAACAGCTCGCCCGGCGGCATGCCGGTCAGTCTGCCAGCCGGCTGGCGCAATTGTTTTGAGCTTGCCTCGGGAAAGACCGGATATATCCGTGGTGGGCGATGCTGGATTCGAACCAGCGACCTCTGCCATGTCAAGACAGCGCTCTAACCAACTGAGCTAATCGCCCATCGCGATCAAGCGCGAAATTATAGCCCAACAAGCGATTTCAGGCAAGTTTTTCCGGCGCGGCCGGCCTGCCAGCGGATCAAGGCGTTTCAACAAGCGTGCGCACCTCTTCAACGCGCTCGGCAACCATCGCCTGCATGCGCAGGGTGTAGGCCGACAGCGAGGCATTGCGTTCGATGTGGCGGTAAAGATCAAAATACTGCTCGTAGTGCTCAAGCGCGCGTTCGAGTGCCGCAACGCGTTCACTTGCAGGCAGCCCGCCCAGCCGGGCGCGGTCATATTCGTTCTCGCCCAGGTCAAGATGCATGCCGGCCGTGGCCTCGTATATGGACAGGGCATCCGGGCTTGCCTTCAGGCGCTCGTCCTGTAGCGCCAGCGCATCGGCGTAAACCGTCCGTGCCTGGTCAAAATGACCGCGCTTGGACAGCACCCGCCCCAGGGTTTGATGACCAATCGCCAGGCTCTGCTGCAAAGACGCATCGTCGGGGTTGGCCAGCGCCAGCTGCTTGTGCTGCTCAGGCGCTGCGTGGGCGTGCTCTTCGGCACAATCCAGCCGGCCTGCCACATCGCAGGTTTCAGAAAAGGCCTGCCCGGTCCAGGCAAGCATTTCGCGGGCACTCACGTCATGGGCATCATCGGCCACCATCTTGCTGGCCACCGCCAGCGCGCGCTCGTGCTCACCAATGGATTCCTGCCAGCGCTCAAAGCGGCGCAGGGCTTGCGCCAGACGGGTGCGCGACCTGACCAGAACCAGCTGCAGCTGCGGATTGTCGCGGGCCGCGTCAAGCGCCCGCGCAGAAATTTCCACAGCGCGCCGGTGATCATCAACGCCTGCGGTCATGTCCTGCTTGACTCTGGTAAAGCCGCGCAGGTTGAGGGCAGTGGCCAGCTCCAGCGCATGGCCAACACTGTCGGGCCTGTCCGCGTGCTGTTGCTCGCGGATATCAACCGCCCGGTCAAAGTGCTGCAAAGCCGTTTCGACTCGGCTTTCCCACGACAGCACCCGGGCCATGCCCTCGAGCGTGGCCGCCAGACCGCGCTGATCGCTGTCCCCCGCTCTTTCCTGTTCGAGCACATCGTGCCTCAGCACCAGCGCCTCTTCATAGCTGCGCAGCGAATCCTCAATCTTGTCCTGCCAGAAATAAGCCATGCCAACATGATCAAGCGCATTGGCCAACGCGCGCTTTGCCCGGACCGATGCGGGGTTTTCATTCAAGAGCTCGCGGCGTATGGCCACGGCTTTCAAATAACCGTCGCGGGCGCCGGACAAATCGCCCAGGCTGGCTTTTTCAGGATGGCCCTGCACGTCGCCAATCCTTGTGTAGGCAGTGGCCAGATCGTCCAGCAAATCGTGATCGGAGCCGGCATGGCCGCGCAGCTCTTCCAGATAAATCAGCGCCTTTTCGACCAGCAGGCGCCGGGCCCGGGTTGAACCGGGCAGGTCGACAATGGCGTCGTGCAGGTCAAAGACCAGCGCATTGGCCAGCTGATGAACGTCCTCAAAGCGGCTTTCGGCCACTTTTTGAGCGGTCGTTGCCCGCCCGGCCTGCCACAGGGTGGCGCCCAAACCGCCAATCAGCGCCAGCACAACCATTGCGAACGCAGCCGCTGCAACGCGGTGTCTGCGCGCAAACCTTCCGATCCGGTAAAGCATGCTGTCGGGTCGGGCTTCTACGGGCAGCCCCTTTTGCCAGCGCTCCAGGTCGGCTGCCAGCGCCGCCGGCGAGTCGTGGCGTCGCGCAGGGTCCTTGCGCAGCGCCTTCATGACAATGACGCCCAGATCGCCATTCAGGGTTTTCTGCAGACGTCTGACGCGCACGGAACGTGCTTCTGCAATACGCCGCACGCGCCCGGGTTCAGACTCGGCCAGCCTTGAGAAAGCCTTGCCAGGCGACGGCGGATCAATCTCACAAACCTTCTCAAAAAGATCCTGCAAGCTGCCGGAATCAATGCGATAGGGCGCAAG
>Ga0079226_10005001_pt1 | contig 10138 bp, 7 predicted proteins | sample Poulit2014_FD_76345 | JGI IMG/M metagenome (GOLD analysis project Ga0079226, IMG submission 76345) | Agricultural soil microbial communities from Georgia to study Nitrogen management - Poultry litter 2014 | ecosystem: Environmental > Terrestrial > Soil > Agricultural land | place: USA: Georgia... | reverse complement strand
GGGCGCAAGCTCACCTACCGGGAGGCGCTCAAGCTCAGTGAGTGAGCGGGCCGAACAGCACACAGGTTGGTCGCCGGTACAGGCCACCGACGACCAACCTGTTCTCGAACCAGCAATGCCAGCTCACGCCGGGGGAGGTCAGAGATAGCACTTCTCACACCCCGTAGTTCGGATATGCCACACACTTCGTCGGTGCAACAGAAGTAACAACGGTCGACTCGAGGAGAACAGACTTCTCAGCTGCGATGAGGTTCGGATACTCGCTTGCACCACCTGTGATCGCGCCGTCTGCGCCGTAGCAAACTACTCCGACCCGAGCACCCTCCAGGTTCGAGGACGACGGATTCGTCAACTCAAACACCGCCGTGGTGCCGCCATACTGGTCAGCGCGCATCTCGCTTGCCTCCACCCGCTCGAGAGGCTCGAGTAGGTCGCCACGTGGGCCATGACCACTGAGAGTGACCGACGCGTCGACCTCCACGACCTCGACCCCGGGCGTGTCGCTGAGGTCCAGCCAGATGGGCATGACGAGGTCCTGCCCCACCCAAGAGAACGACTCGACCTGGTCGCTGGTACCAACGATGCCACCGGACGCGTCAAGGAAGTTCATGCTGACGGTGACAAACTCCCCGACTGCCCTGTCGTCGTCAGTCGTGACCAATGCAATCCCCTGCACATAGCCGTCCTGCTGGCCGAACCCTGAGTCGATCAACTCCACCGTCACGGGCGCATCAGAAGCTTCGACCTCAGAGCTCGCACCGCGTCCGGTTTCGTCAATAGTGCCGGCGCAGGCAGTAAGAATGAGCGCGGAAGACGCCAAAACTCCAAGTAAACGCATTTTCACACCTTAGCGTCTCCCGATTCCCCCAGCCGAAACGAAGCTACCCACGGGGGTGTCGTACACACTGGATAGGATGTCACCTGTGATCACCGGTGAGCTCAAGAGCAAGATCGACGCCGTCTGGAACGCCTTCTGGTCAGGCGGAATCAGTAATCCGCTGGAGGTGATCGAGCAGATCACCTACCTGCTGTTCATCCGCCGGTTGGATGATCTGCACACGTTGGCGGAGAACAAGGCCCGGCGGCTCGGGCAACCCATCGAGGATCCCACGTTCCTGCCCGGGCAGGAGGACCTGCGCTGGTCGCAGTTCAAGAACACCGAGCCCGGCGTGATGTTCCGGGTGGTGAGCGAGGAGGTGTTCCCGTTTCTGCGCCAGCTGGGCGGTGAGGGCTCCACCTACGCGGAGCACATGAGGGATGCCCGATTCACCATCCCCACTCCGGCGCTGCTGAGCCGGGTGGTGGACATGCTCGACGACGTACCGATGCAGGACCGGGACACCAACGGGGATCTGTACGAGTACATGCTCGGCAAGCTCGCCTCGGCCGGACAGAACGGCCAGTTCCGGACTCCGCGGCACATCATCCGGTTGATGGTCGACATGACGGCGCCGAAGCCGGACGACGAGATCTGCGATCCGGCCTGTGGCACGGCCGGCTTTCTGGTGGGCGCCGCCGACTATCTACGCGAGCACCATCCGTCTGTGCTCACCGATGCCGAGCAACGTAAGCACTTCGGTTCGTCGATGTTCCACGGGTACGACTTCGACTCGACCATGCTGCGGATCGGCAGCATGAACATGATGATGCACGGTGTCGAGGCGCCCGATATCCGCTACCGCGATTCCCTCTCCGAGAACGCTGCCGAGGTCGAGGGTCGGTACTCGCTGATCCTGGCCAACCCGCCATTCGCCGGAAGCCTGGATTACGAGTCCACGTCCAAGGCGTTGCTCAACGACGTCAAGACCAAGAAGACAGAGCTGCTGTTCCTCGCGTTGTTCTTGCGGCTGCTCAAGCCGGGCGGCCGCGCGGCGGTGATCGTGCCCGACGGCGTGCTGTTCGGTGGCACCAAGGCGCACAAGAGTCTGCGCCAGCGGCTGGTGGAGGAGCAGAAGCTTGACGCTGTGGTCAAGTTGCCGTCGGGGGTGTTCAAGCCGTATGCGGGTGTGTCGACGGCAATTCTGTTCTTCACCAAGACGGAGTCCGGCGGCACGGAGAACGTCTGGTTCTACGACGTGCAGGCTGACGGCTTTTCGTTGGACGATAAGCGCAATCCGGTCGAGGCCAACGACCTACCGGACGTCCTCGCCCGCTGGCAGAACCTCAATGCCGAAACTAACCGCGGCCGCACCGAGCAGTCGTTCCTCGTTCCCAAGGCCGACATCGTGGCCCAGGACTACGACCTGTCAATCAACCGCTACAAGGAAGTCGTCTTCGAGGAGGTCGAGACTCGCGACCCGCTGGTGATCATCGCGGAACTCGAATCCCTTGAGGGCGAAATCCAGCAAGGCTTGGCCGAGCTGAAGGAGATGCTCTCGTGAGCTGGCCAACTGTGCCGTTGGGTGAGCTCATCACGCCCGCAAAGATCCGCCGAGCTGGCGACGATGAGTACCCACTCCTGTCGATGACCATGCACCACGGTCTAGTCCCACAGGATGCGAAATTCATCAAACGCGTGGCGAGTACTGACACCTCTTCCTACAAGGTGATCAATCGTGGACAGCTTGTAGTCGGGTTCCCAATCGACGAAGGAGTACTCGACTTCCAGACTCTGCATGAGGAAGCGATTGTCAGCCCTGCATACGGCGTCTGGAACCTCAAGAACGGCCCAGACGTCCACATTCCGTATCTCAAACGATTTCTGCGATCTGATGCTGCGATCGCCTACTACGCGGCAAAGCTTCGCGGCAGTACCGCGCGGAGGCGCTCATTACCTGCACCAATCTTTCTTGAACTGCAGGTCTCCCTACCCCCAATCGACGAACAGCGTCGTATCGCCGCCATCCTCGATCACGTTGAGGCACTTCGGTCACGAAATTACCGGGGGCGGCTACTCCTGCACACCCTGCCGCAGCATCTGTTCACGACGATGTTCGGTGATCCCGACGCGGCGACGAATACAATCGAGCTCGGTGCAATCACCAGGTTAAGTGGTGGCCGGAACCTTGTCGGCGACGACCCATTTGCCGACTCACGCTTCCGCGTTCTAAAGATAAGCGCAGTGACATCAGGTCGTTTCATACCCGAGGAGTCGAAGCCGCTACCTGGCGACTACGAGCCTCCGTCCGGTCACCTCGTCCGTGCCGGCGATCTGCTCATGAGTCGAGCGAACACCACTGAACTTGTCGGCGCCGCTGCACTTGTAGATCACTCCCCCTCGAATCTCGCACTGCCGGACAAAATCTGGCGGTTCGATTGGTTGGAATCAGGCTCGAATGCAGTTTTTTATCATGCACTACTCTCGACACGCTCAATCCGGCGGAGGATCAGCCTGCTTTCCAGTGGCTCCGGTGGTTCCATGAAGAACGTATCCAAGGCGAAGCTCTCCACGATGCGGATCCCTCACATCCCCGTTGGTCAACAACAAGAGTTCGCAAGGCTGGTTGAGGGAATCGCCAGACGCGCCGAGCAGGTACGACAGCGAGGGGACTTATTCGAGAGAATGGCTGCCTCCATCCAAGCCCGCGCCTTCCGAGGTGAGCTCTGATGCCCGTCGAGATGGGTGTCTGGCGGATGGACGGCGACACGCCTCGGAGACTGCCCGCGACCTCGATGCCGACCGAGGTGATGCTGGAGGAGTTTCTCGAGCGAGACCCGTCCCTGCTGGGCGAACGACTGCTCGTGATCGGCCGACAGGTTCGCACCCCGTACGGCAAATTCATCGACCTACTCGCAATCGATAGCGAGGGCAACCTCCACGTCCTCGAACTCAAACGAGACAAGACCCCGCGGGACGTGGTGGCCCAGGTGCTCGACTACGGATCCTGGGTCACCACCCTTGACCGTGACACCATCATCGACCTGGCCACCGAACACCTCGGCATACCCTTTGAGACCGCCTTCGAAGACGTCTTCGGCACCTCAGCACCGGATGAGCTCAACGCGACGCTCAACCTCGTCGTCGTCGCCACCGACCTCGACCCCAGCTCCGAACGGATCGTCTCCTACCTCCGCGACTTCGGCGTCCCCGTCAACGTCGTCTTTTTCACCTACCTCGAAGACGACGGCCGCCGATACCTCGCCCGCTCCTGGCTCGCCGCCGGCGACGACGCCGGAAGCGGAACCGGCGCCACAGCACGCAAGCAGAAGAGCAAACGCGCCGAATGGAACGGCACCGACTGGTTCGCCTCCTTCGGGGACGAGGGCACGCGCTCGTGGGACGACGGCCACCGCTACGGCTTCATCTCCGCCGGCGGAGGCACCTGGTACTCCGGATCACTCCACAATCTGCCCGTCGGAGCCCGCGTCAACGTCCACATCCCCAAGAACGGATACGTGGCGATCGGCGAAGTCCTTCGCCCCGCGACCCGATTCGACCAAGCCGAAGTCCTCCTCGACGGCGAGTGGGTACGGCTCGCCGACCAAGACCTCACCGCGACCTACCAATACGGCCCGGCTGGCACCAGAGACAGTGACGACGACGCCGAATACGCCGTCGCAGTCCGGTGGCACATCGCCGTCCCCAAGTCCGACGCGTTCTGGATCAAGGGCATGTTCGCCAACCAGAACAGCGCCTGCAAACTGCGCCAAGAATTCACCCTGGACCGGCTGGCCGAGCACTTCCAACTGGATACCATCAAGGAGGACCAATGACAGAGGTGCCCACCTGGGACCAGTACATGGCCCCCGCACTGACCGTCTTGTCCGACGGCGAGGTGCATCGAGCGCGCGACATCTGCAACGCCGCCGCCGACCTGCTGCACGTAAGCGCCGAGGAGCGTCTCCAGACGATCCCATCCGGGCAGCCGCGATTCCGAAACCGGAGCAACTGGGCTCTGTCATACCTCGCCCGCTCCGGCGCCGCCGAACGACCGGTTCGGGGCCAATACCGCATCACTGACGAGGGAAGGAAGCTCCTCGCCGACCGCCCCGACGGCATCACCGAAAAAGACCTGCGCGCATTCGTCGGTAGTCCCGACGCCTCCCACACGTACTACGCCCTCAAGTCACTCGAGGGCGCCACCACAGATGACGGCGACAAGGACGCAACCGCCGACAAACCGGTCGAACTCGACCCCATCGAGCAGATCGAGATGGGCATCGAACGCATCCACGCCTCCGTCGCCGGTGACCTTCTCACTCAGCTACACGCAGGCGACCCCGAGTTCTTCGAGCAGGCGGTCCTCGACCTCATCATGGCCATGGGCTACGGCGGCGCAGAGGGCACAGCGACTCGCACTCAGCTATCGAACGATGGCGGCATCGACGGAATTGTCGACCAGGACGCCCTCGGCCTCAGTCGCATCTACGTGCAGGCGAAACGCTACGCACTCGATGCGACGATCGGCCGACCCGAAATCCAAGCCTTCGTCGGGGCACTCCACGGCAACCAGGCCAACCAGGGAGTGTTCATCACCACCGCCAGATTCAGCAGCGGCGCCCGCGACTACGCGGAGTCCGTCCCCACCCGGGTTGTACTCATCGAAGGCTCCCGCCTCGCTTCGCTCATGATCCGCTACGGCGTGGGCGTCCAAGTCAAACAGACCGTACAGATCGTCGAGGTCGACGAGGACTTTTTCGAGTAGGAGCACACCAGATGAAAGAAGCGGTTCGTTGGTGCATGGATCAGTGGGCCTCATGACTCGGCCCACGGCATCGGTCTACATCGACGGGCTCAATCTCTACCGCCGCCTTCTTCAAGGCTACCCACTGGACAAGTGGCTTGACGTCGAGGCACTCGCACAAAAACTCCTCCCCGAGAGATCATTCGCGTGCGGTACTTCACTGCGACCATCAAGTCCGCTCCCGGTAAAGATCCTCATTCTCCGCAGCGCCAGCAAATCTACCTCCGGGCCCTCAGAGCCCTTCCACACACCACAGTCCACCTCGGCAAGTTTCGTATCGACAAGCGCGTGATGGTTCTGCACCCAACCGAGTTCGACGACACAGGCCGTCCACGAACCGTCACCGTGAAGAAGATGGAGGAGAAAGGCTCGGACGTTTCCCTCGCCAGCTGCCTACTCCTCGACGCGTTCACCGGTGACTCGGATCTTTATGCTGTCCTATCCAACGACTCCGACTTGGTGACCCCGCTCCGCATGGTTCGAAACGAACTCGGCCGGGACACCGGTCTATTGACGCCTGTGGAACCAAAAAGGGCGAGCAACGAGCTCAAGCAAACCTTGCCGATTCTCCACCGTGCGGCGGACATCGCGACCGTGAAGCTCTGCCAGTTGCCGGACGCGCTCCACGACGAGACCGGGGTCATAACCCGGCCACCCAAGTGGGCGCAAAATTCCAAAGGCCCCGCCGAAGCGGGGCCTTCTAACCAGTAGCCGAAGCATCTCGGGGTGTACGGGAAGGATGCCTCAGCACGCCATCGTGCGTCAATATGAGCGCCCCCACACAGCTGATAAACTGTCCGCGTCGACGACCGGACCGTCTCGCCGGCCCTCCGCCCGTTACGAGTGGACAGTCGCCCGTGTGTCACACCTACCTGTCACAATGTGTCTCATGCTGATCCGCCGAGGTTGCCGAGCATGACCACCAACTTCGACTTCGTCCCCGCCGAATGGGGCCAGGTCCGCGAGGACGCGATCCGTGCGGAGTCGTACGGTCGGACTGACCCACGAACGAGCGCGTTCTACGCCCGTCGTGTGGTCGAGCTCGTCGTCGTCGTCATATTCGACCTCGAACGTCTCCCCCTGCCCTATAAGTCCGACCTCAACGCACGTCTCGGCGAGCCGGGCTTCGTCGCCGCCGTGGGCCCGGAGATCGTGGGTAAAGCCCACGTGATCCGACAGGCCGGGAACGCTGCCGTGCACGGAAAGCAGTCGATCGCCGAGCGCGACGCCCTCAAGGTTCTGCGTCAACTCCACGACCTGCTCAAGTGGGCAGCCTACTGCTACTCGGCCACCCCGGACGACGTCCCGACCTCGGCGCCCTATGACCCGTCCCTGATTCCCGCTCCCACGCAGACGGGCGGCGAACCGCCGCTATCCGCCGACGAGTTGGCAGCCATCAACGCCGCATTCGAGAGCAAGGACGCTGCGCTGGAGGCCGAGAAGGAGAGCAACGCTTCCCTCCAAGCCGAGCTCGAGCAGGCCCGCGCCGATTTGGCCGCCGCGCAGGCCGCCAAGAAGGCACCCGAGCCGACCTTCGACATCTCCGAGTCCGAGACACGGCTCCAGCTCATCGACGCGGACCTGCGCGAAGCCGGCTGGGACCTCACCGACGAGCGCGACCGCGAATACCCGGTCACAGGAATGCCCAACGAGAACGGCACCGGTTACGTGGACTATGTGCTGTGGGGTCACGATGGGCTGCCGCTCGGCGTGGTGGAAGCCAAACGTTCGCTGACAGACCCGACCGTAGGCCAGCAGCAAGCCAAGCTGTACGCCGACTGTCTAGAGCAGCAGTTCGGTCGTCGTCCGATCGTGCTGATGACCAACGGATTCGAGCGCTGGCTGTGGGACGATGCTGGCGGGTACCCCGCGCGCCGTATCAGCGGTTTTCTCACCCGCGACGAGCTGGAACTGATGATCCAGCGGCGCCGCACTCGCATGCCGCTGGTCACCACTCCCGTCGACCCAGCGATCGCCGGCCGCCACTACCAGCAGCGTGCCATCCGAGCCATCGACGCTGCATTCGAGGCCAAGCAGCGCGAGGCGCTACTGGTGATGGCCACCGGATCCGGCAAGACCCGCACAGTAATCGCCCTGGTCGATCAACTCATGAAAGCAGGCTGGATCAAGCGAGTACTTTTCCTCGCCGATCGTGTGGCGCTGGTCAGGCAGGCCGTCGGCGCCTTCAAGACGCATCTGCCCAGCGCAACCACGGTCAACCTCGTTACCGAGAAGGCCACAGAGGGGCGCGTCTACGTCTCCACCTACCCCACCATGATGGGCCTCATCGACACCTTCGACGACGGTCGACGCGCGTTCGGCCCCGGCCACTTCGACCTCATCGTGATCGACGAGGCCCATCGGTCCGTCTACCAGAAGTATCGGTCGATCTTCGAGTGGTTCGACTCGCTGCTCGTCGGCCTCACTGCCACTCCCAAAGATGAGGTCGACCGCAACACCTACAGCCTGTTCAATCTCGAGGAGGGCGTCCCCACCGACGCCTACAGCCTCGACGAAGCTGTCGCGGAAGGCTATCTCGTCCCACCCGTGCCGGTCTCTGTCCCACTGCGCTTCCTCCGCGAAGGCATCCACTATGAACAGCTCAGCGAGGACGAGAAAGACCAGTGGGACTCCCTCGACTGGGGCGACGACGTCGACGCACCCACGGAAATCGACCCAGAGGAGCTAAACCGCTGGTTATTCAACACGGACACCGTGGACAAGGCGTTGGCCACGCTCATGGAGCACGGACACAAAGTTGCCGGCGGTGACCGGTTGGGCAAGACCATCATCTTTGCCAAGAATTACGCGCACGCGAAATTCATCCGGGAACGATTCGACAAAGCCTACCCCGAATACGGTGGCTCGTTCGCGCAGATCATCACGTACAAGACCGAGTATTCACAATCTCTGATCGAAGACTTCTCCCAGGCGGACAAGGCCCCGCACATCGCCATCAGTGTGGACATGCTCGACACCGGAATCGACGTGCCCGAGGTGGTCAACCTCGTCTTTTTCAAACTCGTCCGCTCGGCGTCCAAGTTCTGGCAGATGCTCGGCCGGGGCACCCGCCTCTGCCCTGACCTCTACGGCCCTGGTGAGGACAAGAAGAACTTCTACGTCTTTGATTTCTGCATGAACCTCGAGTATTTCAATCAGCCCGGGGCCGGCAAGGAGGGCTCGGTGCAAAAGTCCTTGTCGCAGCGGCTCTTCGAGGCCCGCGCCGGTCTCGTCGCCGCTCTCGACAGCCGCCCAGCCACTGAGAACACAGAAGAAGCGGCCGACCTGCGCGACACCACTGCGCGGCACCTGCACCAGATCGTCGCAGGTATGAACCTCGACAACTTCCTCGTCCGACCCCACCGAGAGAACGTGCTGCACTACAGCGACTGGTCCGCCTGGGACGAACTCACCACCCATGAAGCCGGCGACCTTGCCGACAAACTGGGCGGTCTCCCCTCCTCGGTTCGCGACGACGACGAGGACGCCAAACGCTTCGATCTTCTCCTGCTCCGCACGCAACTCGGGATTCTCGACGACGACTACGTCACCGTCGAGCGCCTTCGCGCCACCGTCCAACAGATTTGCTCCGGACTTCTCACGCAGACGGCCATCCCGGCTGTCGCACAGCAGGAGCAGCTTCTCGCCGACGTGTCCGACGACGAGTGGTGGCAGGCCGTCACCCTGCCCATGCTCGAACTGGCCCGGCTACGCATTCGCAAACTTGTCCGGTTCCTGGAACGGGTCGCCCGCGAGATCGTCTACACCGACTTCCGCGACGAACTCGGCGAAGGATCCGTCGTGGACCTACCCGGAATGGACGTAGGCACCAACTGGGAGCGCTTCAAAGCCAAGACCCGCGCCTATCTACTCGAGCTTGCCGACCACATCGCGCTACAGAAATTGCAGCGGAACAAGCAGCTCACCGAGGCCGATCTCTCGTCCCTGGAGCAGATCCTCATCGAATCCGATGCCGGCGGCCCGGAGGATGTCGCGCGGGCTCGTGAAGAGTCCCAGGGACTCGGGCTGTTCGTCCGCTCCCTGGTGGGGCTGGACAAGGAGGCAGCAACGGAAGCGTTCTCCGAGTTCCTTACCGACTCGCGCTACTCTGCCACCGAGATCCGGTTCATCCACCTGATTGTCGACGAACTCACCGCAAACGGAGTGGTACCTGCCTCCCGGCTGTACGAGCCGCCGTTCACCGAACTCGCACCAACCGGGCCGGACTTCCTCTTCCCCGCCACCGCCGGCGATCGGCTGTTCGTGATCCTCGACGAGGTCCGCAACAACGCTCACCCTGATGTAGGCGTGGCCTAACAGCCAGCGAAACCCCGCCGGCACGTCGTGGATAGGGTCGGACCAGTGCTGCCACCGCACGATTCGCGTGCGACAGGACGCCCACAGGCATCGTGCCACCCGCTTCCCTGAGGAGGGATCCCCACTGAGTAGCGACGCACCGACACCAGGATCAGCAGAGATGACGCCGGTGCCGGCGCCGCCGGAACGCACCGGTG
>Ga0079226_10004999_pt1 | contig 10139 bp, 8 predicted proteins | sample Poulit2014_FD_76345 | JGI IMG/M metagenome (GOLD analysis project Ga0079226, IMG submission 76345) | Agricultural soil microbial communities from Georgia to study Nitrogen management - Poultry litter 2014 | ecosystem: Environmental > Terrestrial > Soil > Agricultural land | place: USA: Georgia... | reverse complement strand
TCCTTATAACGGTTTAACATTGTGCAGTGGTTCGTTAGGATCTAATCCAGAAGTAAACATTGGTGAGATCATCAGAGAATATGCTGATCGGATTCACTTTGCCCATATTCGAAATGTACGGGTTGATGATAATGGTAGTTTTATTGAAACTTCTCACAGAACACAAGATGGAACAGTAGACATTTATGACATTGTTAAGGCATATCATGAGGCAAACTATACTGGATATGCTAGACCAGATCATGGTAGACATATTTGGGATGAAAAGTGCAGACCAGGGTATAGTCTGTATGATCGTGGAATGGGGATTATGTATTTATGGGGAATCTGGGATTCATTAGAACGAGCAAAAAAGGAGAATAATCATGTTACCAATCAATGAGCATTTACGCAGAAAAGTAGCTGTCATTACTGGAGGCAGTGGTGTCCTTTGTAGTGCAATGGCAAGAGAGCTTGGCAGACAAGGCGTAAAAGTAGCGATTTTAAATCGCACTGCAAGTAATGGTGAAAAAGTAAAAAATGATATTATTCAAGCTGGTGGTGAAGCAATTTCGATCGCTTGTGATGTGCTTGATAGACATAGTATTGAACAGGCCGAAGAGACTGTAACAAAAGAACTTGGTGTCTGTGATATTTTAATTAATGGAGCGGGTGGGAATCATCCGGAAGGCACGACCACAAATGAAACATTACAACCTGAAGACCTTGATAACAAGGATTTATTAACCTTTTTTGATTTAACGACAGCCGGATTTGAGCATGTTCTTAATCTGAACTTAATCGGCACACTTCTTCCCATTCAAATATTTTCTAAAAAGATGATCAATCGAAAAGGGGCAACCATTATTAATATGTCTTCCATGAGTGCACCTTCACCAATGACAAAAGTACCAGCGTATAGTGTAGCGAAAGCGGGAATTAATAATATTACCCAGTGGCTCGCTGTACATATGGCAGATGTGGGCATTCGTATTAATGCGATCGCACCAGGATTTTTCCTAACAGAACAAAACAGAAGCTTGTTAACAAATGAAGATGGTTCACTCACAGAAAGATCAGGAAAAATTATGTCACAAACACCTATGAAACGCTTTGGGAAACCAGAAGATTTACTTGGGACGATGTTGTGGCTTGTAGATGAACATGCATCAGGATTTGTAACTGGGATTACTGTTCCAGTAGATGGTGGATTTTTAGCATATTCTGGTGTTTAGGAAATTTAGTAGGAGGTCATGTCATGGACGTTATTACAATTGGTGAAACGATGGTTCTATTTACGCCAGAGTCATCGGGTCCACTTCGTTATGCTAATCATTTTCAAAAAACAATTGGTGGAGCGGAATCCAATGTTTGTATTGCACTTTCTAGATTAGGACATCAAACAGGCTGGATCAGCAGTCTTGGTGATGATGAATTTGGCTTATATATTCGAAATTATATTCGTGGAGAAGGGGTAGATACATCGGCAGTTACCTTTGATAAAAAACATCCCACGGCTGTGTTTTTTAAAGAAATGAATCCTGGACAAGATCCAGCCATATATTATTATCGAGGTAACTCTGCGGCAAGTAAAATGAGCGCTAAAAATTTAAATAAAGAATATATTTCCCAAGCTAAATTTGTTCATCTTACAGGAATAACACCTGCTTTAAGTATGACTTGTCGGGAAATGATCGATCAGATGATCGAGCTAGCCCACCAAAATAACCAGACAATCACTTTTGATCCTAATATTCGGCTAAAGCTTTGGGAAAAAGAAGAAGCTAGAGAAGTATTATTAGATATCGCCCACAGATGTCATATTGTGATGCCGGGAATTGAAGAAGGTAAGTTGTTAACTGGAGAAAGTAACCCAGAAAAGATAGCAATTTCCCTTCTCACTGGAGAAACTAAAGTAGTAGTCGTAAAACTAGGTGAACAAGGTGCTTATTATGCAACAAAAGAAGTAAGTGCCTATATAACAGGAGAAAAGGTTTCTCAAGTGATTGATACTGTCGGTGCAGGAGATGGGTTTGCGGCGGGATTCCTATCTGGACTCATTCGTGGTTGGGACTATGAGAAGTCGATTCAATTAGGCAATAAAATTGGAGCTCATGCGATTACTACCACTGGTGATGTTGAAGGGTATCCATATTGGTCAGAAATAGATCCTGACCATAGAAACATATTGCGCTAAAGGAGGAAAGCCATTGCAGGAGAAATTAAATCTATATAACCGTTTAACAGCAAATGGTGTCGTAGCAGTGATTAGAAATGTTCCACAAGAAAAGGTAAGTAAGGTAGCCGAGTGTTTAATTGCTGGTGGTGTCAATGCACTTGAAGTAACACTTGATGCTGAACATGCCTTCCAGATCATAGAAAGACTTTCATTAGAATTCCAGAATCGAGCAGTCATTGGTGCAGGTACTGTACTAGATGCTGTTTCAGCAGAGCTTGCACTTAGAAGTGGTGCCGAATTTATTGTAAGTCCAGTGTTAAAAGAAGATGTTATTCTTACAACACTTCGTCATGGAAAAATCAGCATCCCTGGTGCAATGACACCAACGGAAATGTTGACAGCGATTGAACATGGCGCAGATATTGTTAAAGTCTTCCCTGCTTCTGTAGGAGGTTCAGATTTCATAAAAAATGTGCGCGGACCATTACCACACATTCCAATTATTCCAACAGGAGGAATAAACTTTGACAATGCAGCAAGCTTTATTAAAGCAGGAGCAATTGCAATAGGGGCTGGTGGAAACTTAGTAGATCATCAAGCTATCTCAGCGGACAAATATGAACAAATAACGGATGTAGCAAGAAAATATGTGGAAATAGTGAAGACTGCAAGAACAAGCTTAACAAAATAACGTAAGCTATATGACAAGGTACAAGTATATTCTGTTGAGGAGAGAAATGAATATGAAAGCTTTAATGAATGCAGCTATCTTAAATAAGCCACTAGATATTGAAGTGAAGAAAGTAGAGGTTCCGGAACCTAAAGAAGATGAGGCCCTGATCAAAGTTTATTGCATAGGTGTTTGTGGCTCAGATGTTCATTATTATGAGCATGGAAAAATAGGGAGATATGTTGTAGAAAAGCCGATTATTTTAGGTCATGAATTAGCAGGGGAAGTTGTAAAGGTTGGAAGGGATGTTCAAAACGTATCCATTGGTGATCGTGTAGCCGTTGAGCCAGGGGTTACATGTGGACGTTGTGACTATTGTAAATCAGGTCGATACAATCTTTGTCCAGATGTAGTTTTCATGGCTACCCCACCTGTAGATGGTGCTTGGGCAGAATATGTTTTAGTACGAAGTGATTGCTTATTTAAACTTCCGAATGAAATGAGTTATGAGGCAGGGGCTTTACTTGAACCACTTTCAGTAGGAATTCATGCGATGATGCGCGGAAAAGTAACCCCTGCTGATCGTATTTTAGTGACTGGTCTCGGTCCAATCGGTTTGTTGACTATTCAAGCAGCTAAAATGTTTGGTATCCAGGAAATTTACGCAACAGATATTGTTCCTTTTCGCCGTGAGCTTGGTCTGAAGCTCGGTGCAACAAATGTGATCGATCCGCTAAATGAAAACACTAAAGAACAGATTGAGAAATTAACTGATGGTAGGGGTATAAACGTTATGATCGAAACATCTGGTAATGGTCCGGCTATTTCAGAAACGATCAACATATTAAATCGTGGTGGAAGAATAGTCCTTGTTGGATTGCCCGTAGTAGATGAAGTACCGATCGATATCACTCACTTAATCGACTCAGAATATGATGTTTATGGTGTATTCCGCTATGCTAACACTTACCCTACCGCCATACAGGCATTAAGCAATACGAACTTAAATATTGAAAATATTATTACCCATAAATTTGCATTAAAGGATATACGTGAAGCAGTAGAGATTGCGCGAATGGAAAAGGATACAAGTATTAAAATAATGATCTATCCAAATGAATAGGATGAAAATACACCATTAGTTTCCTTAGAGAGGAAATTAATGGTGTATTTAAATGGTTACATAACAACACTTTTTTGTTGGATATTTGTGTTTAAAAAGTTTTCGACTGAAAAAGCAGTTACACCTAAAGCGGTTGAAAGGGTTGATAGCTCAGAAAAGTTAATTTGTAAATCACTTTTCTGAAACCAAAGTGCTTGATTTAATCTTTCATGTAAAGATTTTTCAATCCACTTTTGCGAAGTAGCTATGCGGTTTCCAATAATGACCTGTTGTGGATTAAAAATATTAATAATGTTATTAATGCCTACACCTAAATAATCACCAATTTGGTTAAATAATGTGATAGCCTCTTCATTACCATTCTCCGCTAGCATAAATAAATTATTTAATGCAAATTCTCCATTAGCTGGTAAAGGAATATCTAATTGTTCAGTCTTATTAATTAAAGCTTGCTCTGATGCGTATAGTTCCCAACAACCTTCATTACCACAGCGGCATTTTGTTCCATCAACTTTTATAGTCATATGACCTAATTCACCAGAAAAACCATTGTTCCCTTTATATAGAGCACCATTTAAGATTAATCCGACCCCTATACCAATGCCAGCACTTACATAGATAATATTTGTGAAATCTTTACCTACTCCAAATTTCTTTTCACCATATGCTCCTGCATTTGCCTCGTTTTCAATGACTGTTGGAAGATTATATTTACTTTCAAGTACCTTTTTTAAATTAATATTTTTCCAACCTAAATTGGGCGCTAACAGGATATTTCCACTTTTATCAACTGTTCCTGGTACACCAACACCAATGCCAATGATTCCATAAGGGCTCTCAGGTACTAAGTTATTTAGATAATCAATTGTATCAAATAGTTTTTGTTCGATTTCTTCATAGGAGAGATTGTTAAATGTGGTTATTTTTTCCTGATGGATATTTCCGTTTAGATCAGTCAGTATACCGAGTAGGTAATTAACTCCTACGTCAATTCCAATTGAATATCCAGCCGATTCATTAAATAGTAACATGACAGGCCTTCTCCCACCGCTTGACTCTCCAGGTCCTGATTCATAAATGAGATGGTCATCTATAAGATCGCTTACAAGTGAAGAAACCGTACCTTTATTTAATCCCGTTTGGGAAGCAATGGTTGCTCTTGAAATAGGAGAATCTCTTTTGATAGTATCCAATACTAAGGATTTATTTCCTTTCTTAACAACATGTTGATTCCAAGTCTGATTTAAATTAATCTTCAAAAAACTCAACTCTTTCTTCTTTTTATTTAGTCTAACAAATAAAGGCTTGAATAGATACTACCTACTCTTTATATTCTAACGTAAAAACTTTGTTTGTCTACTAGACGAACGCTTTATTCTCTGTTATAATGATAGCGCATACAACTTAGACTAACAGAATAGTACCTAAAATTTTATAAGTTAGGGGAGGATAAGAAAATGAAAAGAGTGTTAATGTTTTTTCTATCTGTTTCTGTATTAGTTTTATTATTATCCGCATGTTCAGGTTCTGGTAAAAGTGGTGACACTGAAATTACATTTATGCATTTATGGCCAGAAGGTAGCTCAAAACAACATTTTGATATTGTAGAGGAAATAATTGCTGATTTTGAAAAAGAGAATTCTGGTGTCAAAATTGACGTGGAGATACTAAGTAATGAACAATATAAAGATAAATTAAAGGTATTATCAACTTCTAAAGAACTACCAGATGTTGGAATGACATGGGCGGCTGGTTTTTTAGAACCTTATGTCAGTGGTGATATGTTTGCTCCATTAGATGATCTGATTAAAGATGAGTTAAGTGATACGTTCGTACCTGGTACTGCAGAAGCTTATGCGCTTGATGGAGTAACTTATGGACTTCCTTTAGAATTAAATATTGCAACTATATATTATAATAAAGCAATGTTTGACGAACAAAATTTAGAAGTTCCTACAACATTAGAAGATTTACAAAATGTCATTAAAGTGTTTAATGAAAGTGGAATTCAACCAATTGCATTGGGTAACAAAGACCAGTGGACTGGGTCATTATGGTATATGTATCTTGCTGACCGAATTGGTGGGACAGATGTTTTGAATAAAGCAATAGATAGAACAGGCACTTTTGAAGATCCAGCTTTAGTTTCGGCTGCGGAGGAAGTTCAAAATTTAGTTAATATGGATGGTTTCATTAAAGGATTTAATGGGCTTTCTAATGATGAGGCAAAAGGGATGTTTATGGAAGAGCAGGCTGCAATGTATCTTATGGGAACATGGGAATTGCCTAATTTTACAACAAATGAAGAAGTACCGCAAGAATTCAAAGACTCAATTGAATTTATGAACTTCCCAACTGTAAATGGGCAAGGTGATATGGATAGCTTTGTTGGCGGTCCTGGTGTTGGACTTTTCGTTCATGAAAATTCAAAGGTAAAAGAGGATGCTAAAAAGTTTGCGGCATTTTTTGTGAAAGAATGGGGAGAAAAATCAGTGACAGATGCTGGTGTTATCTCAGCATCTAAAGTAGATATTGATGCTTTAGACTTACCGCAAATGTATCTTGATATTTTAGCAGAATTAAATGGTGCGAGTAATATCACTTTGTTTGCAGATGTACAAATGAGTCCAGATGTAGCACAAGTACACTTAAATGCTATTCAGGCTCTATTTGGAAATGAAATTACACCTGAAGAATTTACAAAACAACATGAAGAAGCACTTTCGGAAGAATAGAGGATTTATTATTTTAGTAAATGAGAATTAACAGAAGAGAGGCTGGGAAAAACCAAAGGGGCAGACCCTAGATCCCATCCTCTTTTCTAATTCATAAACATGGGGTGAATGAAATGAATAAAGTTATGTCAAATAAATTTGTCATCGCATTATATGTTCTTCCGGCACTATTATTGATATCGATTTTAATTTTTATACCTCTAATCTTGTCAGGGTATTATGGATTAATGGATTGGAATGGAATTGGCTCAATGGAATTTGTCGGTATAAAAAATTATATCAATGGCCTTAAAGATCCTAAGTTTTGGGATAGTGCATACCATTCATTTTTATTAGCCTTTTTTTCTACACTTAGTTTGGTTTTGTATTTAACAGTTTCTTTAATCTTAGCTGCTAAAATCAAGGGTTCAGATATATTGAGAAAAATATATCTAATCCCTATGCTTTTGTCTTCAGTAGCGATTGCTCAGCTTTGGATAAAAGTATATAATCCATCAAATGGTATATTAAATGCTATCTTAACGAGTCTCGGAGTTACTAATCCACCTTCGTGGTTGGCTGAGCCAAATATTGTGTTATATGCCATTTTTATCCCAATTTTATGGCAATATGCAGGATTTTATATTTTGATCTACTATGCTGCATTAAAAAATATCCCTGAGTCTTTAATTGAAGCAGCAAAAATTGATGGGGCTTCGGCCTTTCAAATTGCTTATAAAATAAAAATACCTTTAATTAAAGAAGTTGTGAAAGTAACGATCGTATTAGCGATTGTAGGATCATTAAAATACTTTGATCTCATTTATGTAATGACAGGTGGGGGACCTAATGGAGCTAGTGAAGTTATGGCTTCATACATGTATAAAATAGCATTCAAAAGTTATGATTTTGGATATGGAAGCGCTATCGGTTTCCTGTTGTTATTAATTACTTTAATCGTTACATTAATCGTACGGAAATTAACTGCTTCTGACGAAGAAATACAATACTAAGTAGGGAGGTATATGTGGATGGCTCGTATCGGTTACTTTTTTCTTTATGTTTGTCTCATAGCGGTAGCTTTATTTCAAATTCTTCCAATTGTCTGGTTGTTTCTTTTTTCATTAAAAAACAACAATGAAATATTCGGCGCGTCTCCATTTTCACTGCCTGCAGAATTTAGATGGCAGAACTATCAAAAGGTTTGGGAAGGCGGAATAGGAATATACTTTTTTAATAGTATTTGGATTACTTTATTGGCAATCGTGCTAACTGTTTTGTTTGCAAGTATGGCTACATTTGCAATAACAAGAATGAGATGGAAGTTAAGTAACTTAGTATTAGGATTATTTATGGTTGGATTGATGATTCCGATTCATTCTGCTTTAATACCACTATTTAGCATGTTTTTAAATGTGAATTTAATAGACAATCCTTTGTCAATTGTTATTTCATATACTGCCTATAATCTACCGATCACGATGATGATCTTACTTGGCTTTTATTACACATTGCCTCGTGAATTAGAAGAGGCGGCTGTTATTGATGGTTGTTCAATTCATCGCTTGTTTTTTCAAATTATCCTTCCAATGACAACACCGGTTATGGCAACGACGGTTGTTATTAATATGATTTATAATTGGAATGAATTTGTTTTTGTCAATACATTTATAAGTTCAGAGAAATATAAAACACTTACAGTGGGTATTCAAAACTTTATCGGACAATATATGACAGATTGGGGAGCAATTGGAGCAACATTAATCATTAGTGTACTACCAATCATTATTGCATTTATTTTCTTTAGTAATAAGGTGGTAGAAGGAATATCGGCTAGTGCGGTAAAAGGATAGAACTTACAGGTTCTGCTAATTATAACGGGAAATTAGACACGCTTTAATTAACGTAATCACTTTATGAATATCAAGAATGATTACCAGATCTATTATTCGTTAATTTGGTTTATTATATAGAAAAGGTACAACGTAATTTATCTCTAATGAACTTTGTTTAATTGATAGACAAACTATTTAATTGTGTTATAATAAAACTGAAAGCATTTGCAAGGGATTTCCACTATATACATAACTCTAATGAGTCAGTTGTGTGGAACTTCCTATAATAACATTCATTTAATTACAAATAGGAGGTACAAGCAATGAGTTATTTTCCAAACATTAGCAAAATTAAATATGAAGGTGCATCATCAACCAATCCGTATGCATATAAGTTTTATAACCCAGCAGAAAAACTAGGTGATAAAACGATGGAGGAAATTCTACGTTTCGGTGTATCATACTGGCATACTTTTACAATGGATGGTTCAGATCCATTTGGTGCTGGTACTATGATCCGATCATGGGATAAATATAGTGACTTAGACTTAGCAAAAGCACGAGTGGATGCTTCGTTTGAATTTTATGAAAAACTAGATGTTCCATTTTTCTGTTTCCATGATGTAGACATTTCTCCAGAAGGAAATAATTTAAGAGAAACGAATAAGAATTTAGATATTATTGTAAGCATGATTAAAGATTATATGAAAGATAGCAAAGCTAAATTGCTTTGGAATACAGCGAATAACTTTACACACCCACGTTTCGTTCATGGTGCAGCAACTTCTAGTAATGCTGATGTTTTTGCTTATTCAGCAGCTAAAGTGAAAAAGGGATTAGAAGTTGGGAAGGAACTTGGTGCTGAGAACTATGTATTCTGGGGTGGACGTGAAGGTTATGAAACACTTCTAAATACAGATATGAAACTTGAGCTTGATAACTTAGGTCGCTTCTACCATATGGCAGTTGATTATGCGAAAGAAATTGGCTTTGATGCACAGTTCTTAATTGAACCAAAACCAAAAGAGCCAACTACACATCAATATGATTATGATGTAGCTACAGGACATGCATTCTTGCAAAATTATGGTTTAGAAGACTACTTCAAATTTAACATTGAAGCAAACCATGCAACACTTGCTGGACACACATTTGAGCATGAATTACATTATGCAAGAATTAATAATATGTTAGGTTCTGTTGATGCGAACCAAGGTGATCCATTACTTGGTTGGGATACAGATGAGTTCCCAACAGATCTATGGTCAACGACACTTGCTATGTATGAAATTCTCAAAAATGGCGGGCTTGGTCGTGGTGGTCTAAACTTTGATGCGAAAGTAAGAAGAGGATCATTTGAGCCAGAAGATTTATTCCATGCACATATCGCTGGAATGGATGCTTTTGCAGTTGGTTTAAAAGTTGCTCAGAAGCTTATTGATGATAAAGTATTAGAAAATGTTGTAGATGAGCGTTACAAAACATTCTCAGAAGGTATTGGTCTTGATGTAGTTGAAGGGAAAACAGATTTCCATAAACTAGAAGCACATGCTTTAGGGTTGAATGAAATCGAACAAACTTCAGGTCGTCTAGAACAAATCAAAGCAACAATTAACCAATATTTATTAACAACTTTTGC
>Ga0079226_10004998_pt1 | contig 10140 bp, 8 predicted proteins | sample Poulit2014_FD_76345 | JGI IMG/M metagenome (GOLD analysis project Ga0079226, IMG submission 76345) | Agricultural soil microbial communities from Georgia to study Nitrogen management - Poultry litter 2014 | ecosystem: Environmental > Terrestrial > Soil > Agricultural land | place: USA: Georgia... | reverse complement strand
GGTAGGTCGCACTCGGCAAAGCCGAGGGCGACGTGACAACGCCGAACGCACCACCAACAGCGCAATCCGGTGGCGCACGTTGGAATGTCGGCCACGGCCGTTGGCCGTGTCCGACCTACCCGAAAATCGATACCCTGGTAGGTCGCACTCGGCAAAGCCGAGGGCGACGTGACAACGCCGGACGCACCACCAACAGAGCAATTCGGTGGCGCGCGGCGGAATGTCGGCCACGGCCTGCGGCCGTGTCCGCCCCACCCGAAAACCGACACCTCGGTAGGTCGCACTCGGCAAAGCCGAGGGCGACGTGACAGCTAGGAGTTTTCCAGTTCTTCCCAGCGTGCCATGGCGGTTTCCAGTTCTGCTTCGGCCGCGGCCAGCGCCTGGGTGGTCTGTCTGATATGTTCCTGTGACTGCTCGTAAAAACCGGGCGCGGCCAGTTGCGCCTCGATTGTGCCGATGCGCGCCTCGATCTGTTCGATGCGATCGGGCAGGGCGCGCAGCTCCTTGCGTTCGGCGCTGGACAGGCGCGGGCCGGCAGGCGGGCGTGATGCATTCGCAACCGGCTTGTCGCGCTTCGCAGTAATGGTCGGCTGATCGGCCTGCGGTTCTGGACGCTGGCGCAGCCAGTCGCTGTAGCCGCCGATGTATTCGTTCACGTTCTGCCCGTCTTCGAACACCAGCGTGCTGGTGACAATGTTGTCGATGAAGGCGCGGTCGTGGGATACCAGCAGCAGTGTGCCCTCGTACTGCATCAGCCTTTCCTCGAGCAGTTCCAGCGTTTCCACGTCGAGATCGTTGGTGGGTTCGTCCATCACCAGCAGGTTGGCCGGATTGGTGAACAGCTTCGCCAGCAACAGGCGGTTGCGTTCGCCGCCGGACAGCATGTGCACCGGCGCCCGGGCGCGCTGCGGCGAGAACAGGAAGTCCTGCAGATAGCTGATGACGTGCTTTTGCCGGCCGTTGATGCGGATGGATGTGCGCCCGCCGCCGACGTTGTCCACCACGTTCAGCTGTTCGTCGATACCGGCGCGGTGCTGGTCGAAATGGGCGATATCGAGATTGGTGCCGAGCTTGATGCGGCCGCTGTCCGGCGTCAATCGGCCCAGCAGCAGCTGCAGCAGAGTGGTCTTGCCGCAGCCATTGGGGCCGAGAATGCCGACCTTGTCGCCGCGCTGGATCAGAGTGGTCAGATTATTGATGATGACCCGGTCGCCGTGCGCAAAGCGCACGTTCTCCGCCAGCACGACATGCTTGCCCGAACGCGTCACTTCCTGCGGTGAGATGCGCGCACTGCCGATGCGCTCGCGGCGCTGGCGGCGCTGTGCACGCATGGCTTCGAGCGCGCGTACACGGCCCTGGTTGCGCGTGCGCCGCGCCTTGATGCCCTGCCGGATCCAGACCTCCTCCTGCGCGAGGCGCTTGTCGAATGCCGCCGCGGCATTGGCTTCGTCGGTCAGCGCCTTGTCCTTGTCGGCCAGATAACGGTCGTAATCGCCCGGATAGGACACCAGCCGGCCGCGGTCCAGATCGACAATGCGTGTTGCCAGCGCGCGCAGCAGGGCACGGTCGTGGGTGATGAACAGCAGCGCTCCCGGCCAGTCGCGCATAATGGCCTCGAGCTGCGTGATGGCTGCGATATCCAGATGGTTGGTCGGCTCGTCGAGCAGCAGCAGATCGGGATTGCGCACCAGCGCCCGCGCCAGCAACACACGCCGTTTCAGACCGCCGGACAGGGTTTCGAAGGGCCAGTCGGCATGCAGCGCCAGCCGGCTGAGGGTGGTTTCGACCTGCGTACCCAGATTCCAGCCGTCGGCGGCGTCAACAGCAGCCTGCGCCTGGCCGAGTGCCTCTATGACATCCTCGCCGGCGGACAGCCGCGTCGTCAGATCATGGAAGCGCGTCAGCACAGCACCGACATCACCCAGCCCGCTCGCCACGATGTCGTATACCGTGCCGGTCAGGTGGTCGGGCACTTCCTGCTCCAGGCGTGCCGTACGCAGGTCGGGCCGGTCTTCACGCTGCATGTGATCCGGTTCGATTTCGCCGGCTACAATGCGCATCAGCGTGGTCTTGCCGCTGCCATTGCGCCCGACCAGCGCGACGCGTTCGCCGGCGCGAATTGTCAGTTCGGCGTCGTCAAGCAGCGGCTGGTCGCCGTACGACAAGTGGATATTACGTAAATGCGTCAGCATGTGTGTTCAGTATCGAGTAACGTGGATCATTGTATGCTGTAGCGGCAAGTATGCTGTACACAGCAGCCGATAGCGGAGCGATTATGCGCCGGATCGACCAACCTGCCGGGCAGGTTCGACGATCATGTGTGACACCTTGCGCCTTGCCGGGCACGGAGTTGCGCAGCGCCAGGGGAAAGGTCAGAATGCCGCGTCCGCATATGCATGAAGATGTTGTTCTCGACAAGGAATGAACTCGTTGACGGCGGGGTATTATTCCATTCCATCCCATCCAACACAGGGGTCAAATACATGTCCGGTATGAACCGATTTCTTGCCATCGTTTCCTGCCTGTTTCTGCTTGTCGGCGGCATCGGTGCCGCTGTTGCACAGGACGAATCGGCCAGCCAGCCACCGCCGGAGGAAATGACACAGCAGCCGCAAGAGGCAGATGTCGAGGTCACCCAGCACCAGGACTGGGAGGTGCGTTGCCCCAAGTCCGATGCTTCGCTGCCGTGTGAAATGACGCAGCTGGTGCAGAACCCCGATAACGACCAGCCCATCATGCGCGTGGTCATGGGCTATCCGGCCGAGACCAATGGCAAGCCAGCCATGATTCTGCTGCTGCCGCTCGGCGTACGCCTGGATGCTGGCGTCAAGCTCGCGGTGGATGGCCACCAGGTTGATCATTTCCCGTTTCAGGTCTGTTTCGAGCAGGGCTGCCAGACCGCGTTCCAGCTCGAAGACTCGGTTCTGAACCGGATGAAGAATGGCAACAAGGCCACGGTTTCCATCGTCGATCCGTCCGGCGATCCGCTGACGCTGGATATCTCACTGCTCGGCTTCACCGCCTCCAACGAGCAGATCGCGCCCTGATGCGCAGCACAGTGATCCATTTCTGCCGGGAGCCCGAGTTCCCGGCAGAATCTTCACCGGTCGGACCACGCATGGCATGCCCATGCGTACACCGCCGCATGGACAGACCCTGCTCGATTGCTTTAGCCTGATCTGAAGGTACGGGGTGCCGACACACCATGTCGGCTGAGAATAAACCCGCTGAACCTGCTCTAGTTCGCACTAGCGGAGGGATCGACCGATGCAACTCACGCCCGCCGATGTCAGCTCCCGGCTGACCGTCGTTCGCAACACCGCACCGCTGGTGCAATGCATCACCAATGCGGTGGTCATGAATTTCACCGCCAACGCATTGCTGGCTGTCGGCTGTGCACCCGCCATGGTGGACATCCCGGAGGAAGCCGGTCCGTTCGCCGGCGTCGCCTCCGCCCTGCTGATCAACCTCGGCACGCCGTATGCGGAACAGCGCGCTGCCATGCCGGAAACCGTGCAGGACGCAAATGCAGCCGGCGTGCCCTGGGTGCTGGATCCGGTCGCCGTCGGCAGCCTGCCGGTACGCACCGAACTGGCAGCCGAACTGCTTGAATACCGGCCCACGGCCATTCGCGGCAACCCTTCGGAAATCATCGCTCTTGCCGGCACCGGCACAGGCGGTCGCGGCGTTGATGCCGTGCATACACCGGCCGACGCGCTGTCGGCCGCTCAACTGCTGGCCAGGCGCCATGACAGTGTCGTGGCCGTCTCCGGCGCCACCGACATCGTCACCGATGGCGAGTCGGATATGCGCCTGCACAACGGCCATGAATTACTGGCTGCCATCACCGGCGGCGGCTGTGCGCTGGGCACACTGATGGCGGCCTTCGTCGGCGCGGACAGCGAGCAACCGTTGCCGGCCGTGGCCGCTGCGGTGGCTGTCTACACCATCGCTGCGGAGCAGGCCGCCGTCGCTGCCGAAGGACCGGGCACGTTCGTCCCGCGCCTGCTCGATGCCCTGCACAATCTGGATGCGGCCGCGGTAGCACAGCGGTTGGCCGTGTCATGAAGCACGACTACGGCATCTACCTCGTCACCGATCCGGCCCAGTGCGGCACGTGCGGCGTCGTCGACACCGTGCGCGAGGCCGTTGCCGGCGGTGTGCGCACCGTGCAGATTCGGGCCAAGACGATGACGGCGGCCGCGCTGTTGGAACAGATCGTGGCGGTAGCCGATGCCGTGGCAGGGCAGGCCACAATACTTGTCAACGATCGCGTCGATGCCTATCTGGCGGCCCGCGTTCAGGGCGCGGCTGTGCAGGGCGTGCATATCGGCCAGGACGACCTGCCGGCAGCCGCCGTTCGTGCCATGATCGGCCCCGACGCCATCCTCGGGCTGACTGCCAACACGCCGGCGCACCTCGACGCGGCACATGCTTTGGCGTCAGGCACGGTGGATTATTTCGGCGTCGGCGCCATTCGCGCCACGGCCACCAAGCCGGATCATCCGGACGCGCTCGGCGCGGACGGTTTTGCGGCACTTGCGCGCACCACGGAACTGCCCTGTGTCGCCATCGGCGGCATCCAGGCCACGGATGTGGCGGCACTGCGGGCGGGCGGCGCCTCCGGCGTTGCCGTCGTCTCCGCCATCTGCGCAGCGGATGAACCGCAGCGGGCAGCCCGCGAACTGACCACCCAATGGCAGGGAGAACAGCCATGAAACGCATTCTGAGCATCGCCGGCACCGACCCGACCGGTGGCGCCGGCATCCAGGCCGACCTGAAATCAATCGCCGCACTGGGCGGCTACGGCATGTGCGTGGTGACGGCGCTGGTGGCGCAGAACACCCACGGCGTGCGCGATGTGCATTTCCCGCCGGTATCGTTTCTGCGCGAGCAACTGGAATCGGTCAGCGACGATGTCGTCATCGATGCCGTCAAGATCGGCATGCTCGGCAACGCCGAAATCGTCACCGAAGTCGGCCGCTGGCTGGAACAGGTACGCCCGCCCGTGATCGTGCTCGATCCCGTCATGGTCGCCACCAGCGGCGATCGCCTGCTGGCAACCGAAGCCGAGAATGCAGTCATCGACCTGCTGGAGCGGGTCGACATGGTGACACCGAATCTGGCCGAACTGGCGCTACTGGCGGGTGAAACAGAAGCGACCGAGTGGGCTGATGCGCTCAATCAGGGCCGGCGGCTGATGGCGCGGCATGATGTCGGCGTCATCGTCAAGGGCGGCCATCTGGCCGGTGAACACTGTCCGGACGCGCTGCTGGTGCCCGACGCCGAACCCTGCATGCTCGAGACCGAGCGCATTCATACCAGAAACACCCATGGTACCGGCTGCTCCATGTCCTCCGGCCTGGCCACGCTGCGCGCCCGTGCCGGGGACTGGCAAAGCGCATTCGAACAGACCAAATACTGGCTGCAGGAAGCCCTGCAACACGCCGACGACCTGCAAGTCGGCAGCGGCAGCGGCCCGATTCACCACTTCCACGCCCTGTACGCAAGCGCCGGTCAGTAGGTTGGACACGGCCGCAGGCCGTGGCCAACATTCCAACGCGCACCACCGGATTGCTTTGTTGGTGTTGCACCCGGCGTTGACCCGTCGCCCTCGGCTTTGCCGAGTGCGACCTACCGGGTTACCCACCATGTCGATTTTCGCGTAGGTTGGACACGGCCGTAGGCCGTGGCCAACATTCCACCGCGCACCACCGGATTGCTTTGTTGGCGTTGCATCCGGCGTTGTCCCGTCGCCCTCGGCTTTGCCGAGTGCGACCTACCGGGTTACCCACCATGTCGATTTTCGCGTAGGTTGGACACGGCCGCAGGCCGTGGCCAACATTCCAACGCGTACCACCGGATTGGCCTGTTGGTGGCACATCCGGCGCTGCCCCGTCGCCCTCGGCTTTGCCGAGTGCGACCTACCGGGTTACCCACCATGTCGATTTTCGCGTAGGTTGGACACGGCCGCAGGCCGTGGCCAACATTCCACCACGTACCGCCCGATTGCTCTGATGGCGTCGCATCCGGCGTTGTCCCGTCGCCCTCGGCTTTGCCGAGTGCGACCTACCAAAGCCACATTACGGCGTAGGTTGGACACGGCCGCGGGCCGTGGCCAACATTCCACCGCGCACCACCGGATTGCTTTGTTGGTATTGCATCCGGCGCTGTCCCGTCGCCCTCGGCTGCGCCGAGTGCGACCTACCAAAGCCACATTACGGCGTAGGCCAACATTCCACCGCGCACCACCGGATTGTTTTGTTGGCGTCGCATCCGGCGTTGTCCCGTCGCCCTCGGCATTGCCGAGTGCGACCTACCAGGTTACCCGCCGTATCGATTTCCGTGTATCCAACGCGTACCACCAGGGCAGCCTCCTTCGCCGGCGTCTTTCAAGTTATCATGGCCATTTGCTCTCGGCGGGGTTGGGCGTCAATGGTTGAAAGCGCGGCAGTCTGGATGATCGGCATCGGTTTTGTCGGTGTGTTCGTCGGTGCGGGGCAGACCGCAGCCTGGATGAGCGGGCGCTACAACCGCATGAAGGAGCGGCTGGAAGAGACCGAGCTGCAGCGCGATCAGGAATCGCAATCCCTGTTGCAGGTGCAGGACGAGTTGGCACAGGCACAGACCGAAAACACCCGGCTGCAGGCGCAGCTGGAGGCCGAGCGCGCCAGCACCGCCGACAAGATCAAGACGCTCACCGAGGCGCGCGAGCAGCTGGCCAACCAGTTCCGGACGCTGTCGCAGGAAGTGCTGGAGGAGAAGAGCAAGCGTTTCACCGAGCAGAATCAGGCCAGCCTGAAACCGCTGCTCGATCCCCTGCGGGAGCACATCGGCCGCTTCGAAAAGCAGGTCAAGCAGGCCTACGACGAGGAAAACCGCCAGCGTTCGGCGCTGTCGGAGCAGATCAAGCTGCTGCAGGAAACGAACAGGCACATTTCCGAGGATGCCACCAATCTCGCCAACGCTCTGCGCGGCGAATCAAAGACGCAGGGCAACTGGGGCGAAATGATCCTGGAAACGGTGCTGGAGCAGTCCGGGCTGGAAAAGGGCGTGCAATACGACACGCAATTTGCCACCACCACCGAGGACGGCAAGCGTCGCCTGCCGGATGCCGTCGTCCATCTGCCCGGCGAGCGCAGCATCGTCATTGACTCCAAGGTCTCGCTGACGGCCTACGTGCAGGTGCACGAAGCGGACAGCGAGGAAGGGCGGCGCCAGGCGCTGGATGCGCATCTGGCCTCGGTGCGCAACCACCTGAAGGAGCTGTCGGACAAGGACTACCAGGCGCTGCCGGACATCAACACGCTGGACTACGTGTTCATGTTCATCCCGTCGGAAGCCGCCTATGTCGAGGCGCTGCGCGGCGATTTTGCCCTGCAGCGCAATGCGCTGGACAAGAACATCGCGCTGGTTTCGCCCACCACGCTCATGCCCATGCTGCGTGCCGTGTCCAACCTCTGGCGTCTGCAGCAGCAGGAAGAAAATGCCGCCGACATCGCCCATAGGGCGGGTTTGCTGTACGACAAGTTCGTCGGCTTTCTGGACGATCTGGACAAGCTCGGCCGCGCCATGGACACGGCCGACAAGGCTTATACCGATGCGCGCAAGAAACTGGTCGACGGCCGCGGCAACCTGGTGCGACGCACGCAGGAATTGAAGGAGCTGGGTGCGCGCACGGCCAAGTCCATCGACACTAACTGGTCGAGTGCGGCGGAGCTGGGCGCGCAGCGCAGCGACGCGCCGGCGGATGCCGATGACGATGCATCATCGGACTGAGCCGAACGCTGCTCGCTGACGCTGCATCATGGCCATCACGCTGTTTGCCAACGAGCTTTATGCACTGCCCATTCTGCGCCCGCTGCAGGCGGCGGCGCGGCAGCGCGGCATCGACGCCGCCTGGATGCTTCCGGACAAGCTGGCGGAGCGCCTGCATGATGATGAAACGCGCCTCACCAGTCTGGTCGAGGCGCGACAATTCGACGCGCAGGCCGTATTCTGCGCCGCCAACTGGGTGGCGCCGGCACTGCCCGGTTACAAGGTACAGGTCTTTCACGGCTTCAGCACCGACAAGCGCTCGCGCGAACGCGGTCATTTCCGTCTGCGCGGCTTCTTCGACCTGTACTGCACGCAGGGCCCTTCCACGACCGGGCCGTTCCGGGAACTGGCCGCGCGCCACAAGTATTTCGCCGTCGAGGAGACCGGCTGGCCCAAGGTCGACCCGCTGTTCCAGCCTGCGGCCGCTGCGGTGCAGGAGTTGCGTGCGGCGGCGCAGGGCCGGCCCTGCGTCATGTACGCCTCCACCTTCACCGCAAGCCTGGCCTCGGCCCCGGACATGCTGCATACGCTGCGCCAACTCGTGGCGCGCGGCGACCGCTACTGGCTGCTGACGCTGCACCCAAAATGTAGCCCGGAGCTGTTCGATGCCTATCGTGCGCTGGCGGCCGGACATCCCGAAAACGCCGTGTTTCTCGACTCCGAGCGCCTGCTCGACATGCTGCACGCCGCCGATGCGCTGGTGTGCGACACGTCCTCCGTGATCGATGAAATGGCCGTGCAGCTCAAGCCGGTCGTCACCGTGCGCAACCGCATTCCCAAGCCGTTCATGCTCGATGTCGACACGCCGGACGAAGTCGACGCCGCTATCGGCCATGCCCTGCGGCAACCGAACGATCTCATGGCGCGCATCCGGGAACATGCCGACGCCGCCCATCCCTGGCGCGACGGGCGTTCCAGCGAGCGCGTGCTGGATGCAGCCGACAGGCTGGCGCGGGGTGATCATGGCCGTCGCAGGCGCAAACCGGCCAACCTGATCCGCCGCTGGAAGGCGCGCAAGCGCCTGCATGAAATTTTGCCCGCCAGCCGATGAAAGACGCGACCGATTGCTTCAGGCTGCCGCACTCCGAATGGTTTCCGGAGCCTGATAGCCGAGCAGTTCCACATCCCGTGCATAGATGCGGGCAACCCGGTCGATGCGTTCATGCGTGTAATAGCGGGCCATCATATTCGGCTGGCTGGCGTGGCTGGCCTGCGTGATTGTTCTGCCGGTATAGAGCTCGGGCAGTCCGGCACGCTCGCACAGTATCGCCGCGTCCTGTTCCAGGCGCTCGAAGCGGCCGATGAAATCGTAGTGGATGTGATCGAGATTGGCGATCAGGTGCTGTGGGCGCCAGTGCTTATCCATGCGTTCCGGCGCACAGGATTCGAGCCAGCGGAGAAACTCGCCGAAAGTCAGCATGTTGCTGTGCGGATCCTCCAGCATGTCATGCTCGGCACAGTAGCGCTTGCCCTGGGTGATGGCCTGGATGATGAAGCTTTCACTGCGATTGCACTGGTCAGCGTGAACATGCTCGATCTTGTTGCGATAGGCCGACAGGACGCGACTCCACGGGTCACGCACGAATACCGCGCGCATATAGCTGGGGTGGGTCAGGTAACGATTGTGCATGAAGGCCGGCTTACTACTGAGGTAAGACAATCCGTTGCGGCGGCGATCATTGATGCTGATGCCGTCGTCCAGCCTGTACCCGGCGGCGATGCGAAACGTGTATTTCCAGCTGGTATTGGCAACCTTGGGTATCAGGCAGAATACAAGACGATTGTTGATGACCATATGCCTCGCGCAAGAGAATTTCTTCTTGCGCTGACGCATACCCGCCTGTTCCAGTAGAACGCTCAGTCTAGACATACACGTAACGAGATAACAGCTCGCTTTGCGCGAGCCGTTTTCTTTGGCACATGATGTAAAACTAAGGTCTGTGAGCGAGAACCGGTAGTTAAATTCTGTTAATGATGCATGTGACTTCCCGTCGTCCCGAATAGAACCGGCGATATCGAGAATCCCGTGTCCCTGTCGGTGGTGCAATTGCGGGTAGCTGGAGCTGGCCATGGAAGATCCCAGGTCGGGGTCGGGGATGACGGGTTGGTATCGGGTCGGGAAGACGGTCAAAAAAACCCCGTCATTCCCGAATCGCGCCAGCGATATCGGGAATCTTGTTCGTAGTGGGAGCTGGCCATGGAAGATCCCCGATCGGGGTCGGGGATGACGGGTTGGTATCGGGTCGGGGAAGACGGTCAAAACTCCCCGTCATTCCCGAATCGCGCCAGCGATATCGGGAATCTTGCGCCGGTGACCACGTT
>Ga0079226_10004996_pt1 | contig 10141 bp, 9 predicted proteins | sample Poulit2014_FD_76345 | JGI IMG/M metagenome (GOLD analysis project Ga0079226, IMG submission 76345) | Agricultural soil microbial communities from Georgia to study Nitrogen management - Poultry litter 2014 | ecosystem: Environmental > Terrestrial > Soil > Agricultural land | place: USA: Georgia... | reverse complement strand
TGGTAGGCACGCTGCCGGGAGATGATTTTCTTTTTCTGTGGCCGGCCCAGCGCATTGTTGTAGTACCACAGCATCTTGATCACCGTGTCGTTGGCTTCCGAACCCGAGTTGGTGAAGAACGCGCGGCTCATTTTTCCGTGCGTGCTTTCTACCAGCAGCTCCGCAAGCTCAATGGACGGCGTATGGGTCTTGTGCGTGAATGAATGGTAGAAAGGCAGCTTCTGCATCTGTCTTGCAGCGGCATCAACGAGGCGCTGCTCGTTGAAACCCACCGCCACACTCCACAGGCCGGCCATGCCTTCTATATATTTTTTGCCGGTCGCATCATAAACATGGATGCCCTCACCGCTTTCAATGACGATGGGGCCGATCTCGCGGTGCTTGACGGCGTTGGTATAGGGATGCAAGACGTAAGTGATGTCGCGCTCCTGCAGCGAGCCAGGTGTGGTGCTCATAAACGTACTTCCTTGATACAAGATGTTGATGCCCTATATCCCGAGCAGGATATGAGCGGGTAGCGTCAATATACTTCCCATGACCCTGTTCCGGAAGGGGCAAACAGGGAAAAGGCGTTCCTGAGTGCTCGCAGAGCTATGCTGCAATACGACTTTAGTATGATTGGATGCGCCGGATTGTGGTACAACAGCCGGCATTCACTCTAATTGACGGGAGGCGTCCAGGGGACCGATGGAACAAAGCATCACCCTCATTCTCAACTGCCTGACATTGATCAGCATCTTGATTCTCGTATCCCTGGGGCTGGCCATTATCTTTGGCCTCATGAATGTCATCAATCTGGCTCATGGAGACTTCGTTACGGTCGGTGCCTACACCCTGGCCTTTACTCAAGCCATGGGTGGCAATTACTGGCTGGCGCTGTTTCTCGCGCCTTTTGTTGGCGCCGCACTGGGCTGGACCATTGAACGCAGCATGATGCGCCATCTGTATCACCGGCCTCAGGCAATCATTCTCGCCACCTGGGGACTGGGCATGATCATCCAGCAGTTGCTGCAACTTGGTTTTGGTGCTGCCCCACAACGCGTTTCTGGCCCCTTCGATGGCGCCATGGAAATCTTTGGTGCCACGTATCCCGTGTACCGGCTCGCTCTCATCGTTTTTTGCCTGCTGGTTGTGGCCATTGTCTATACGTTGCTGCGCTGGAGCCGGTTCGGACTTGACGTCCGGGCCATCATTCAAGACCACGACATGGCCAGCGCCCTGGGCATTGATACCGCCAGGGTCAACTCTGCCGCGTTCGCCCTGGGGGCCGCACTGGCAGCCGTTGCCGGTGTCCTGATCGCGCCGCTCACCGTGGTTGCGGCCCAGATGGGCATCAATTATCTGGCACGCTCCTTCTTTGTCGTGATTGTGGGCGGCGCCGGCAGTGCCACAGGCGTGGTTGCCGGCAGCTCAATCGTGGGAGGTCTCGAGACGCTCATGAGCTATCAGTTGCCACCCACGGTTGCCCAGGCTCTCGTCCTTGTCGTGGCCATTGTTCTCGTGCGCTTTCGTCCTCGTGGCCTGGTGGCATCATGAATATCCGCAGGTTTATTCTCCTTGTTGGCTGGCTGCTGCTGGCTGCCGTCCCCTTCTGGGCCGAAGGTTATACGCTGACGACGCTGCGCGACGTCCTGCTGTTCGGCCTGTTTGCCCTCAGCCTCGACTATCTCTGGGGCAAGACCGGCATTCTCAGCTTTGGTCATGCCGCATTTTTCGGCCTGGGTGCCTACGGGATGGCCATTGTCACGCTCAAGCTGGGCATTGATCCCCAGGTGGCCAGCATGCTGGGCTTGCTGGTCGGCGTGGCGCTGCCCATGGTCATTGCCGGTCTGATTGGTTACTTCCTGATTTTTGGCGGGGTGCGGGCAGCCTATCTGACCATTGTCACGCTGGCGCTTACCATCATTGCCCAGCAGGTGGCCATTGGCTGGTCCGACATGACAGGCGGTGACTCCGGCCTGATCGGCGTTCCTCCCCTTACCCTCAATATCGGCGACTTCAGCTTTGTCCTCATGGATCCGGCCATCTTCTACTGGGTGGTCTTTGGCCTGAGCTCGCTGATTCTGTACGTGCTGTGGCGCGTGTGTTCCGGCCATTACGGCAAGGTGCTGACGGCCCTCGAAGACAATGAAACCCGCATCCGTTCCCTGGGCTATCACACTCCCCTGCATCTGCTGGGCGTCTTCGTTGTCTCGGCCGGCATCGCTGGCCTGGCCGGCGCCCTCTATGCCACCGGCACAAGCTTTGTCACACCCGACCTGATCGGGCTCATGCTGTCCACCGAGGTCATCATGTGGGTGGCGGTCGGTGGTCGCGGCACCCTGGTCGGCCCTTTCATTGGCGCCTTCGTCGTCTGGTGGCTGCGTCAGGAAGTCTCCAGCATCGACACCAAGCTTTGGCCACTGTTCATTGGCGGCTTCTTCATACTGATGGTGTTTGCCTTCCCCAACGGCCTGTTGTCTGCGCTTGATCCCATCCGGAATCGTCTGGCACGCCGTGCCGAGAAAAAGGTGACCTCATGACTGAACTGCTGAAAGTCAGCGGCCTGGTAAAGCGCTTTGGTGGGCTCACGGCGGTCAATGACGTATCACTGAGTGTGGCTCGGGGCGAAATGAAATGCATCATTGGCCCAAACGGTGCAGGCAAGAGCACATTCCTGAACATGATTTGCGGCACGCTCAAGCCCACGGAAGGTCATGTGTGGTTCGAGGGCAAGGACATCACCCGCCTGACACTCAATGCCATTGCGCACCTTGGCATTGCCAGGAAATTTCAGGTGCCCAGCGTATTCGAGCGGCTTACCGTGCGCGACAATCTGGAAGTTGCCCGGGGTGGCATGAGACCTTCCCAGAAAAAGGGCGCCATGTCCGTCAACGAGATCCTTGACCTGATGAGCCTGTCCGACATCGCCAATACGCACGCCGGTGACATCGCCCACGGACAAAAGCAGTGGCTGGAGATCGGCATGGCCATGGCCATCAATCCCAAACTGCTGCTGCTTGACGAGCCCACTGCTGGCATGACGGTTGAAGAGTCCCTGCGCACGGCCGAGCTCTTGAAGCAGGCACAAAGCCAGTTTGCCACCATTGCCATTGAACACGACATGCGTTTCGTGCGCGCACTGGAATGCAATACTGCCGTCCTGCACCAGGGCCGCCTGATTGCCGATGGCACCTTTGCCGAAGTTGAGCAAGACCCCATGGTTCGTGACGTTTACCTAGGACGCAGCTGATTATGCTACAGGCAAAGAATCTGCATGCCCACTACGGGCCTCTGCCTATCTTGCTGGGCGTGGATTTCTCGCTTGCCAAGGGAGAAATCCTGACCCTGCTTGGTCGCAATGGCGCCGGCAAGACCACACTCATGCGCACGCTGACCGGCCTGCTGCCCGCAAGCCAGGGTGATGTGCTCTACAAGGACCAGACCATCACAGGCTTCAAGGCTCATGCGCGTGCACGAATGGGCATTGCCTATGTGCCCCAGGGCCGTGGCATCTTTCCCAAACTCTCGGTACGCGAAAACCTGTTGCTGGGCACCCGCGCACACCCGCAAGGCCGAACAGACATCGCTCCAGAAATCTTTGAGTATTTCCCGCGCCTGAAGGAACGGCTGCACCAGCCCGGAGGCACCCTGTCCGGTGGCGAGCAGCAAATGCTGGCACTGGGGCGGGCGTTGGCCGGCGCACCGTCTGTGCTGCTGCTCGACGAGCCCTCCGAGGGCATACAGCCCAGCATCGTGCACCAGATCGGCGAACTGCTTGTGCAGATTGTTGCCGAGACCTCCATTTCGGTGCTGCTGGTCGAACAAAACATCGACCTCGCTTTCCAGGCCGGCACACGCGGCCTCATCATGGAAAAAGGCACCATCGTGCGATCCGGCACCATGGATGAGCTCAGCGACGATTCACTCATGCGCGAGTTCATCGGCATCTGATTACTCCCCCAACACCCAATAGGAGACAGCAATGACAATCAAGCCTGTAACCAGACGTTCCATCATCAAGGGAGCCGGCGCGCTGGCCACCCTGAGCGTTGGCGGCTTCCCGGCGCTGCTACGCGCCCAGGACACCGTCAACATCGGGTTCATGACCGCCCTGACTGGGCTGGAAACCATTCTTGGCGAAACCCAGCTGAACTGCTTCAAGCTGGCAGTCGACGACATCAACGCTGCAGGCGGCGCAGGTGGCCGTGAAGTCATCTACAAGGTCGAAGACAACGAAACCAGCACCAAGGGCACCATAGACAAGACCCGCAAGCTGGTGATGCAGGACAAGGTTGACGTCATCATTGGCATGATTGCCAGCCTGGAACACGTGGCGGCCCGCTCGGTCACCACACCCGCCAAGAAACTGCTGATGTACTGCTGCTATTACGAGGGCGAAGTGTGCGATCGCTATTACGCGTCCACCGGTCAGGTACCCAATCAGCAAATCATGCCGACCACCGAATGGCTGACAGAAAACGTGGGCAAGTCCGTCTACATCCTGGGCTCTGACTACATCTGGCCGCGTCGCAGCTCGGAAGTCATCAAGACGGCTTTCGAACAGAATGGTGGCAAGGTTCTGGGGGTTGATTTCTTCCCCTTCGGGACACAAGACTTCAGCACCTCCTTTGACCGCATCAAGGCCGCCGACCCCGACATCGTCTGGATCATGGTTGCCGGCGCTGATGCCGTCACGGCGCTCAAGCAGTATCGCAGCTTTGGCATGAAGCCACAGCTTGTGGGTAACGGCATGGACGAAATCTACAGCTTTGCCCACCCCGAGCTGACGGAAGGCGTGATTGCCAACCAGGCTTATTTCATGGGCCTGGATACACCCGAGAACAAGTCTTTCATCGAGCGCTACCATGCCAAGTTTGGCGCAGGCAAACCCATCAACGCCATAGGTGAATCCGCATACGATGCAGCATGGCTGTATTGCCTGGCTGTTGCCAAGGCGGGTACAACGGATGTCGAGAAGGTCATCCCGGCACTTAGCCAGGTAGAGTTCGAAGCCCCGCAAGGCCACGTGAACTTCTCTGCACACAACAACCACATGCGCAGTAACAGCCTGCTGGCACGCGCCAACGCTGAAGGCATGTGGGAAATTGTCGAGAACTTCGGCCAGATCGAGCCCGACATTCCCGGATGCAATCTTGCCTGACGGTACACCTGTTCACGACAAAAAGGGGGGCGACCCCCTTTTTTAATCTCCTGATTACCTGCTGTGGCGACATATCATGAAGTCAGAAATCCAGACCCTCCTGAACCAGCTCGAGTGCGGACATACCGACGCACAGACGCTGGTGGAATCCTGCCTGCAACGCATCGAGCAGGACAATCCGCGCATCCATGCCGTTACCCAGGTTCTGGGCGATACGGCTCGCGAAACGGCAAGAAATATCGATGATGCCCGCCACAACGGCGCAGCATTGGGACCCCTGTCCGGGCTGCCTGTGCTCATCAAGGAAAACATTGATGTCCGGGGTGCCGTATGTTCTGCCGGCATGCCCCTGTTTGCCCAGTACCGTCCCGCCGAAGACGCACCCATCGTGCGACACTTGCGCCAGGCAGGTGCCATCATTCTTGGCATGACTGCTTCCGACCCGGGCGCGTTCGGGGTGCGCACGGATGTCACCACGCACCCGCAGGCCCCCCTGCACTCTGTCGGGGGCTCCAGCGGGGGCTCCGGCGCTGCCATGGCTGCCGGCTTTGCCCCGGTTGCCCTGGGAACCGATACCGGGGGCAGCGTACGCATCCCGGCTGCCTGTTGCCTGACAGCCAGTCTCAAGCCCACCTTTGGGCGTCATGACCTCACGGGCATCCGGCCGCTGGCGTGGTCGCTGGATCATGTCGGGCCCATGGTCAGACGGGTTGCCGACATTGCACCCATCCAGAAGGCGCTTGACCCGGGCTTCGCGGCCACCCGCTCCGGACTCAACGTCCAGGACATGGTGATCGGATTTGATCCCGCCTTCCATGCAGATGCTGACGCTGAAATCAGGCATGCCATGGAAGCCGTGCTGGATCGCATCACTGCGGCCGGCAACCGTATTGTCCGGGTATCGCTGCCGACGCCCGATGAAATCGCCACCATCCATGGCCCCCTGCTGTTTGCCGATGCGGCTGCTTATTACGAAGCCGCCGGCCTGGCGGATCATCCCGACCTGCCGGATTTGCCCCGGCAAGGCATTGAGGCCGGGCTCGGCCTGTCGGCCACCGCCTATGCACGCGCGGCAGAGACAAGAAGACAGGTGCGTCACCAGGTGAGCCAGGCCCTGCGGCAAGCCGATATTATCCTTGCTCCGACCCTGCCCGTGCTGACCCCACGCAAACAGGAGATCCGTGTTGAAATTTCCGGCAAGGACTACGACTACACCGCTGCCCTTGTCCGCTATACCAGCCTGTTCAACCACTCGGGCCATCCCGTGGCTGCCATGCCGGCCAATATACTTGAGCCAGGCATTGGCGCCGGACTGCAAGTAGTCGCTGCGTATCAGCGCGATGCCGATGCCGTTGCCTATGCTGCCTACCTTGAAGCACTGCTCGATCTGGACATTGACTGGACGATTCGTACGCCAGCCTGATCAAGTCTTATAACTGATATAGAGGTTTTCCCGGACTTACAAAAGGCTCAAATCAAGACATACTATATTGCAGTTTGTCACCATTCAGTGATTGCCTGCAAACCATGAAAACAATTCTTGTCGGCCGCCTGAAGCCCGTAGCATGCCTCTTTGTCAGTACCCTGATCCTGCTCGGCTCCCAGATCTACCCATGGCCAAGCTGGTCCGTATATCTGGCTTTGCTTCCCTATGCCCTGTTATTGGTCCTGCCACACCCCGGGGGTGCCAGGCGGCGCGGGCGCAACTCAGCCACGCAGCTGGCACGGCAACTTTCGCAAACCACGTCGCAAAGCGCCCTGTCGGCAGCCGGTGTCAGTCATGCGGCGCAGCTGTTATCCCAAAAGCTTGAATCCCTGGTGCAGGCTTCTGTCCGCATAGAAAATAACGCACGCGAAATCACAAGCACCGAGCAGCAGGCAGCGCAACTTGCCGAACAGGGCCTCACGACCGCCAGTGACGTCCGCGCCAACAGCGAAACCGGCCAGAAGGGGCTGGAACAAAGCATAGAACGCATGCGCCGCCTCAACCAGCAAGCCACTGACAACAGCACACTCATCAACAACCTTGATGAACGCAGCAAAGAGATCCGCCATGTCACGGCGGTCATCCAGGATATTGCCAGCCAGACCAACCTGCTGGCCCTGAATGCCGCCATCGAAGCCGCACGTGCTGGCGAACACGGTCGCGGCTTCGCCGTCGTGGCAGGAGAAGTTCGCGGGCTGGCCCGGCGCACGGCCGACGCCACCCACGAAGTCGAAACCATGATCAACGATGTCCAGCAACACACGACATCTGTGGCAACGCACCAGCATGGCCTCATGCAAGATCTGACCGCCAGCGTGGAGCTCGTTGAAGCCGCCGGCGAGCAGCTGATCACCATCACCCGGCTGGCCGCCGATGTCGAGCAGCAAATCGAACACATCGCCAATGGGACCGAACTGAATCGCAAGCAGGTAGACGAGCTCTTTGAAGCCGTGGCACAAATGCGTTCAGACCTGGCCCAAAGCGACGATCAGACCATGCAGCTCAGCCAGGCAGCGACAGAGCTGCAAGACCAGACTGAAAGCATCAGCGAACAACTCTCTGAAGTCAGCCTCTCGGACTACCACCAGGCCATCTATCGGCTGGCCCTGCAGGGTGCGCAACAAATCGGGCGCCGGGTCTCTCAAGACATCTCGCGGGGCCTCATTACCGAGTCAGCCCTGTTCAATCACGACTACACGCCCATCCCCAACACCCATCCACAAAAATACAGCAGCACGTTCGATCAATACACCGACAGCGTCTTCCCCGAAATCCAGGAACCACTGCTGGAACAGCACAGTGGCATTGTCTACGCCCTGGCCATTACGCCCGACGGCTATGTGCCCACTCACAACAACCGGTTCAGCCAGCCCCTGACAGGCGATCCGGAGGCCGATGCCTTCAACAACCGCACCAAGCGACTATTCAATGACCGCGTTGGCAGCCGCTGCGGAACACACGAAAAGGCCATGCTGCTGCAAACCTATACCCGCGACACCGGCGAACTCATGCACGATCTGTCTGTGCCCATTTACATCAATGGGCAACACTGGGGCGGGTTTCGCATTGGCTATCAGGCAGAAAACCCTGCCACAGCCAAAACCGCATCCTGACAAATTCCATTTGCGGGACTATGATGAACCCATGACGATCATCACTCCCGAACCTGTCTGGAAGGCCCGCCGCGACTGGATCAAGCGGATGGGGGCCAGTGCCGCACTCACCGGCGGTGTGGCAGCCATCCCGGGGCTGGCCCTGGCTGCCCGGCAAAACAGCGAATCGCCCGCCAGCCTGCCGGCCACGCCCCACCCCGACTACCAGATCGATGCACGCCTTACCGCAGAATCTGATGTCACCCAGTACAACAACTTCTATGAGTTCGGTACGGGCAAGTCCGATCCCTACCGGCATGCCCATCGCATGGATACCGAGCCCTGGACGGTACGCGTAGAAGGCGAGGTGCACCGCCCCGCCACCTGGTCCATTGACGACCTCATCAAACTCGCACCCCAGGAAGAGCGCATCTACCGGTTGCGCTGTGTCGAAGGCTGGTCCATGGTCATCCCCTGGATCGGCTACTCCCTGTCGGTCCTGCTCAAACAGGCTGATCCCACAGGCAACGCAAAGTTTGTCGAGTTCGTCTCTGCCAAGCAGGAGGACAACATGCCCGGGCTGGCCGCAGGTATTCTGGACTGGCCCTATACTGAAGGGCTGCGCATGGACGAAGCCATGCACCCCCTGGCCATGCTGGTATTTGGCGTGTACGGAAACGTCCTTCCCAACCAGAATGGCGCACCCTTGCGACTGGCAGCGCCCTGGAAATACGGTTTCAAATCGGCAAAATCCATCGTCACCATCCGTCTGCGTGCAGATGCTCCCGATACCAGCTGGAATCTGGCTGCCCCGCACGAATATGGCTTCTATGCCAACGTCAACCCCGATGTGCCTCACCCCCGGTGGAGCCAGTCAACAGAAAGACGCATCGGCGACGGACGGTTTGCCCCTCGGGTGCCTACCTTGCCGTTCAATGGTTATGCCCAGGAGGTGGCTCACCTCTACCAGGGCATGGATCTTGCCAAAGATTATTAATCGCACCAGGTCGAGTCACGAATCATGGCGGTATTGCCACCCCGGCGCTGGTCTGCCACCCAGGTTCGGCGAAGCAAGCCCGTCATCTGGGCAAGCGGTCTGTATCCCCTTGCAAGCTGGATCTACCTGGCCATGCAAGATGCCCTCACGGCCAACCCGCCTGAATACCTGATCCGCTCCACGGGAGTCTGGGCACTGGTCTTTCTGTGGCTGACGCTGGCCCTGTCTCCACTGGCCAGATTCTCCGGCCAGCCTGCCCTGATTGTGGTGCGCCGACTGCTGGGGCTATTCTGTTTTTTCTACACCGTACTGCACATTATCGGCTGGGCACTATGGGAGCGCGGACTGTCGCTGTCGCTGATGTTGACAGACATCGGGCAGCGCCCGTTCATACTCATCGGTACGGTGGCCAGCCTGTTGCTGCTGGCCCTGGCGGCGACCTCTACCCAAGCCGCCATGCGGCGCCTTGGGCGACGCTGGAAGACCTTGCACCGCACCATCTACCTGATTGCGGTACTCTCCCTGTGGCATTACTGGCTGGTCAAGGCTGGCAAGCAGGACTTCCAGATGCCGCTGGTACACATGGGCGTTTTTGGTGTGCTGATGCTGACCAGGGCCGGCCGCATGACACGCCGCCAGCCAACTTCTCCATCTGCAACACACCGATCAAAGACGGACTGTAGACACAAATAGAAACACGAAAGCAAAACTCGCAAGTTTGATCAAAAAACAGCGATACAAGAGAAAATAGACGAACTTCACGTTATTTAGCGACAATACAGGCGATTTTTCTGATTCTCTTTGATGCAAGCATCATCCCGAATGACTACCTGGCCATTACCATAGCGCTGTTCGTTGTTCAGCCATGGAGTCCCCAAGCGTGATGACGCTCATATTCAGCATCAGTTGCAGCATTGCCGTAT
>Ga0079226_10004995_pt1 | contig 10144 bp, 11 predicted proteins | sample Poulit2014_FD_76345 | JGI IMG/M metagenome (GOLD analysis project Ga0079226, IMG submission 76345) | Agricultural soil microbial communities from Georgia to study Nitrogen management - Poultry litter 2014 | ecosystem: Environmental > Terrestrial > Soil > Agricultural land | place: USA: Georgia... | reverse complement strand
TGCAAGGCTTTCTCCTGATTTTCTACAAATACACTTGTGATTTTAATCCGCATGTCGATCCTCCATTCAGTTATTTCTATTATAGCAGGAATGTTGGAATATTTTAAAGTTGCTATCAAAAAACGTCCCCATATCCATTCTGAAATGATTATGGAGACGTTTTGGATGATGTTTTTTTATGGAACCAAGTAGAATCAACCTCAGCATACCCCTCAGCATGATTCAACTGCTGTATCGCAGTAAAATCATCGTCATGAAATGGACGTACCTTTACTTGTTGATTGTTTTTTAATGTCAGCTCCATGTCTGACTTCCTTTCCAAGGTTACTTGTATTGATTGGACTAATTGTGAACTTTGGCGATTTAATTGTGAACTCCAGCGAATTTCCTGTGAACTTTGGCGAATTCCACGTCGGCATCGAACGCCTCCTCCCCCATTCAATCACTCACTACGATATCCGCGTACCATTCGCAACCGGTTCATCCGGTCTCAGCAGCACAACGTCATCTTCCTCCTGGACACCGCCAATGACCAGAACTTCAGATTTGTATCCGGCAATCCGCATCGGCGGGAAGTTCACGACACCGACAACCTGGCGTCCCTCCAGCTCTTCCGGCTCATATCTCCGGGTAATCTGTGCCGAGGATTGTTTCGTTCCAATCGCCTCACCAAAATCTATCTCCAGTTTAATGGCCGGCTTTTTGGCTTCCAGAAAAGGTTCAGCCTTTAAGACCGTACCAACACGCATTTCAATTTCCATAAAGTCATCAATCGTAGCCAACGTAAATCCCTCCAAATAATTTTCCTGCGGGACAACCATGCCCCAATTAACAATTTCGCGAAAGTGCTTGTATATTCCTGCTTTTTTGCCGTAACTGAGCAAAAAATTCTATATTAAGCTTTTAATATGACAAATAACGGCTATCATTATATAATAAAAATAAGAATAAATTCCTTAAGGGGAGTAGCTTTTACAGCAAAGCCGTCATTTCGGAGTGGACCTCATATTCCCGGCTTTGCTGGCAACGGACAGTTGTTAGCAAGACCTTGCCATTCGAATCGGCAGGTCTTTTTTCATACCATGGAGCATTTTGATCGGCACAACCTGAAGCCGATTCACGATATAAACTTGTTTAAATCATTTTTGAGGAGCGGAGAAGATATATGAATCAATTCATGTCCAAAGGGATGCCCACATTCATTGAGAAGGAACTGGAGATTATTGATGAGCTGGTCAAACCAAAACTCAAGAAAAGTTCCAAATATATGTTTGTTGCCCTTCCTTTATTGAGTATTTCGATTATCAATCTATTTTTCATGCTGGTTATTGAAGGGTACAGTCAAGACATGATGCTTGCGCTGGGCATCTACGCCTTGTTAGGTGCGATTGGTGCCGCACTGTATAAAGAATCCAAGCATATGAATAAAGAAATACGGCAAATCGGGATGGATCATATCATTAAGCGGATTAAGGAAAGCGAGCATGTGAATGATTATATGAAAAATCAGTACATCAATAATGTGAAAGCCAAGCCAAAATTCAGCATGCAAACCTTCTTTAACTTCCTGTCAGAAGAACACCGACGGAAAAAAATGATGGAAAACTGAAGTTCCAATGGAGAACCCCACATCATGGGATTCTCCTTTTTTTACTCTGCCATTTTCCCCAAAATCACTTGAGGTTGACCCCCCGGGTATCACGGTGACATTCTCTTTTACAATTTACCAATGCCGTAAAATCTGCATGATTTCCACCAAAATACTTAATTCTTATGTTAATTCCCCTTTCAATCTATTTTATAATGACTATAGCAAATTCTATCCACACAGTTGAATGATTTTATGATTTGATTCGTCTAATAATCAGAGGGCAATAAGACGGGAGGTTGGTGCTCCGTTGGAAGAACTCGTCGAGCAATACCGAAACAACCAAATCGATAAAGATCAGCTGATCCAAACACTGATGACTCAATACGGGGCACAGGTCACCAGACTGGCCTACTCCTATGTCAAAGATGTACAGATTGCGGAAAATATAGCACAGGAAGTTTTTATTAAATGCTATAAAAAGATGCATCATCTTAAGAAAAACACGGCTGTTAAAGCCTGGATCAACAGTATTACCGTCAATAAATGCAAAGACCATTTCCGGAGCGGGTGGGTGAAAAACCTTAATCTGAATGCCAAGTTTATGCACCGGCTCCGGGGCACGGCTCCGTCTCCGGAAACAGAGCTGTCACAAAGAATTCAACATGACGAACTGACGGAAGAAGTCCTAGCGCTGCCTTTCAAGTACAGAGAAGCGATTATCTGTTATCACTTTCAGGAAATGTCGATCAATGAAATCAGTGCATTATTGAAAATCAAAGTACCGACAGTCTCGTCCCGATTACGAAGAGGACGTCAAATGCTGAAGGAAAGACTGGAGGGAGACCGGAAATGAAAGACAGACTTAACGATTTTTCCAAAAAATCCACTTTGAATGACATCCAATTCTCGGAAAAGAGTCGTCAGCAGGTGATGCAGCGCATATCTGCCATCAATAAAAAGCGCAGGTACGCAGGTTGGGGGAAAACAACATTAAGTGCAGCTGCATTAATCATCTTATTGATGATTCCCGGTTATTTCGTCATCGATTCGCTTCAGAATCAGACGTCAACGCCGGAAGAAAATTTGGCTGTGGAGAAAGACCAGGCTGTTACCGAAGAAGCATCTGAAATCACACCGGAAACGCCCCCGGTTGAAGAGCTGGAAAAACGGTACCGTGATTTGGTCGATCCGGAAATCGACGGACTCGAGGTAGTCAATTATAATAGTAAGGATGAATTAATCAACACGTTTACCGAGGTCATGAGTCAAAATCTGGCTGAACAAACTGCTGACGATTTTTTCCGGGAAGCTGACGGAGATTTGTATGTAAGTGAATCTGACAAACCGGTATATTTCAGTACAGAAAATGACTACGACCTGACCAAAAACAGCGATACACAATTTGAACTTGCCCAGACGGTGGAAAACCAGCTAAGCGGACGATACCGAATAAATATTACCTATCAATACCAGGATGATCACTGGACTATCCGGGAGCGAAAGGTGAATTTTCCGGAAAGCCAATAAAAAGACAATTAACAACCCAGGAGGTGACATTGATGTCTGTTAAAAAAGCAGGATTGCCGTTGCTGGCAGCCATTCTATGCTTCATTACACTTGTAGCTTGCACAAGTAATGAGCAGGTTGCAAATGATAACGGCAGCCAACAGGCGGAACAGCAGACAACGGAGAAACAGAAAAACAACTCTGACCAGTCTAACAATGAAACATCACAAAAAAACGACAGTAAACAAAAAGACGATGACAACCAAAATGAGAGTAATAAACAAAAGAATGAGTCGCAACACCAAAACGAAGAAAACACTGATAAGAAAAACACAAATACCCCGGAGGATGATAATATCTCTTCCGAAAATCAGAATTCAAGCGTTAACGACAAAAGGATGCTGCCGGATGGTACATTAACAAAAGGTGACCGAGGCAATAAGGTAAACATGATACAGTCAGCATTCAATAAAATGGGCTACTCATTGACGGAAGACAGTGTGTTTGGACCCGCTACCGCTTGGGCGGTAAAAGATTTTCAGGCACAGCAGTCAGCTTTAACGGTTGACGGTGTCTATGGCCCGGGCACACGGGAGTCTATAAAAAAAGCAATCAATGGGCAACTGAACATTACGCCCGGAAGCGGCATCAGTAAAGAGAAAATCAATGAGGAACAAACTGAAGACAAACAGGATCACAATCAGGATACGAATCAAGATCAAAACAATGTCATTTCCGATCCATCCAGCATTCTCGCCCTGGTCAATAAAAGCCACGAATTGCCGGCAGGTTACGTCCCGGATAATCTTGTCATACCGGATGTCCGTTTCCCGTTTGATGCCGACTTGCCAAAAAAGCAAATGCGCCGGTCAGCAGCAAACGCGCTTGAAAAAATGTTTGCCGCCGGGGACAAAGCCGGTATTGACCTTTTTGCACAATCCGGTTATCGTTCATACGATCGGCAGGAAGCTATTTTTGCATCAAATGTCCGGGAACATGGCAAAGAAACGGCTAATCAATTTAGCGCTCAGGCCGGTGAAAGCGAGCATCAGACCGGACTCACGATGGATGTCACAAGTGCTGACATCGGGTTCAAACTGACCACAGAATTTGCCAATACCGATGAAGGTCAATGGGTCAAACAACATGCCAGCGAATATGGATTCATTATCCGCTATCCAAAAGGCAAGACGAGTATAACCGGTTATCAATATGAACCGTGGCATCTGCGTTATGTTGGAAAGAGTGCCAGGGCAATTGATGTACAGAATATAACGCTTGAAAAATTCCTTGGCGTCCAGTAAAAAATGACTGCTCCATTTCAATTTGGAGCAGTTTTTAACTGTTATATCTCCTGTCTGTGACTGTCCATTAAATATTATTTGTATTTCTTAAGCATTGGCGTATAATAAAAAAAATAGCGGTTCTTTTAACGTTGCATAGGGATCATTTGTCCATATGATAAGATTATACATATCATTGTCACTACGTCAAAATTCACCAGGGGGTTTCATGAAAAACAACGTATCAAGGGTTTTTTACATCACAGTTACTTTAGTCATCATAACCGTTATATTCGGAGCTGTATTTCCGGCTCAATTTGAGGAAATAACCGGAAGCATCAAATCTTACGTGGCCACGACATTCGGATGGTATTACATGCTCCTCATGTCCGCACTGGTTATCGTGGCCATTTTTATTGCCCTTAGTCCAATGGGCAAAATCCGATTGGGAAAGGATAACGACAGTCCTGACTTCTCAACATTAACATGGACTGCCATGCTTTTCTCAGCGGGAATGGGAATCGGGCTCGTGTTTTACGGTGCCGCTGAACCGCTCTTCCACTATATGTCAGATGCTCCGACAGCAGAAGTTGGCTCTGATCAGGCATTCAAGGAGGGTCTTACATACGCTTACTTCCATTGGGGGCTCCATGTGTGGGCCATGTATGGTGTTACAGCACTGGCACTGGCTTTCTACCAGTTCCGAAAAGACGAGCCGGGACTGATTTCCACAACACTGAAACCATTATTCGGTAAAAAGATGGATGGTCCGCTTGGCACATTGATTGACGTGCTTGCTGTCTTTGCAACCGTTTTTGGGGTGGCCACCTCACTCGGTTTCGGCGCTGTACAAATTAACGGCGGGCTGGCACATTTGTTTGATTTCGAGGTTGGCTTCACCGCACAATTCATCATTATTACCGCTGTGACGCTGCTGTTTCTTATCTCAGCATGGTCCGGTTTGAGCAGAGGCATTAAATATTTATCAAATACTAATATGGTGCTTTCCATTATCCTGCTGATTGCTGTATTGGTTATCGGTCCGACATTGCTCATCCTTAACATGTTTACCGAGACCTTTGGCATGTACATGCAAAACATCATTCAAACAAGTTTCCGTACGGCACCACTGGAAAGCGACAACCGCGCCTGGCTTGATGGGTGGACCATATTCTATTGGGCATGGTGGATCTCATGGGCGCCATTTGTCGGAATGTTCATTGCCCGTGTATCACGCGGACGTACTATCCGCCAATTTATGACCGGTGTATTGATTTTGCCGACATTGCTTGTTGCCATTTGGTATGCGACGTTTGGTACGACAGCAGGTAACATGCAAAACAGCGGTGTTGAACTGACACAATACACAACTGAGTTGGTACTGTTCAATATGTTTGATCAACTGCCCTTGTCACTTATTCTGTCAGTCATCGCGATTCTGCTGATTGGCTCATTCTTTATCACATCTGCCGACTCAGCAACATTCGTTCTTGGAATCCAATCGACTCACGGTTCGCTTGAGCCGCCAAATAGAGTGAAGATTGCATGGGGGATTGCCCAGTCATCCGTTGCATTGATTTTACTTTATGTCGGGGGACTGCAGGCGATTCAGAATACCATCATAGTCGCGGCACTCCCGTTCTCGTTTGTGATGATACTTATGATTATTGCACTGTTTAAAGCACTCAACGAAGAAACGCAAGCGATTAAAGGACGCAACTAATGAAACTTTTAAAAGCCATCCTGCATGCTATTCAGCGTGCAGGGCGGCTTTTATTCTGCTTTTAACCATGTTCAAAAGGCTTTATCATCCCCAGGACAGCCCTGGTATAAGGAACATCCAAATTCACACTTTCAGCCAATCTTACAGCTCCTCCCTGCAAATGATCGACTTCAAGATGCAGCCCCTTACGCCGGTCCTTATGCATGGATGATGTGGCTTCAGGATCCAGCGATTGTGCATTCTTCATTGCCGCGTCAACATCGGTGTCAGTGATGACGGCACCATATTTTTTCGCCAATTCCTGGATTTCGCGAAGCATCATTTCGGCAACATGCAGTGTTTCAGGGTGCTCCCGTATTGTTCCGATCGGCAAATTTACAGCCGTGGTCACTCCTGACAGTGCCGTGATGAACATATATTTTTTCCAGAGCTCCTGCATCATCTCAGTGCTGTTTTTCGAAATGAATCCTGCGTTCTCTGAAATAACCGCCAGCTTTTTGCAGACTTTTTGCTGGGAAGATTCGAGCGGTCCAAAATATAAATGATGCATATCCCCGGCCTGTTCAACATGCCCTTTATCATTTAATGTCGCAAAAATGTATGACAAGCCGCCAATCACATATTCCTTGCCGATTCTTTCCTGCAAAATCTTTATATGTTCGATGCCATTGAGTACCGGCAAGATATAAGCCCCTTTTGACGCTAGTGCGATTAAATTGTCCAATGCCCCTTCAAGATGAAATCCTTTGACACTGAACAGTACAAGGTCTGCTGATTCTATCTCACTGGGAGACGTTATTACGTGAGGGTCCTTGATCTCGTAATCCCCGTGTGTACTTTCAATTTTCAATCCCTTTTCTTTGATTTGCGCTGCTCTTTTTTCTCTGACCATAAATGTCACATCGGCTCCTGCTTCAATCCAACGCCCGCCGAAATAGACACCTAATGCTCCTGCGCCCAATACAACAATTCGCATAAGAAACATCTCCTCCCAGTTTGGGTTGTTAATATTAAGAATAATCTTCACATATCATTTTGTCTACCTTTCCAAGTTAAAGAAAAATCTGAACTAAGTAGAGGTTATAGTTGGTGCATTTACCCCGCTACGGAAATATACTACGCTTTCCACGGGCGGCTGGCGAGCCTTCTCGTGCTGCGCGGGGTCTCACCTATGCCCTTTCTCCCGCGGGAGTTTTCGTATACAATTTTTCTGATATTAACGAATTATTGACAATAATAGCATTTTTGCTATGATAGATGAATCAAACTAACGACGTTCAAGACAGAAAGGAGATGTAGCATGCTGCCGGATCAGCAATTTTTACGGATTCCGGGGCCAACACCTATCCCGCCAAGCGTCCAGCACGCGATGAGCCAGCCAATGATTGGCCACCGTGATCAGGAAACGAAAGATTTACTACATAGTATTAAACCAAAATTAAAGCCAGTGTTTGGAACCAATCAGGATGTCCTGATGATTGCCGGAAGCGGCACTGCCGGTTTGGAGACCGCGGTCACTAATGCCGTTCAGCCGGGTGATGAAGTTATGGTCATTGTGACAGGTGCGTTTGGTGACCGTTTTGCCCAAATTTGCACTGAACACGATATCTCCACTCATCGTTATGACGTGGAGTGGGGAGAGGCTGTTGCTCCGCAGACAATCGAAGAACACTTAAAAAAACATCCGCATATTAAAGCAGTTTTTGCGACACTTTGCGAGACTTCAACCGGAGTTTTGAATCCTGTTAAGGAACTTTCCCGGGTTATCCGGCGGCATTCGGATGCGCTTTTTATCGTCGATGGCGTTTCCGCTGTTGGTGGTGTGGACGTTAAAATGGATGAATGGGAGATTGATATACTTATAACCGGTTCACAAAAAGCGATGATGCTCCCGCCGGGTCTGACATTTGCTGCCGTTAGCGAACGGGCCTGGGAAGTGATTGAAAATAATAACCGTCCTTCCTTTTATTTTGATTTAGCAAAGCACCGCAATCAACTGGACAATGACTCGACACCTTTCACCCCGGCTTTATCGTTATTATTTGGACTCAGCCAGGCGCTTGAGCTTATAGAGCAGGAAGGACTTGAGGCAGTTTTTTCACGCCACCGGCAGTTGATGAATATGACCCGGGCGGCTTTTAAAGCACTTGGCATCCCGCTTCTGACGAGTGATAAGGACGCATCCACAACGGTGACAGCCATGAAACCGGACGATTTTGATCCGGATGCTCTCAGAAAAGTGCTGAAAAATGAGTTCAATCTGACTGTTGCTGGCGGTCAGAAGCACTTAAAAGGAAGTATATTCCGGATTGGTCATATGGGATACTGCTCACCGGCGGACATATTGCAGACCATAAGTATGATTGAAGTGGCATTAAATAAAATCGGAAAATCTGTGGAGCTTGGAAAAGGAATAAGTGCAGCTCAGGAAATTATGCTTTCGGGAGGTTCTTAAATGTTTCATATTTTAATAGCAGACCCTGTCAGTGATGAAGGACTGGACGTTCTGCATAAAGGTAAAGATGTTTCCATCACAAAGGAAACCGACTTAAAACCCGAAGAACTGGAAAAACGGATACCTGAGTTCGATGCCCTGTTGGTAAGGAGCCAGACTAAAGTGACCCGCCGCATCATTGAACAAGCAGAGAAGCTAAAAATCATTGGGCGTGCCGGTGTCGGTGTTGACAATATTAATCTTGATGCTGCAACTGAAAATGGGATTATCGTCGTCAACGCACCCAACGGCAACACCAACTCAGCGGCCGAACACACCATGGCCATGATTATGACGCTTTCCCGCAAGATCCCGCAGGCACACTCAGCCTTAAAAAATCATAAGTGGGAACGTTCAAAATATATCGGTGTTGAAGTAAAAAATAAAATACTCGGCATTGTCGGCCTCGGGCGAATTGGGACTGAAGTAGCTTATCGTGCCAAGGGACAGCGGATGAACGTCATCGCTTATGATCCGTTTTTAACAAAAGAAAAAGCAGACAAAATGGGCATTGAGTGCGGAGAGCTTGAAGATGTTTTAAAGAAAGCGGACTACATTACCGTCCATACACCGCTCATGAAGGAAACGCGGCACATGATCAGCACCGATGCTTTCCGGCAGATGAAAGACGGGGTGCATATCGTCAACTGTGCACGCGGCGGCATCATTGAGGAAGAAGCACTGTATGATGCAATTGTTTCCGGAAAAGTTGCCGGTGCTGCCATCGACGTACTGGAAGAAGAACCATTTCAGGATCATAAACTGCTGGAATTGCCGCAAGTGATTGCCACACCGCACTTAGGGGCCAGCACCGTTGAAGCACAGGAAAATGTGGCCATCGATGTCTGCCATGATGTACTCAGCCACTTGAACAACGAAATGGTCAAAAATCCGGTCAACATGCCGTCAGTCCCAAGTGACATCCTCAGTCAGATTGAACCGTATTTCAATCTGGCCGAAAAGCTCGGCAAATTCCTGATTCGTTTAACAGAGGATGTACCGGAAGAAGTAAACATCTACTACTCGGGAGACCTGTCAGATGTTGAAATAGCTCCGATCACCAGGAACGCCGTAAAAGGACTGCTGGAGCGCCACCTTGGCAGTCACGTGAATGATGTGAACGCGCTGTTTCTTGCCGAGAAAAAAGACATTACCATACATGAAAACAGGACATCAACTACAAAAGGGTTCACTAACCTGATGACTGTTGAAATTAAAACGAAGTCGGGCGTACGCAGTGTTTCCGGAACACTTCTGAATGGACTCGGGGCCCGCATCGTCCGGGTTGACGATTACAGCGTGGACGTGATGCCTGAAGGTCACCTCGTTGTCATCCATCACAAGGACCAGCCAGGTGTCATCGGGAAAATGGGAAGCCTCCTCTCCGATCAGAATATCAACATTGCCACCATGCAGGTCGACCGCTCTGATGTCGGCGGCAATGCCATCATGATTCTGACCATTGATAAATATCCGGAGCATCATGAACTTGGAGCATTGGAAGAACTTGAAGAGATTAACGACGTGACCGCAGTTGATTTGTAATA
>Ga0079226_10004994_pt1 | contig 10146 bp, 5 predicted proteins | sample Poulit2014_FD_76345 | JGI IMG/M metagenome (GOLD analysis project Ga0079226, IMG submission 76345) | Agricultural soil microbial communities from Georgia to study Nitrogen management - Poultry litter 2014 | ecosystem: Environmental > Terrestrial > Soil > Agricultural land | place: USA: Georgia... | reverse complement strand
GGTATCGTCGTTTCTACAATCGGTTGTAAATCATTGCCCACCGTAATTGTTCGCCAAGGCGTAACGCCCGGCAAACCTAACGATGCTCCGGTACTTCCGAAACCGTTATTTTGTGCCATATGTGGATAAGCGATATGGAAAACACCATCTTCTGAAATTTCGCTAAGGTGTGATGCACAGTAGAGACTATTAACGCCAGTTTCGGAAAGCAGTGCCCACCCGTCTTCACCCACCTTAAATAAAGCAGGAAAAACAAATCCGTATTCACTTTTAGCTTTAGGGAGAGGGGCATCTGAGATATAACCACTTTCATAACTGGGTGCTGTGCGTGCAAACCCCGTCATGGGTTTCATCATGTTCGACAGAAAGGCAGTTGTTTGTGATGGGAAGCGGAACCCTGTCTCTTCATGGTGGATGACCACGCTCCGTCGCTCCTCCCAAATCGGGAGTTCATATCGGAAGGCTATATCATTGTTGCTTACATGAAACACCACTGACATTTGCATTTTATCAGTGTTCTCAACAGTTAAGGTCAAAACATTTGCTTTGTAAGTTACGTATGAAGTCTTGATTCGATCTTGTTTATATTCTTTTTCAACCTTATCTGTATTTACTGCAACTATCTGCAAATCTTCCGTAAAAACACCTTCATTCGTTTCTAGGCCTAAGGGAGACTTTTCTAAGATTATTTTCTCTTTATAGGCGACGGTGTAAAAAATTTGTCCATTGTCGTTGGAACAGAAAACCAATAGGTTTCTATCCGGACTTTTTATTTGCACTTCTTGAGCAAACAAGTTTACAGCAAAAAAGACTATAAAAACACATAGCTGCGAACGTATATATAACATATCTCTATTTGATTAATTTAATTGAAATAATAGATTTTGGTTCTATATTAAGCACAACTCCTGTATTATCTGCAGTCAAGGCTATGCTCTTTGCATTCATATTATCTGCTTCTGTAGTTTCAATAGCCTCTGCACTCGAAACCTCTATAGGTAAGTTGAACTGTATAGCTTGCAAATCCTCAGTTCCATGATGTTGTATAACAAGGGTAACATCATGTTCTCCTTCATAAGCCGTTATTAAGAGATCACTGTTTCCTGCTATACTCTCTACCTCTATACGTTGTCTTTCTGCCGTGTATTTAGCATAATGTCCCATCACATATCCCCTTTTCAAAGGCTCACCATCAGTTGTCCCCAATTCGCCATCACCTATAAAGCTATAACTCCGCTTCATATACCACCATACAAATGCATTAAAATCAGCTTGCATACTTAGATGGACTACCCTACCAAATTCAAGCGCCTGATCCCAACCCATACCATAATTATCTGCTTCATCATTCATTAAATACTCTGTCATCCATACCTCTTTCCCGCTAGAATGCGCTAGCGGATAATCCCTGATAATACTACGATCCCCATAGAGATGTCCCCCAATAATTTCTAAGTTATCCTTTGCTACAGGATCTTCCAATATAACGTCTGTATACGTAAACTTATGGTTAAATGATTCGGCAGCAATCACTCGGGCATTAATCTGATCAGCGTAATCCCGTATAAACATATGCATCTCATCCACTGTCCATTCACAACCATCATAACTTACATCGATATCTGGTTCATTTTGAATGGAAACAGCATCTACTTCTATCCCTTTACTGGCCATATGTTCAATATATGCATTGAGATGGTCGACATAATCTTGGTAGTATTCAGGAAGTAAATGCCCTCCTGTCTGATTATTATTTGATTTCATATACGCAGGTGGAGTCCATGGCGATGCAAAAATTCGCGCTCCAGCGGCATTAGCCATTAACGCGACTTCTACATCTTTATTCCAATCATCCGGATTAGGGTAAATCATCATCCGAATCATATTTAAACCCATATTTTCACTTCCGTATAAAAAATCTATATCCGCCTCATTCAACTGAACATCACCGGTCCATGTTGGGTTTAACATCCCTCCAAAACCAGTTATATATTGATGTTTTAACGAGGTATTAACAGCTAATTCAACTGGGGGCTTTGGCAATTGGTTCACTGCGACCGGGTATTCTTCTCCTGTAGTGCGGTTACGAAAGACTAATTGTTGCTGACGTTCTTCGCCCGTAGTATTTTCTGCATAATTAAATTGAATTCGAGTGGTACTCGCATGAGTCAAACTCCCGCCATGTCTAAACGTAAAATCGGACAGAAAACCTTCTTCGGCTGAATGAAGTTCCCATTCGGAATAAGCCCAACGCAACGTAACTTCGGCACGACCAGCCGTATGTGCTACTGAAATATCGTTGTCTGATATCTCTAAAGCCGGACTTTTTACATCGTTGTTTTTTTTACATCCTACCCATAAAAGCGGAAACAATACAAGTAATAAAATAGGTTTTTTACACATTTCTTTCAGGTTTATAAGATTAATTATGATGCTTCATATTTAGTTTTATCTTTTTCAACTCTTCTAATTCATGAATAGGTCGCTCGATATCATAAGGTATCGGCATTTTAGAAAAGGTTTGAAAATATAATAAGCAAGCGTCTTTCCACCATACGGCGTCGCGCGCTTGAATTTTCAGTTTTGATTGCACTTCCCCGAATCGCTGCCGGTCTACATATTGTTCAAGTTTATCCCAGGTTTTTTGAAATTCACGTACTTCCTGCACTCCACGATCATAATGAAAGCAAAGCTCGTCCCAGAGGGTACGACCGCTTTTCATAGAATGTGTCCACGATACATGGTGAAACCATAACAACAGGTTTTCTGGACAGGTCTTTAGATTATTGAATGCACTTCGTAAAGGTTCATTGTACTGCGATACGGCGTTGCTTCCGGTTGTTGTCCGGTCAAATCCCAAACCTGTCGAATCTGCATTATGATAATACCAGGGCATCCAGTCGGGTCTTCCTCCCGGCATATCGCCCCAAGGCTCGGGACCGTAATGATGATCGAAAGCAAAGATATGGTGCAGGCCGAGCGGCATCATATAATCGACTACCGCTTCGCGGGAATCCATCATCATTTGCTGAACAGGTTCTAAAAATGCTTGGTCGCTCGAAAACGTCATCTTAATCCATTCCTCTGCAATTTGCTCCGAGGACAGTTGGTGGTTCCATGCCAACCGGCCAAAAGCATACCAATTCGCCTGGGCAAAATGGTGTCCAGTCCAATTGGTGTCTTCGCCGATATTAGCGACTGCGGAAATTGCCGATTTCTTCGCTTCAACGATACTACCATCTGTAACGCGCGCAACCGTGCTACCCTGCCCATCGCAATATGTATCCGCGTCTAAGGTTTCCTTAAACAGCGGTGCGAGGTACGCCAGATGATTGGAGAAGCCTAAGTATTCCTGCGTAATCTGAAACTCGACCATGTGTGCTGTTTGCTTCATGGCACCAAAAAGCGACGTAAAAGGTTCCCGAGGCTGAAAATCCACAGGTCCGTTTTTGATCTGTATGATGACATTATCCCGAAATGCACCATCTAAAGGAACGAACTCTTGATAAGCTTGTTTCGCACGGTCTTGTTCGGTAGGATTATATACAAACGCACGCCACATAACCAATCCGCCGTAAGGTTTCAATGCATCAGCGAGCATATTGGCTCCTTCGGCGTGGGTTCGTCCATAGTCTTGTGGCCCAGGTTGCCCTTCGGAATTTGCCTTAACCAAAAAACCCCCAAAATCCGGTACCTGTTGATAGATTTCTTTCGTTTTGGCTTTCCACCAATCTTGTACTTCCTTACGCAGGGGGTCAGAATCTGCCAAACCATCCAATACCTTGGGTGATGAGAAATTGACGGATAGATAAACTTTTATTCCATAAGGGCGAAAAATATCCGCTAATGCTTTCACTTTCGCGACATAATCCGACGTCAATATCTTCGGAGAGGCATTGACATTGTTCAAAACCGTGGCGTTGATCCCTATGGAAGCGTTCGCCCGTGCATACGCTTCGTAGCGCGGAGAAATAGTACTGGGTAATTCTTCCCATTTCCAAAGTGAATAACCGGCATATCCTCTTTCAATTGTCCCATCCAAATTATCCCAATGGTTTAAAATACGAATATCGTACGACGGAATTTCTTTCACATGGAGATTAGCCAAATTAGCACCTGTTTGCTGCAAACGCAACAAGTGATACACGCCATACAACAGACCTTGGTCCTGCGAGGCCGAAATAGTGATCCGACTTTTGTTTCCATCAATTAAGTAGCCGTCTTTGAGGCCATCGAACTTCTTGTTATTGAATTTTAACTCAACGGATTGTCCTTGCCAATAGTTCTTCAATTCATTTACAGCTATTTGGATGGTTGGACTTTCCTGCTTTGATGTTATCTTCGCATGGTTGGCTTTTTTATTATCAAAGCGCAGCCACAGCCGGCTTCCGTCTTCGGCATGGCAAAAAAACGGTAATAGAAAAACAACATATAAAAAATATCTTTTGATGGGCCACATATAATTTATTTTTTGTACATCACTGTCCTTCGATTGTTTTTATAGCTCCTTTTTCATCATATTCAAGCTCTATCATTTTCATACTGCGTAGCCAAGTCTTTCCTCCAGAAGGCAATGCATCATGATAAAACAAATACCATTTCCCTTTAAATTCGAGAATACTATGATGTGTAGTCCACCCTACAACGGGTGTTAAAATGACGCCTTGGTAAGTAAACGGGCCATATGGGTTATCACCCGTAGCATAGCACAATAAATGTGTATCACCTGTAGAATAAGAAAAATAATATTGATCGTTATATTTATGTACCCAGGAAGCTTCAAAAAAACGACGTTCGGTATCCCCCTGCCGGAGCAGATTTCCGTGTTCATCAAGCAAAAGAATATCTTGAGGCTCCTCCGCAAATTCCAGCATATTATCCTTTAACTTAGCTATTTTTGGGCAAAGTGCTGGTTCATGAAAGCGAGGAAGTTCACAAGGCGGGGTTAATTTATTATCACGATAGAACTGTAATTGCCCTCCCCATATTCCACCAAAATAAAGGAAATATTCTCCGTTCTCTTCAAAAGCACATGGATCAATGCTATAGCTACCTTTCATTGGGTTTTCCTGCGGAACAAAAGGACCTTCAGGTTTGTCGCTGATGGCGACTCCCAGACGAAAAATATCATTTTGATCTTTCAAAGAAAAATACATGTAATACATTCCATTTCTATATGCAACGTCTGAATCCCAAAGTTGCCTTCCTGCCCAAGCTATGTCTTTTACAGAAAGAGCTACACCGTGATCAACCACTTCTGCTTCTGTATCTTCCATCGAAAAAACATGATAGTCCCGCATATTAAAATGATCGCCATTATCATTTTCCGCTATGCCACTCTCCCAATCATGTGAGGGATATATAAAAATTTTATCTTCAAATACATGAGCAGACGGATCTGCCATATAATCGCTCGGAAACAAATATCTAGGAGTTTTCATAAAAAATATCTAGTTTAATTTTTTGTTTTAGTTAATTTATTTTCGTTAAATCAATAATATCTCTAAAAAATGGTTTTGGATAATAATTACGATCAAACAATAAAGGATAATCTGTTCGTCCTTCTATCGGCCAATCATTTTTCCAAGAATCTCCATCTCCAACACCCCATAACGTTACTCTACTTATCTTGTCCTGGTGCTTAACATATAAGCTAAAAAAGTCTACATAACGATCCCCCAACTCTTCCATTTTCTCTTCGGGTAAACCTTCCTGATATGGATCTAAGGTTTTATTATATAAGGCTGTATCAGTTAACTCCGCACCTGCATCAACTTTAGCATATGGTAACACAGATATATCCATTTCTGTCACCATTACTTTCACCCCGAGACTTGCAAAACCGATAATTGTTTTTTCTACTTCTGCTAATGAGGGATGTGATAATCCATTATGCTGTTGCATACCTATGGCGTCCACCTGATGACCGGTATCCAACATCTTTTTCACTATTTGTATAATTTTTTTCCTTTTTGCTTGAATAGCCGTTGAGTAATCATTATAATACAGCTCTGCTTCCGGATCAGCTTCTTGGGCAAACTGAAACGCTAAGGGTATAAAGTCCTCTCCAATTATTTCATAAAACTTGCTCTTTCTGTATTCACCGTTGTCCAGAATAGCCTCATTTACAACATCCCATCCATGGACACGTCCTTTGTAACGAGAAACAATGGTATGAATATGATTTCTCATTCTTTCAATCAGCACATCCCGCGAAACGTCATTTCCCTCTTTATCCGTAAAAAACCAATCAGGTGCTTGAGAATGCCAAATTAAAGTGTGTCCAACAATATGCATATCGTTCTTTTCCCCAAATTCTACAAAACGATCTGCATCATCAAAATAAAACTCGCCTTCTCGGGGTTGTATAAATTTACTTTTCATACAATTTTCCGCAACAATAGAGTTAAAATGTTGTTTTACAATTTTAGCCGCTTCTGCATCCCGTTGCCAAATCTGTTCTAAGTTTAATGCTGTACCGATATGAAAATAATCAGCATATGCTTCTTTAAAAATTACTTCTTCTGATTTATTCTGTATCTGCGAATTTGTCGAAGTGCAAGCGACGGTCAATGTAGCTATTCCAGCTAAAATGATGGTATTTATTTTTCTCATTTTTCTTTTTTTAGTTTCTATGTCTGTTCTCAATTTCCATATTAATTTTATCGATAAGGTCATCTTCCAGTTTGTATCTGGAGATGATAAACATTGCAATAATTAAGAGAATGGCTGGGATAACAGCGACAAGCCACAAGATTCCTTGTTCTGCAAATACAGATTGTGTTAATGCATTATCCTTATCAAAACCCACGTATGCTAATACCAAACCGGGCACAACTCCTCCTAGAGCCATACCTGCTTTATAAAAAATTCCAGTCAAGGCATTTACAATACCTGAAATTCGTTTACCAGTAGCGTACTCTCCATAAGAAATGACTTCAGGAACTAACGCCCACATGTAGCCCGTGGCGACAATGACACCCGTAGATTTAATAAACTGTGCTGCTAGCACCAACCAAATTTGCGACTTCAGTGAAGGAACAACCGAAATAACATAGAGCACAATCATTCCTACGATGGCTATCATAAGAAATACATAAAACATTTGTTTCTTACCTATAGCCCGTTTAATTGCTGGGACCAGGGGCATAAAAATGAAAGCGGGAATGGAACCCAGAGCCATAAAATAAGGTAACATTTCCGGTGCTCGTATGTTATAAATCATATAATATGATCCGGCTGAATTTCCAATGGCCATCATCGCGAATGCCGTGATGAAAAAAAATGCCAACACTCTTAGTGGACCATTGTGTTTAAATTCAACCCAGAGATCAGAAACCTCTACTTTCTCTGTATCTTTTTCATCCATGACCACCCGTTCTTTTGTCTGGGTGTAACAAAACAGGAGTAAAGCCAATCCAATAATGGCGTAAATGGTCATTGTAATGAACCAAGCTTCTCCCGATTCGTGGGAATTTATTTTTCCATCCGGTGAAAAATATTGGACTACAATTGGTACACCATACCCTACTGCCAGACCACCTAAATTGGCCATAAACATCCGTACTGATGTTAATTTTGTAATCTCATCAGTATCCCGTGTTAACGAAGCATTTAAAGCTCCATACGGAACATTAATCAATGTGTAGAGCATAGACAAGCCGACATAAGTCACGTACGCATACACCAGCGATCCGGAAAAGCCATCCCAGAAACAAAGGATAGCAAACACTGTCAACGGTATACCCCCTAAAATAAGATAAGAACGGTATTTCCCCATTTTAGGATTCCGTTTGTCAACAAAAGCACCAACGATAGGATCCCAGATCACATCGACAACTCTGACTACTAAGAACATAACGCCAGCCGCAGCGGCAGAGATACCAAAAACATTTGTATAAAAAATTAACAGGTACATCGAAACAGTTTGGTAAATAAGGTTCTGAGCCAGATCACCAGAGCCAAACCCTATGCGTTGTACATGTGACAGCTTATAAAAACCTTTTGACTCATTAATCAATCGTATTTCTGGGTCCATGTTATCTAATAAAAATTGTAAATAGTTTTATAATCCGTCATTCCTTTTGATCACTTTCTGGAGCTCCCAAATATGATGGTTGCAGTCCTCCAAAATCCAACATAATCTTTTGGATAACGATTCCATGTTCTAATGGTCGAATACGTATGCTATACTCACCTTTCTCTGGAAAATCATGTTCAGTGATATTTTCAATAATCCGACTTGCTTGCCATTTACCCAGCTCTCCTTTATAATGACCGTTAATATTTACGATCCGTTCTTCTCCTCCATTAATCGAGACGGCATATCGAAGTCCCTTATTAGCATTATAATTTAAAGTAGGTGATGTCAATACAATTAATTTAGCCCGACCGGTCGATTCAACGTCCACTTTATATTCTAAGGATATCTGTCCATCCAGCGGTGCTGTAACTGGCAATGTCGTTATTGCAGAAACTGTTTTACCGAGATTAGGCAATTCCTTCCACTTCACCTGAGAAGAACTACTCGCCTGGTTAAAATTCATAGCCTCTATCGAAACATATCCTTCTTTTTCTATAAAAACCTTTGAATCCGTTTTTATTCGATTCGAGTCGATATAAGTTACTTCAGGCATAATACTATATGCGGGGTCATTCCAGCCTGAATAACCAATACGTACTTGATCCATCATATGCTTCCACTTTCCATTTGAAAGCGTATTGAAATGTAAGGTCAATAAAGAGTCACGTTCAAAACCTTCTTTCACTTTATCTGCCCAATAATTAGCACGTATATCGTTTTTCTCTGCATAAAAATCATTCTTAGCTTTTGCAAAGTACATATCATACAGGTTGGACATACCATTGATAGGGAATAACACCAATTGATCGAAAGCATCTTTATAAGTGGAGGGTATGTTGTTATATAATCGCATAGCATCAATGAGTAGCTCGCGATATTCCTTTGTTACTGTTTCAAATTCATTGTAGTTTTCCAGACTATAAGTTTTATGGTCGAGTAGTTCCGGTGTAACGCGGTGGTTGAATTTCGTATACATATCGATTAAGCGAGCGGCTTCCTTTGCATACTGTTTTCCAAATTGTTGTGCACACCATTCCTCTGTATGGGCGGACAGATTCGAAGGGTTGTAACGTTTAGGATCCCATGCCATATCCAGAAAAAAGGATATCGGATATTCCATAGGCTTTAAATCCCCGACATTTACCACCCAAATCTTGTCTACACCATGTTCATATGTCAAATTCATTTGTTCCCAAACCCTAGAAACTTGGCTTACGTTTAGCCATTTCGTATTACGTGGAGCTCCCACGTAGTCGAAATGATAATACATACCGTACCCTCCTTTACGGGGTTTAACATCTAAAGCCGGTAACTTCCGTACATTACCCCAATTATCATCAGCGAAAAGAAGTGTCACGTCGTCCGGCACACGCATTCCCTCATCGTAATAGTCCTGAACTTCTTTGTACAGTGCCCAAACCTGTGGTGTATGTTCTGACTTTTTGCGAGTTGTCTCTTTTATGATTTGTCGTTGATCTTCCACAATTTGTTCAAGCAGACTGACATTCTGTTCATCTCCCATGGGTTCATCGCCATCCCCACGCATACCGATGGTTACCATTGTCTCCCAATTGCGGGCACGTTCCATCCCTCCTCGCCAAAACTTCTGAAGACCTTTTTTGTTTTTAGAATAATCCCACGGACCTCCATTGCCGTGCCGCTTCCATTCCTGTTGAGCTCTTGCCATAGGCTCATGATGTGAAGTACTCATGACAATACCCATCTCATCAGCTAAAACACCATTTTGAGGATCATCATCGTAAAATGCATTTCCCCACATAGCTGGCCATAAAAAATTTGCTTTTAACCGGAGTAACAGTTCGAATACTTTCTCATAAAATTCGCTATTATATCCTCCATAAGTATAGTTCGCCCATCGAGTTAAGGCTGGATATTCATCATTTAAAAATATTCCCCGATACTGTACAGCGGGCTCACCTTCCGTATATATACCAGGTTTAACATATAGGTTTTTTGCCCTTTTAACAGGAACATCTGCCCAGTAATACCAAGGTGACACTCCTATTTGTTTCGATAATTCGTATATTCCATAAATAGTACCT
>Ga0079226_10004993_pt1 | contig 10148 bp, 8 predicted proteins | sample Poulit2014_FD_76345 | JGI IMG/M metagenome (GOLD analysis project Ga0079226, IMG submission 76345) | Agricultural soil microbial communities from Georgia to study Nitrogen management - Poultry litter 2014 | ecosystem: Environmental > Terrestrial > Soil > Agricultural land | place: USA: Georgia... | reverse complement strand
GGGTAGTTTATAATACATAGTTTTTGAATAAAGTATTGAGAATATAAGAACCTTATAAAACCAACAATTTAAAATTTTGTTGGTTTCTTAAAAAGGTGTTCTCAAAAACATTCGTTATTGATACTTAGAACCCCTCTCAGTACTGTACAAATGATGTGTCAAAAGAAAAGAAAAAACAATTAAAATAATTAAAAATGATGGAATAGATACTCCTAACTTATTTTGTGTCTTGTGCCAAAATAAAATGAAAAAATAAAGAAATAGATTATATAAGAGACTGCTATAAAATAGAATTGGCTAGCGTATTAAACTATTGATGGTATAGAAATAATTCGATTTTCATTGAAAAAGGGATACAATTCCATACTTAAAATTTGAGGTTAGTTGAAGACACTTAGAGAGGACGTTTGATTCTTAACGTGATGATTGTTTTTACAAAATTTGCGTGAGGCAAAAATTACTCCGATATACGGATATACGTTTCTTAATTGTCTTGCATATATTCCAAAATTAATATAAACCTATTATCTTTTGGGGAAGTCATAGCTATAATATTTGGTAATTATGTGCTTGCTTATTGGGCACTTTCTTTTGAATAAATTATAAAGTCTTAAATCTAATACTTCCGAAAAGTATGAATCACTCAATTGTCAGAATATTATCAAGTTTAAGTTAAATGCTTTCATAAATATTTAAAACATGTTACGATAAAATAAATTAACAAATGATCAATGTATTGAACATTTGTAAAACGAGGAGGCTATTTTATGGCAAAAGGAAAAATTAGAACAGTATTGGGAGATATCGATGCTAAAAATTTAGGTTTTACAATGGCACATGAGCACATTTTAACAGAACCTGCTGGGGGTGGAGAAAAAGACAATAAAGATCATATTTTAGATGATTTTCCTAAAGCAATGCAAATGTTAGAAGAGTTTAAAGATATTGGCGGAGGAGCGATTATTGAAGCAACACCAGAATCGTGGGGACGTAATACGCCTGGTATGTATCTTGCTTCAAAAGAAACTGGGGTAAATGTAGTCGCTTGTACCGGCTACATGAACCAAGATAGTGGGATGACTGAAAGAGAAGACTATTTAACAATTGATGATATAGCTGAGCGAATGTATGAAGATGTAACGAAAGGCATGGACGGAACTTCAGTGAAAGCTGGTTGGGTTAAATGTGGAGCTTCGTATCTTCATATTACCCCTAATGAAGAAAAGGTGATAAGAGCTGGTGCGAGAGTTGCTACAGAAACAGGAGTATGCATGCATTCTCATACGACATCGGGAACTATGGGAATAGAAATCTTAGAAATCTTAGAAGAAGAAAACTTTGATTTGAGTCGTATGATTCTTGCTCATATAGATAGATTTCCTGATCTTTGGTACCATCGGAAACTGTTAGAAAAGGGTGCTAACTTAATTTATGATGGACCAGGAAAAGCTAAGTATTATCCCGATCAATTACGCGTTGATTTACTGAAACAACTAGTCGAAGATGGTTATGAAGATCAAATTATGCTTTCTAATGATATGGGGAGAAGATCACATCATAAGGTATATGGATATGGACCGGGATTTAATTGGATTAAAGAACGTTTTTTACCAAGATTATTGGATGAAGGGCTATCCCAAGAAGTTATCGATAAGTTTATGATTCATAACCCTGCAAGAGTGTACCAAATGGAGAAATAGAGGTGTTAAGATGAATAAACCTAAATTACAGTTAGCTCTAGACAATCAAAATTTGATACAAGCGCTAGCTGTTGCCCAAAAAACTCAATCTCAAATAGATGTCATCGAAGTGGGAACTATACTAGCTATTGAGAATGGAATGCAATCAGTTCGTTTAATGAAAAGTTTATTCCCATCTCATATTATTTTAGCTGATATTAGAATAATTAAAGCAGGAGGCAAGCTATCTAGTCTTGCCTTCGATGCAGGGGCGGATTGGGTAACAGTTGTAAGTGATGCATCAAAAGAGACGGTTAAAGCTGTGGCAGAAGAAGCCAATAAAAGAAAAAATAAAGATGTACAAATTGAAATTAATGAATCTATTACAAATGAGCAAGCTGATTATTGGAAATCGCTAGGGATAACTCAATTAATTTATCATCGTTCAAATGAAGTAGTTGATAAAGAAGAAAAATGGAATCCACAAGTTTTGGAAAAAATTAGCTCATTAGCAAAGAAAGGTTTTAATTTAAGTGTTACAGGAGGACTGTCCGTAGAAGAGATTAAGTTATTTAAAGATATCCCTGTTTATTGCTTTATTGCGGGAAGAAAAATTTCTAATTCAGATATTCCTTTTCAAATAGCTAAAGAATACAAAGAAGAAATTATTCATATATTCAATTGAAGGTGCGTATAAATGAAAAAAATACCAATAGGAATTTATGAAAAAGCTCTTCCAGATTTTGGGGAATCAGTAGATATAAAAAGAAATATGTATTTACTAGCAGAGATGGGATATGATTTTTTAGAAATATCATTAGATCGACAGAAATTAAAAAGACTTCAATGGACAAATGAAGAAAAAAAAGCGTGGGTTCACGCAAGCTTGGATAGTGGTGTGAAGTTGTACAATATTGTTTTAAGTGCCCATCGTGATTTTCCTTTCGGAAGTGAAAACGCTAACACAAGACAAGAAGCGTTAGACATTATGAAACAGACAATAGAATTCGCAGCTCATATAGGTATTCGTACTATACAGGTTGCAGGATATTATACTGAAAGTAACGAAGTTTCAAATAACGATTCCAAGAAAAGGTTTATAGAAGGATTGTATCACTCAGTAGAATCAGCAAAACAATCAGGAGTTATGTTAGGTATAGAAAATGTTGATAAAGATATTATTTCTCTTGAGCAGATAAGAGAGATAATTGAGGAAATTAATTCTCCTTGGTTAAAAATGTATCCTGATATAGGTAACTTAGCAGCTAATGGTAAGGATGTTGAACAAGAAATAACAAAAAATATTCATCACCTCGTAGGAATACATTTAAAAGATGTTAAAAAAGGAGTTTTTAGAAGAGTTCCTTATGGAGAAGGAATAGTTGATTTTAATTCTTTTTTTAAAAAGATGTACGAATTGTCTTATAGAGGCCCCTATGGATTAGAAATGTGGAATGATAATCATAAAAATAGCGTAGAAATTATAAAAAATGCAAGAAAATGGATGTTGAATCAAATGGTATAAAATATAAGGGTTTAATCGTGCGAAAATCTATTTAAACTTAAGAATTAACTGAATAATGTATAAATTTGTGCGTTTAAGGAGGCTTATTAAAATGATGTTAGAAGATTTAAGAGCACAGGTTTGTTTCCAAAATAAGGCATTGATAAAAAACGGGTTAGTTTTGTGGACAAGTGGAAATGTTAGCGCAAGGGATCCAAAAACCAACTATGTAGTAATAAAGCCTAGTGGCGTTCAATTTGAGGAATTAACCCCTGAGAAAATGGTAGTCGTTGATGTAGATGGTAAAGTAGTTGAAGGGAATTTAAATCCTTCTGTAGATACAGCTTCTCATTTATACGTATACCGTAATCGGAATGATATCAACGGCATTGTTCATACTCACTCGCCTTACGCAACAAGTTTTGCCATTACTGGCGATCCTTTAGAAGTTTATACTACAACATCTGCTGCTGTGTTCGGCGGAGCGATTCCAGTTTCTGATTTTGCAGTTATTGGAGAAGAAGAAATAGGAGAGGAAATCATAGAGAAAATAGGGCATTCTGAAGCTATTCTAATCCGGAATCATGGAGTCTTTACTATTGGTAAAACGTCAGAAAAAGCATTGAAGAATGCAGTAATCTTAGAGGAAACAGCAGAGTCTGTACATTATGCGATGTTACGAAAAAATATAAATCCATTACCAGATGAAACAGTAAAACAAGGATATCAAACTTATCAAGAAAACTATGGGCAAAAAAAGTAAATATTTTAAAATTAAAATAATGGTTAATATAAATCAATTTTCATAGCATTTTCGCTCATAGCAGAAGGAGGAAGCAAATTGGTGTTCGATGTTACAACCATTGGTGAAGGGAATATACGTTTATCTGTACCTATTGGAAAAAGGATAAATTCAGCTGATTCTTTTAATCTTGGAATATCTGGAGCTGAAGGGAATGTAGTAGGTTGCTTGGCGAGGTTGGGTTATAAAACAGGTTGGATGAGTAGCCTGCCTAACACGCCTTTAGGAGAAAGAGTAGGAGATGAATACAAACGACATGGCGTCAATGTGGAAAAAATTATATGGTCAAAAGAACATAGACTTGCAACGTTATTTGTAGAGTACGCAAAGCCGCCGCGGTCAACAAAAGTTATTTATGATAGAAAGAATACTTGTTTTACTAATATTCAAAAAGAAGATATTGATTGGGATTATATATTGAATACTAAAATCATTCATCTGACTGGTATAACAACTGCATTATCTGATAACACAAGAGAAATTGTAAAGGAAACTATATACAAGGCCCATGAAAATGATATTCCAATAAGTTTTGATATTAATTATCGCAATGCTTTGTGGAGTAAAGAGGAAGCCCGCGAAACAATAATGCCTTTAGTGCAGAATATAGAAATGCTTTTATGTTCAAAGCGTGATGCAGAGGCTATATTTAATTGCAAAGGAACTGATGATGAAACTATTCGCAGTTTACAAAAGAAAACTAAAGCAAAAAAAGTAGTAATGTCTAGAGGAGAAAAAGGTGTTTTGGGGTTAATGGATGATATTGTATATGAAGAACCTGCTCGTGACGTAGCTATTGTTGATCGAATAGGTGCTGGTGATGGCTTAGTAGGAGGAGTTTTACATGGTTGGTTGGAGAACGATTTTGCCAAGGGATTAAAATTTGGTTCTTTAACAGCCGCATTAGCTCTGAGTCAATATGGTGAAGTGGTTAATACAAACGTTGACGAATTGAATAGACTACTAATAAACACAGATACGAGCATTGTACGTTAATAAAAATCGTATAATGATTTTATATTTAGAAAGCGCTTAAACTAAATTACTTACTTCAGAAAAAACGAGTTATAAAATTTAAAGGGTGTTGAAAATGAAAATAAAAAAAACAGTAGAAAAAATTCCAGCTGGCATGGTTGTTGTTCCTCTTTTTCTAGGCATGATTATTAATTCAACAGTTCCTGGTCTTTTTCGTATTGGTGGGTTTACTGAAGCCATGTTAGTAGAAGGGACATTGCCTTTTATAGCATTATTCCTTGTTTGTGTAGGAGCTCAAGTTAAAGTGAATATGATTGGTTCTGCTGTTAAAAAAGGAATTACTTTGCTTCTTGTAAAGTGGATTATAGCAGCTATCATTGCTCTAATAGGGTTTGCGGTTGCAGGAATGGATGGTCTATTTCTTGGAATGGCGCCACTTGCTATTCTTGCAGCTATGAGTAATAGTGCAGGTTCTGTTTACTTAGCTATTGCTGGAGAGTATGGACGTGAGGATGATACTGCAGCTTACCCTTTTTTGGCTATAAATGACGGTCCTTTTTTATCTATGGTTGCTCTTTCTGTGTTTGGTATGATGGGATTTGTTGATGGTTTGTTTAGCTTTACGGATTTAATATCAGTGGTTTTTCCTATTGTACTTGGTGCAGTTCTTGGTAATCTCGATGAAGATCTTAGAGAATTATTATCAAAAGGAACTGATGTATTAATCCCATTTTTTGCTTTTAGTATTGGTATGGGAATTTCTATGTCTGTACTAATAGAAGGAGGAGTAGGAGGCATACTCATAGGCGTTTTAACAGTTTTAATAACGGGAGGATCTGCTTATTTTATATACAAATGGTTTGGTTGGAATCCAATTGTTGGAGCGTCCGAAGGAACTACAGCAGGAAATGCTATACCTACTCCAGCAGTAATTGCTGCAGCAAGCCCTGCATTTGCTCCTATGGAGGACATTGCTACAGTTCAAGTAGCGGCAGCTGTGGTTGTAGGGCTTATAGGGCTTCCATTGTTCATTACTTTTTTAGTCAAAAGACTGGAGAGAAAAGGTTACAACATTCAAGATTTTAATTTGTCAAGGTCTGAAAGACCGAAAGTAAGTAATAAAGATGCTAAATTAAATTAAATTTTCAAGCAATAATAGTTGTATGATAAGTATAATTCAATTTTATTATATAAGTTATGTGATAAACTAAGTGTAAAACACATATGATAAGGTGAAAAATATGAATTCAAAAGATTATATGATTTTACGAGTTGTTGAATTATACTATAAGCAAGAAATAGGCCAACAAGAAATTTCTCAAATGTTAGGAATATCAAGACCAACAGTATCCAAAATGATACAAGAAGCTAAAAAAAGAAACATTATAACCTTTAATATAAATACCCCGATAGAACTAAATTATGAATTGTCTAATATTTTGAAAAAGAAATTTAAGTTGAAAGATGTCTTAGTAGTCAAAGGAAATGAGGAAAATTCAAATGAAGTTATGAAGAAAGTAAGTCATGTTGCAGCTAGGTTTTTAATAAGTTTAATTAATTCTGAAGATAGGGTTGGTATATCTTGGGGGAAATCTATAAAGCAAGTAGTTGATTCTATACCTGATACTGATCTTACTGATATTAGAGTAATTCAAATTGTAGGATCGCTTGGAAGTGGGGACCCTGCTGTAGATGGACCAGAACTCGTTTATAAATTAGCTAGAAAATTAAATGGGGAGTATAAATATATAAACTCTCCAGCTATAGTTTCTGACGAGCAAGTGAAAAATTATTTATTAAATCAGAACCAAATTCAAAAAACTTTAAGCGAAGCAAATGAATGTCAAACTGTTTTGATGGGGTTTGGGTCTCTTTCTGAGGAGTTTTCTAGCATGCAACGCTCAGGGTATTTAGATACGGAAACGAAAAATAAATATATTGAAAAAGGTGCTGTAGGTCACATATTAGCGCAAATGATTGATAACAAAGGAAACCCTGTTAGTTTACAAAACAATCATGTTATTGGTGTAAATTTAGATTCTTTAAGAAGAAAAAAATGGTCAATTGGCATAGTGTCTCAATCGTTTAAGTATGATATTACATTAGCTGCTATACAAGGAGGATATGTGAATTCTTTAGTTATAGATGAGTATACAGCAATAAATGTTTTGAGTAGTTATAAAAACAACAATTATTTAGAAGTTACTTGAAAGACAATTAGGAATATATTGAAGTTAGTCATAAAATACGAGAGGAGATTAACCATGGCTCTAAATTTTAATTCAACGGAGTACTTAAATAAAGTTGATGGATGGTGGCGCGCTGCTAATTATATCTCGGTTGGGCAAACATTTATGAAAGATAATCCTCTGCTTAGAAGAAAGATTGTCCCAGAAGATATTAAGCGAAAACCTATAGGACATTGGGGAACGATTCCGGCTGGAAATTTTATTTATGCTCATTTAAATCGCTTAATTAATAAATATGATTTAAATATGTTTTATTTAGTCGGTCCCGGACACGGTGGCCCTGTCATGAATACTTTTTCTTATTTAGATGGAAGCTATACAGAATTATATCCTGAGATTACACAAGATGAAAAAGGAATGCAAAGGTTCTTTCAGCAGTTTTCATTCCCTGGAGGTATTGGGTCGCATGCAGCACCAGAAACGCCTGGATCAATTCATGAAGGAGGAGAATTAGGTTATTCTTTATCACATGCAACAGGTGCAATATTAGATAATCCTGAACTGATAGCTGTTCCTTTTATAGGGGACGGAGAAGCAGAAACAGGCCCTCTTACAACAGGATGGTTTGCGAATGTTTTTATTAACCCTGTCAATGATGGTGCAGTGCTCCCTATCGTAAATCTGAATGGAGCAAAAATATCTAACCCTACCATTCTCTCACGCAAAAATGATAAAGATCTAACTAACTATTTTAAAGGTATGGGATGGGACCCTATTTTCATAGAAGGTGACGTACCGAAAGAAATGCATAAATTAGCAGCGGAAAAATTAGATTATGCTATTGAAAAGATCCGTGAAATTCAAACAAAAGCCCGCCGAAATAAAGCGAATGAGGCAAAACTAGAAAATTGGCCAGTAATAATATTAAGAACTCCTAAAGGTTGGACAGGACCACAAGAGTATGGTGGAAAAGAACTTGTTGGAAGTTTTAGGTCTCACCAGATACCTTTGCCTATTAATCAGTCAAATATGGAAGACGTGCATATATTAGAAGATTGGTTAAAATCTTATCGACCTGAAACATTGTTTGATCAAGAAGGAAAATTAATCGATGAACTGAGGAGTATTGCTCCCGAACGTAATAAGCTTATGTCACTTAACCCTATAACCAATGGTGGAAGAGGAATTCCTGAATTGAATTTGCCTAGCTGGGAAAATCACGCATTAGATATAAACCACCCTGGATCAATAGAAGCTCAAGACATGATTGAATTCGGTAAATATTCACGTGATATTATTAAAGAAAACCCAACTAATTTCAGGATTTTTGGACCTGATGAAACAGCGTCAAACCGACTACAAAAAGTATTTGAAGCTACAGATCGTCAATGGTTAGAGGAAATAGATTATAAATTCGACGAATTTGTGTCTCCTACCGGGCGCGTTATAGACAGTCAGCTATCTGAGCACCAAGCTCAAGGATTTTTGGAGGGCTATGTTTTAACTGGTAGATATGGTTTTTATTCTAGTTATGAATCTTTTTTTAGGATAACTGATTCGATGTTAACTCAACATTTTAAATGGCTTAAAAAATCAGATGAGTTCGAATGGAGAAAACCTGTCCAGTCATTAAATTTAATAGCCACTTCCACTGTATTTCAACAGGATCATAATGGGTATACTCATCAAGACCCTGGTTTGATTACTCATTTATCTGAGAAATCGCCTGAGTATATTCGAGCCTATTTACCGGCTGATACCAACACTTTATTAGCTGTGGCAGAACAAATGTTTAAATCTGAACATCTTATCAACCTAGTTGTTGCTTCCAAACATATAAGACCACAATTTTATACTGTAAATGAAGCAAAAGAAATCGCAGAAAAAGGTTTCAAAGTAATTGATTGGGCATCTACAGTCACAATGGAAGAAGAACCGGATGTCATTATAGCTGCTTCAGGAACGGAGCCTAATTTAGAAGCGTTGGCATCTATTAGTATTTTAAATACAGAATTCCCATATTTAAAAATCAGATTTATTAATGTAGTAGATATATTTAAGCTCCGTCATCCACGAGCAGATTCTAGAGGTTTATCTGATGAAGAGTTTAATGAAATTTTCACAAAAAATAAACCAATTATATTCGCATTTCATGCATATGAAGGCTTAATAAGAGACATCTTTTTTTATCGCTCAAATAGAAATTTATATATTCATGGCTATAGAGAAGAAGGAGATATTACTACCCCATTTGATATGCGAGTTTTTAGTGAGATGGATCGATTCCACATATCAAAAGAAATAGCGGAAATTGTTTATGAATCAGAGGCATTGAAGTTTATACAAAAAATGGAAAAAACTCTTCAATATCATCATGAATATATTAGAAAAAACGGAGCGGATATTCCAGAAGTTGAAAATTGGCAATGGAATGGAATTAAATAAGTCAAAATGTTTATAGTTGATCTTAGAAAATACAACTATTTTTAATATTTTTGAATTGCTTAAATTTACAACTTAAACTTATGATTAATTTACTTGTCAAATTCCGATAAGGCGATTTATGTAAAGAAATAAAAGTTTCAACTTTTCAATTCAAGTAGATCGTTAAGATTTGTTTGCATGTTTATTTGCTAAGTATAGATTAATCACAAAGCCTCTCTTAACTAAGAAAGTAATTAAGAGAGGCTTTTAGTTCTTATTAGTTTGTATCCCTGTTTTCATAAAGCCAATTGCTGCCTATCCAGAGTTTTTTCTTATTTCCCAAAAAAGAAAAATTAACAGACAAGTGTTCACAATTTTATGCAGACGGATTTAATTGTCATTAATGAACTTCTAGGCCTCCGTCAATATTGAGAGCTTGTCCTGTCATATAATCGGAATCCGAGGAAGAAAGGTACGATACTAAGTTTGCTACGTCTTCTGGTTTTTGCGAACGTTGAAGAGGGATATTGTTCACTTGCTCGTTCCATGCTTCCCCTTTTTGCATGCCTTTGTAT
>Ga0079226_10004992_pt1 | contig 10150 bp, 12 predicted proteins | sample Poulit2014_FD_76345 | JGI IMG/M metagenome (GOLD analysis project Ga0079226, IMG submission 76345) | Agricultural soil microbial communities from Georgia to study Nitrogen management - Poultry litter 2014 | ecosystem: Environmental > Terrestrial > Soil > Agricultural land | place: USA: Georgia... | reverse complement strand
AGACGAAGCACCACAGGAAGCCATTAGCATCAAAATTCCCGTCAAAAGTAAAATGATATTAAGTCTTTTTTTCATAGTCCTTGCACTCCAATCCACACATATTCGTCTGTATTTTCGTAAAGACATATTTGTATCCATTATACAAGAAAGGTACTCTGAATGGAGCATCCTACTTTGACACTTTTCCAAACGTTTCAAAGGGATGGATGACAGCATGTTTAAAAGCATTATAATGTGCGATAGTATCTTCAGAAAATGAAAAAGGAAGTCCCTTGCACTCTTTAATTGATAGTTTTACGTCGTGTAAATTCCAATGGGAATGAAAAATAGGTGCTTTAACGATTCGCTTTCCTTGAATCATCCAGATACAATAACGTTCTGTTAAGAAGTGAGGTAAAGTATCTGCACGTGGTGTGATTGAAGCAAGAAGGGGTTCGTATGCGGCTTTGAAAAGCATGTTGTTATTACTATTTGTCCGTCGGTTCACTTCGAAATAAAAGGTATCTTGAGATTGTTGTATGTTTATATTGGCGTTTTGAAAGGGCAAAGAAACGAAACGGCCACCGCAGTTAACCAACTCACTATTCGTATTAATAGAGAAAAAATAAACACCAGGTTCGCTTCCAAACTTAACATATGTCCTAATATTCATTTGATAAAAGGGTGGATAAGATACAGGAGAAGGCATATATCGCAGTCGACTATGAGTTGCTTTAAATAAGACAATACTAACCCAGCTCCTACCATCATACATATCTATTTCAAAAGGTTTAGGTACAAATGGTCTTAATACATGGTGCATAAAAGGAGTATGGATAAACAGGACATCTTTCCAATTTTGCTGTCCTAACCACGGCCAACGTCTTTTTTCTATCATTGAATATGCTCCTTTTTAATGAAACTCATTCCTGATCACTATCTATAAAAATAGTTAAAACTTTTGCCCCTTTATTATCTACTGGTACAAATAGGTGAGGTTTTGTCCCACGGAAATAAGCCGTATCTCCCGTTTCCATGTAAGTCTTTTTCCCGTCATACAACAGGTGAATAGATCCTTCCAATATGTAAATAAATTCTTCTTGTGTATGGGTATATGGTTCATGGCGTAAATTAACATCTTTTGGGGTAACATAAACAATCGTTGGTTCAATGTTCGAGAACTTTGATCGGTTAGCTAGCAGTTCATACGTATATCCCATATGTTCGTTTCCTATTTTGTATTGTCTTTTATCTTTAGGTAGTAAGACGATATCGGTTTCAGGATGATCATCTAACACCCATGATAATGGAATTCCAAGAGCATCACTAATCCTTGAAAGAGTAGCAACTGCTGAAGATGTTTGTCCGTTTTCTATTTTTGATAAAAGACTCTTTGATATATCGCATTCATCAGCTATTTGCTGTTGTGTTTTTTTCTGTCTTAAACGTACTTGCCTAATCTTTTTTCCGATATGTTGTAAATCCATCATTCTTCGCTCCTTACACTTTTACAAGTGCTTTTATCATAGTGTAGGGAACAACTTTTAGTCAAGTTACTTAAAGAACAAAAGCCTTCTCCCCACTTTAATGGAGAGAAGACTTCACGTCATTATTACTTATTTCTGTTCTTCTGATTCCTTTTCAGAATCATCACTTATTATATCGTTTGTTGATTTTTTGAATTCACGCAATGTTTGTCCTGCTGCTTTTCCTAGTTCAGGTAATTTATTTGGGCCGAAAATAATTAGTGCTAGAGCAATAATAAGAATTAATCCAGGTATACCTATATTTGCAATTCCCATTGTTTCCACCTCCGTCATCAAACATCAAAGTGATGCCTGTACTAGTGACGCTAGAAATAGTATTCATCAATCATATTAAATTTATTCTATACTATTATGCTTTCATTTTGTTATTTTTAGCTTCGGCTAACATACCGCCTTCTTTAAGGTATTTTTCAACCCCTTCAGCTGCACGATATGCTAGTGCCCCAACTGTTGCCGTTGGGTGACGGTTACCGAAGTGTGGAAATGCTGATGCTCCAACAACAAATAAGTTTTCTGCATCCCACATTTGCAAATAGTTATTGACTGCTGATGTTTCAGGATCTTCCCCCATGATAACTCCACCAGCATAGTGAGTCCCTTGATAAACATGATCAAATTCCTCAGGTACTTCATCGACATCAATAATGTCAGCGCCCATTTCTTCCATAACTTCTTTACATTTTTCTACACCAAATTTAGCTAAGTTACGGTCTTGATCTGTTAATTTATGTGTTACCCGAATTACTGGATCTCCGAATGGATCTTTATATGTCGGATCTAAATCCATATAATTATGCCACCAAGAGAAAATAGCAGGTGTAAACCAAACTAATAGGCTCCGATTTGCATAATACAGAGACTTCTCTTTAAATTCTTCACCCCATAATGGTGTTCCTTTAGGGACTGGATTATTATTGATTGGTCCGTCTCCATACTGTCTAATTTCGACACCACCACCATGGATGAAATCAGTGTCTGTATTATCAATATGTTCTCCACCTAAGTCACTGAACGTAGCGCCTAACGCACCGGCTCCCATATGCAAGTTGAATTTCTTATCTTCAAAGAACCCTCTTGCACCTAAAGCCATTGTATTAAACTGTCCATGGAAACTGCGTCCAATAACGCCTTCTCTTGTTTCAGGATTATAAGGCTTACCAATTTCTGATAACAAGAGCAAACGGGTATTTGTAAATGTAAATCCACCTAAAACAACAACATCTGCTGGTTGTTCATATTCCTGACCAGTTTTTAGGTCAATATAGATAACGCCTGTTGCTTTTTTACCATCATATACAACACGACGTACATATGAATTTACTCTTAGCTCAAAATTACCAGTTTCTTTTGCAGCAGGGATAACAGTTACAATTGGATCTGCTTTCGCCCCAAAGTCACAGCCATAATGTGTACAGAATGCACAATACTGACATTGGTTAATTACTTGGCCATCCGGATTCTCATATTTTTGGGTGAGATTTGCGGAAGGAATTTGGAACGGATGATAACCTAAGTTTTTAGCCGCTTCTTTAAATAAACGAAGATTAGGTGTTTCAATCATCGGTGGGTTTGGATAATCGGATGAACGTCCTTCTTCCAATGGATCCTCTTCACCAGATAAACCAGCCGTTTTTTCAAAGCGATCATAGTATTTTTCTAGTTCGTCATATGTAATACCCCAGTCCTGCAAGTACATGCCTTCAGGTATCTTCTCTTCTCCATATTGTTCAACAATTCTCGAGCGAATTTCGAAATCAATAGGTGAATAACGGTAAGTCGCACCTGCCCAGTGAACACTGGAACCACCTAAGTCGTTTCCAACCATCATTTCATCTTGTGTACGAACTGGTAAGGCCTTTTCATCTATTTTGTTTCTTGATGTAATTGTTTCTTGTTTATTTAAATCTTGCATCATGTGCTTTCGTGACATATAGCGTAATTCATCTTTTGCACCGATATAGTCTTGTGTTGATTTCTCTTCTCCACGCTCTAAACCAACAACCTTATAACCAGCCTTGGCAAGTTCAGCTGAAACAATTCCGCCTGACCAACCAGTACCGACTACAACGACATCAACTTTATCTAATTTTTTAGCCATGGTCGATTTTCTCCTTTATATTTTTATGGTTGATAATCCTTCAAACTAATTGGATCGTGTGTAACAAACTCTTCAGAATCAATTTCATTCATATAAGCAGCTCGAGGTCCAGGGTATTCTCGCATAACCCAGCCTTTCATATCTCGATTTCCACCATAGACAGGGTCACAATATGCCCCTTCAATAGTCATTTGACGAAGTAAGTTGAAAAAGAGAACAGAAGAAGTTCCTCTTAAATCCACGTCACCATTCTCAAAGGATTGTAGAATTTCAATTTGCTGTTCATTTTCAGCTTGGTCAAAGTTATTATCAAACTTCTTCTTGCTGATGGCGTTCATTTTTCTTAGGCCTTCAATCATAATTTCTCCACGATTTAAACGAGATTGATATCTATCATCACTATCTACTTCTCTAAAAGGACCTTGCATGTAATCCTTTCCATTCATGCCAAATTCCCCAGCAAGTTGACGGTCAATAAAGTATGGAACTCCAAGCTCAATTGCTCCCGGACCATTATCATCTTCTGGATAAATTCGTTCAACTGCAGCTTTTAGTACATTGAAGTCTTCGTGTCGGCTAAAAAATATTCTAGCCTCTTTTATATCATCTTCTTTTATTTCAGTTTGTTTTGTAGCAGGTTCTGATTTGAAGTTGCCTGCCAACAGACCACCAAATAATGATCCTCCAATGACACCCCCAGCCACAAGTCCTGTATTCTTAATAAAATTTCTTCGACCTAAATCCGTATTTTCCTTTGACTGGTTTTGGTCTTGTTTTGTTTTATCAGAACCTCGTTTCGAGTGATTTTCTGTCATTGTTTCCCCTCCCTTAGTAAATACAAAAGTGCCAATTATAGGATTTTTTTTTAACCCTATGAAACTACTAGTTTTTCACTCTTTTGATAGTGAAAAATCCAACATTAACTACCTTAGTTTGATTTAACAAATTTGTCAATAATTAACTTATTTTGTCAGAATAGTAAATCCCTTGTGTTTTACAAAGAGTATTTTTTATAAAATAAAAAAGTATACGCATAAAAGATTTCGTATACTTTAAGCAATGAGTTCTCGTTTATTGAATTTTATCAATATCATTAACCGCTTCCTCTATCCCGCTCTTTCCAACACTATCATATTTTTTAATTACTATTCCTTCCGGGTTGACTAAAAAGAAATTAGTACCATGTGCTATTTGATCATTCCCTGTCCCCGGACTTGTTGATTCGATAACTGTTTTAAAGCTATCCATAGACAAATCTTGAATTGTTTTAAAATCATAGCCTGTTAAAAAGTCCCAATTACTAAAGTCAACTTGATAATTCTTAGCGTATTCCGTTAACACTTCCGGATTATCATAGTCTGGGTCAATACTAAATGACACCATATGTATATCTAAATGATTATTTTTTAATTCCCGTTGCAATGTAGCCATATTACCAGTCATAATAGGGCAGATCGTCTGGCAATTTGTATACATAAAACTAGCTATCCACCATTGTCCTTTAAGCTCCTTAAGTCCAAAAGCATCTCCATCTTGATTCGTAAACTCGAAATCCGGTAATTCCTCAGACATGTTTTCATCTATTTTTCCTTGGCAACCCGAAACAAGCAACAATAATAATATGCCAATGATATAAGACTTTGATTGTTTCACCACTCTATTCCCTCACTCTTGTCATGTATACTTTCAACATGACTTACCATACCAAAAGTGAAGAAATAAAAACAGTATAATTTACTCTTATTCCTCTTTTTAATTAATGTAATGGCCTTCCAAGAAAGACAATTAGCGAACTTCCCAATTCCCAGCAGCCAATCCATTAAAAGGTGTTATATTCAATGGTCTTCTGGAAGTTGTATTTGGAATCTTTTCTCGTTATTATTATCTAAATCTACAATCCAATAATGATAATCCGGGTATCCAGCTGCAAAATTTTCATCTAACGTAACGAGCAAATGATTCTTTTCATTAAAGAAGGAAAGACTTGCAACATGTTCACGAAACGAAGTAACTTTTTCTGCCTCTCTTGTCTCCATATTCATTAGGAATCCCTCATAAACAAAAGTCCCATTTTTATCGCGATCGGCAACACCCGAAAAGGCAACACGCTTCCCATCTGCAGACAAAGTGGGTGAAGAAACAATAGATTCTTCCAAATCATCGCCATATGGAAAGGAATTCTTTTCTATCTTATTTTCAAGTGAGTAAAAAACAATAATATCGTCATCCCGAAAACTATGATACATCAATTCATTTCCATCTGGTGTTACTGTCAAATCGGAAAGACTATAAAACTCTTTATCTGTAATCTGTTCTATTTCCTTTGTATGGATATCCATATGAAAAATGTCAAACCCATGTGGACGCTCTGACGCAATCGGTGAATAATTTTCGTAAACAGAGGATTGTAAGAAATATAAATGGTCTCCATTTGGCGAGAAAGCAGCTTCTGTAATATGATTCCCTTCATTTGTTAGCTCTTCTATTTGCCTGCTTTCTACGTCAATTATCCTCAACTCTCCAAATGGTTGTTCCTCCTCATCCCACTGTTCAATAAAAACAACTTTTTCACCATCGGGAGAAAATACAGGGTGAATAAAAGACTTCCCCTCTTCAGGTTCCGCCAAAAGTTCAGCATCTCCCCCAGTCGTTGGGACAAAATACAAGGATGCATCCCCGTTCTCATAATGGGAAAAGACCACGGTTTCATCATTTGGTGAAATATCTACCTTTTCCCCTAAGCCTGTAAATCCTCTTGCACCTTCTGCAAATAAACTTACTCCCCAAAGAGCAAAAAACAATAAAACCATCCCAATAATAAATGAGATATTTTTTATTTTTAACGACACAGCTTCCCCTCCCAAACTTTATTTAAAATAAAATTAAAATTGCAATAGGAGATATGAAGGCAAGTATTGAAAAGACGAGTCCAGTAAATATAGATACGAATGGCTTTTTAGCAATCCAATTCATATGAAATTTATAAAAAATTAACCAGGCAAGGAGCGGAATAAGTGGTAAAACCACACCCCATGACATACCGACCATAATAAGACCAATCCACATAAAGAACAAAGCACCACCCGTAAGAATGATACCGAATATTAAATTTAAAATATAGCTGAGCTTAATAAAGGTTCGTTCCTTCGATTTGCTTTGAGACACATCCGCTGAAAGGTAAGAGTTTCTGAACATAAATACTAGACAAAGTCCAATCAAAATCACCAAATAAATAGTAAAGAATATATTACGCCCACCAGGCAGCATTTCAACAACCATGATATTGAATCCCATCCAAGCCATCATGATAAAGATAAGCGTATGGAGTACATAAAAATGCCGGCCAATAAACGAAATATTGATTGCACATAAAATAATCACACTACTTATCGTAAGCTGAATAGCGAGCCAATCCGGAATCAATTCATGAAGATTAAATGCGTAATTCAGATAAAAAATGGCACCATAACAAAGAGCTGCGATGCCAATCGTATATAAGAGCCCACGTTGGAAAGGATACATGGCTTCTTGCAAATCTTTCCCGATTCCATAGGCTTTCCCAAAATCAGATAGTGCTTTGTTTTCAGCGCCCTTATCAGAAAAACCTTCATTCATGTAGTGCATTTTCGCTTCATAGATATGTGTGAGCAGTTCCTCACGAATATCTTGGCGCTCTTCCTTTGGACTTTGAATTTGTTCCAACACCTGATTAATATATTGATCGATCCGGCTCATTTCCCATCCCCCGACGTTTCTAGAATAAGCTCATGGACACGATTCCATTCTTCCAGCTTCTTACTCAGGACGGCTTTCCCCTCTTCTTGCAAATGATAATACTTTCTTCTTCCATGCTCTGTCTCTTCCCAATAGGACTTAACCCAACCTTTCTTTTCCATCCGCTTCAACGCTGGATAAAGCGTTCCCTCTCCCATACTGTATAATTGGTTACTCTTCTCTTTTAAAACTTTTACCATTTCATAGCCATACATGTCTTTTTGAGTTAATAAATTTAATAATAAAATATCTATACTACCCTTTTTTATTTCACGATCCATTTTTATCACCTCTTACTCAACATTGTAACACGATGTACATTGTATTACAATGGTTAATTTTATTAAAGTACCAGGTACCCGAACAATTCTGAATTGTTTCAGTACCTGGCACCGCTAATCGTTAATTATTCAAAAACTTTTTTATAATTGACGTTAATCGTGCTTCGTGTACGAATAAAAATAATCATGTTCACTACAAACAAAACGATGAAACCAGCAAGTCCTGTCAATCCGTTAAGCAATTCCGGATTTCCGCCAGCTAAGATTATAATTCCAAGAGAACCACTACCATTGATGACACCATGAAAAAATGCAGCTGAAAAAATGGAGCGTGATTTAATTGTAATAAAACACAAGATTGGTGATACAAGCATACAAAACACCGTCATCATCAAGACACCGAAGACAGGGGTGCTTGGATAGTTATGGCCTGCAAAAAGTGTCAGTGGTGCATGCCATGGACCCCATATGAGTCCTATGAGTAAAGATGCTTTCCAGAAACCAAGCTCCCGTAATTCTCTCAATAAAAATCCGCGCCACCCAATCTCTTCTCCAAAGGCGAAAATAGCATTGATCGTAATTCCCCCAATAATGGCTTGACCTATTAGTAACCATAGCGGATGGAAAGGAAGCATCTCAAATAAGTCACTCATTGCTGCCGTAGTAGCTGCATCAAGCGTATCTAAATAAGCTTCCATCCCTAAATCAAGGGTTACGCCTGGGAACATCAGAGCAACCAATACGGTTAGTCCAACAAGTAATAATGGAAAGATTGCAGCAACGAACCACCACCAATTTGGTCGTCCCATAAGAAGTAACGGACGAGCGACTTGTTCTTTGTAGATCAACTTTTGGACGATAAAAACGGCAATAAGCGGCAAAAACATATATCCTGCCATGAATGGAGTTAAGAGAAGCATGTTACTCCCTAGACCACTAAGAAAAAACAAGGCAGCAATACCAAAACTCAATCCGTAAACCCATAAAACATAAGTCAAGACCTTTCTTTTATCCATTCGATTCACATCCATTCTGTACCCTGAAGAATAGTTTTATTCTCCAATTTTCCACGTACACATTCCTTTTAATATCCCATTTGATCTAATCCGATTGCAATAATAATCATAATCACATTAATAATAGCTAAGATCCCAGAAATTTTTCCAACTATAGCCCCAAACCATATGGTAAAAATAGATGTTAAAATGGCTATAACACCTATAATGATTAAGAGAATACCGACCCTGTTCCCCAGTCTTTCTCTTTTAACTGGTTCCCACGTTTCCCTGAAACCTGCAAGAAAGGAAAACGCCTCTTTTGTCCGAACAATATAGCCAGCCCAAATTAAAAATACACCGATAATTAGACCGATTACCATTTCAATTCCCATTTTTCTTGCCCCCCTTTATATCAGCAGTTACTTTTACGAATGTAACATATAAAAGGTTTTATTTATTCCACAAAATAGCCCTTCGTAGCCAAACGATAAATTCCCAAACAGCTCCCATTACAGTTACCCCCATTATACTGAATATCTTATTCTTTAAATGAAAGTAAAATTAGTTCGATAAACATTTCCATTTATTCAATCTTGCACAATGTAGTACGAATTAATAATCAAAAAGGTTTCAAATTTAGATGCTGCTCTTTAATCTAACAAGCCTTCTTAATAAATTATCTGGCTCGTCGTTTGTTTAATATCATATAACAAAAGATATGATAAAAAATTCTTTTCACAAATTAGAATTAAAGATGAGCTTTGAAAAATGCTTTAACTTTTGTCCAGGCATCCTGCCCAGCATGTGCATTATCTTTTGGTGTTCCTCCAAGCGACAACTTCACTCCTGCACTAAACGGAACTTGGTACATAACAGGCAACAGCTTTAACATTAGGGAACATAGATGCACTTAACAGAGCAAGTTCCCCTCCTTTTGACGTCCCCATCATCCCAATTCTGTTCGGATTAATATCTGTCTTATTTGTAAGCCAATGTAGAGCTTCTTCTATATAATCAATAGGAATATGTACTAATTCACTTGGTAAATGCTCTATTCCAAAATAAGCTAATGAAAAAGTATTAAATCCATGTGATGCAAGCAGTGCTGCATCTCCTTCAGCAATCCTCCTTCAGAACCACCTAAAACAACAACTGTCGGATAATTACTTGCCTCTTTTTGGAGAAACATGGTTCCAACTAATCCGTCTTCTCTAATAGGAAGTCTCTCTATTTCAGGATCGATTAAATGACGAACAAGGCATGCCTCATCGATAACTTTTCCATTTTGTTTTAATGTAAATGTCGTTTTCAGAGGCTCTAAAGGAGTTCTTTCTTTGGGTATATCATTACTTACGGGTGACATCGACCAAAACAACCCCATCCTATCCGGTTCTGAGTATGTACCATCTAACGGCTTTTCAGTTGCTGTATTAATTTCCCCGTTACTGTCAGCTTTAAATTTTGCATGCGATT
>Ga0079226_10004991_pt1 | contig 10151 bp, 11 predicted proteins | sample Poulit2014_FD_76345 | JGI IMG/M metagenome (GOLD analysis project Ga0079226, IMG submission 76345) | Agricultural soil microbial communities from Georgia to study Nitrogen management - Poultry litter 2014 | ecosystem: Environmental > Terrestrial > Soil > Agricultural land | place: USA: Georgia... | reverse complement strand
GTATTAGCATTAACCAACTCCCTAACATCACTTTTTACACATAATTGCTCCAGGTGGGAAGCTTATTCTAATGCGTTGGTACCTACGTACATCAAAATAGTTTTCTGATATTAGTTACTAAACAATTTGCTACTCCCAACTAAAGGTCCCATCTGCCGTTATTCTTAAGTTCATATCCTTCCCTTTATCCGCCATCTCATTAAGATCTGTTCCCCCAAGCATCTTGGTAATTTCGGTACGCATTGTTTTCCACTGCTCATGCATTGGACATGGTTTTTCTTTTCCACAGCCCGGCAGCCCCAACACGCATTCCGTCAATAGGTCATCGCCGTCAATTGCTACAACAATATCCAATAATGTAATACTGCCGCCCGGCCTGGAAAGCCTTACTCCCCCCTTAGGACCTGTCATAGACTCCATCAGATCTGCAGCAGTTAGCTGTTGTAATATTTTGGTAAGGAAGTGAAACGAAATGTCAAGCTTATCGCTGAGCTTACGAATCGAGGTATAGTTTTCGTCTTGGATAGAGGCCAAATAAAGTGTAGCACGCAATCCATATACACAGGATTTTGATAATAGCATAATACCTACATTCTATTTAAGATATTTTTGTCCTAATGTATAGAGAAATTTTGTTTATTGCATAATTATCTATACAAATGACTCGGTGCTTTCTGTAAAGCTTAGCTAAAAGTCCCGGTCCTTTGTAAGAATGACTGGTATTATCACACGAAACCAACAAAAAAGTACCGAATAGCCTCTCCTATTACCTAATAGTTATCAAAACCGGAGGATAAATGTTGTTCCCTGGTCCCCTTGGTTTCAACGGTCAAAGTACCTTCTTGGGGCCGCATAATTTAGTGCTACAAGCTAAGCCCAATGTCGGGACCGCCCCCTCATAAGGACGACGCATGCTAAAAAAGGAATGAACACTTTTTCTATATGTTCCGGTGGTATTCCCAGCCCCCTAACACGCACGCGAATAGTAATACGTCCTCTGCTTGAAAGCTCGCCGTTAAGAACAATCACGTCCTGAATATTAGCTTTCCAGGGCACTAAATGCATTTTGAGCAGGTTTATCAGCACTTGTTTAATGATATTAGGTTCAGCTATGAGCTCTAATGTTTTAGGATCAGCTGATACGGTGATGGTAATATTATGGTGCTTTTCCACACCTTTATGAAGCCGGTACACTTGGTTGAGCAGCTGTTGAACTGAAAACAATTCCATGCTGAGTTCCGGAACCTGGCTAAAATCATAGTATAGATTAAAAAACCGAATAAGCCCCTCGCTGCGGTTTTCAATGCTCTCGACTGCCTCTGAAACATCTTCTACGGCTTCCTCATCATTTTTTGGGGATCTTTGTTTTTAAAGCACTTGAACGGTGTTGGAAAAGGAGGCAATGGTCGTTACCAATTTAATAAGCCAGCACCTGGGTCAAATTCTGCCAAGCCTCCAACTCCTTATCTTTAAGCTCTCCATTGATAACCTGCAGCAAAATCAGTTTTACATTTCGTCCCGCAGCAAGATCGTAGTGGCATAAACCAAGGCTGACTTCCCCGAGTCCTTGGGTTTTCGCAATATGAGTAATTGGAAGAAGCGCTCGGCAGCTGTATTCATTAGCTCCCCCATTTGATTGAAAAGAATTTAACCGGATACCAAGATACTGAACTACGATTTGCCTACAGGGAAACTGAATTTACTTTCGATAGGATATTTCTTGAACACTTCTATCACTTTTGAAAACGTTTCACCTAATTGCTCAAAGGCTGTTATAAAAAAACGGACGAGAAAAATTGGAGTGCCAAATGGAATTGAGAAAGCGGGTGAGATTGCGGTTAGTGGACTCCACATAGCGGTTAATCTGAAAGATTTGGTAACCCAACCCGCCAGCAATCTAAGCAGAGTGGTGCTTAGGTAAAAAGATAGTAGCCAGCCCCAGGTACAAACAAACCACGATGTTTGCCACCAACAGCAATACGCGCAATATGAATTGTAAACAAATTTTTTCACATAGGTTTAAAGGTGTCAGCGCATCTCTGAAGACTGGTACCTGATCTAAACATTAATACCAGTCCGTTGAAAGCACCTTATCCCCTATCTCAATACTTTCGATCACGTCCTTTCCTTCCACCACTTTTCCAAATCGGGTATAATTACCGTTCAGGTGCGGAGCCCATTGAAGCATCATAAAATATTGGCTGCCCTCGGTGTCGGTGCCCGCGCTGGCAATGCCGGCGGCCCCAGAGGTAAATCCGAGTTCAGAGGGCTCCGTCGGCAACACAAAGTCAGGCCCACCAAAACCATCTTGCCGTTCAATATCGCCTCCCTGAATAACGAAATTGGGCACAACGCGATGGAAAGGAACGCCCTCATAAGCGCCTGCTCTGCTTAGGCTGTCAATGGCCGATACTGTTGCCGGAGCGCGCAGCGGATCCATTTCAATGGTAATGTTTCCCTTTTCAGTTCGTAGTACCCAATGGGGATCGCTTCCCAGCTCCCACAGGCGCTCCCAGTCGGGCATTCGAAAATCGGGTGGTTGTGCCGTTACAGATACTTCCCACCCGGCCTCTGCCAGCGATCTGTTGAGTGGTGGATAGCCTAATGAGGCCAATGAATCAATGGTCGATTGGGCCTGGTCCTCAAAACGCTCCTTATAGAGTTCTCCGAACTGTTGAAACACCTCAATATCGCCGGGCAGCTGAAAGGCGGACAGTTTGCTGTTAATTTGCCCAAAGTCATTGTTAGTAAACAACTCTTCATTCTCCAGCAGCGGACGTACCACATAAGCAATGCCGCGATCCTGCATATCCAGCCCTGCAAATGTAAGTTTTCGAATCCGATTAACAATTTCTTCATTCCGCTTCGGCTCAGGAAGCTTATCCCAAAATGAGGCTAAACTCTGTAACCCATACATGCTTGCAAGCGTATCTCGGTGGTTTATTACAGCGTCTACCTTATCAAGATATTCCTCCGGTGGGAGTACAGCTTCATAAATATCCAGTGCTTGCGACCATAAATAAGGATTTTTGTCAACAAGCATATTTATTTGACGGTCATTTTCTGCAGCAACAGTGGAATCTACCCCAACTAAGGCTTCTACCGCCTGAAGCCAAACCGCCGTTGAGCGAGCGGAGTCTGCAATCATCTGAGTACTAATATAATCGTAAAGCCTGCCATCCTTGCTAAGCTTGCTTTCTATATTCTGGAGGGCCACATGCCTTACATGCGGATTGGTGTGCATGAGCAAAATCTTTGCTGCCAATGAATTTTGAGACGTTAAAGATAAATTTCCAAGCGATTTGGCCAGCTCAAGTGACAGCTGTACATTGTGTTCCAGCTTCTGCTTGCTGTTATAGACATTCGTAATATTATAAGTAGTGCGTTTGGGCAATAATTTATTGACCGCCTGATCGACTCGCTGGCTGAAACCAATGCCCTGAATCTTCCAGCGGCTCATCAGCGTATCCTTCGCTGCTGCCGTAAGTGGTGTCTTAGCGCCCCGATACCAACCATATAGATAAGTCCATTTAAGCTGATCATCCCCAATATTGAAGGCCCGCCGAATGATCTTGATCCGCTTTTCGGCATTCACCTGATATCTTAACAAAAGGCGCGACAGTGCAAGCGCATACTCCCCCTTAACTGAGATTCCGGCATCAAGCTTGCTCAGTAAGAAACCCAGGCTTTTACGGTCTCCCTGACGTCCCAACACTTGAGCAATACCGGTCCTTAATGCACCGCCATCATTCCAGTGGCTTTCAATATTCCGCAGCTGTCGCTCATTCAGCCTATGGTTGCTAATTGCAAACCATGCTTCTTCGGTATTTTGCTCCTGTGCCAGCGCAATATACGCATCTACCGAATCGACGGGAGTAGAAGCTAATCCCCGCCAGGCCTGAGCACGAATATCTTTATTGGGATGAGTGAGGAATGGCTTCAGCTCTTCAGCTGAACGGTTATATAAGTGCTTATATAACTTGGGGTAGTACTCTACAATCGCTTCATCTGTGATGGGGTGCTCGCTTTTATAAATACCGTCTCTCGTTGCCGCCCATCTAAATAAGAGAACAAGCCCCACTGCAAGAGCAGCAAAAAGAAGCCATGCACGAAAACGGATATATTGCATCAGAGGTTGTTAAATTTTAAGCCGTTCTGTACTTATTGCTTAAATAGAGGGTTTTTCATTATCAGTGGGCTCTTCTATTCGGGCTTTACCCTTTTCCGAATGAATTGTTGTAAGCTTTCCATCTGCACCTTTGCGGGCTGAATGCAACTGGGAATCCTTTATCCAGGCCCTACCGCCATCATGCTGTTGACGCTTAGTGTTTTTAAACATAAATGCCTGCTTATGAATATCTGGTAATGAATCTGACATAATAATGTATGAGCTTTCTGTTTTACTGAATGCTTTAACATATCATTTTTAGTTCTATAGTTCATCTAATATTTGGCTTTCCTTTCAGTTTTGAAAAACTTATATTTGGGCACTATTGGAAAAGATTATTTATAACAACAAATTACCAAGTAGATGTACGCAGTAGTAGAAATAGGTGGGCACCAGTATCGCGTGTCGGAAGGCGATGTTCTCTTTGTTGATAAACAAAGCGATGAAACCGATCAAGAACTTACCTTTGAACGTGTCATGTTGATCAATGATGAGGGAAATGTAACGGTCGGCAAGCCTACCGTTGAAGGAGCTTCAGTTGAGGCAACCTTGCTGGACAATGTTAAATCAGACAAAATAATTGTCTTTAAGAAGAAGCGCCGCAAAGGATACCGGGTAAAGCGCGGACATCGTCAGCCAAAATCTCATATCAAAATTAGTTCAATTGCCGTTTCCGGCACTAATGGACAAGCGGAAGAAACGGCTACTGTATCTACAGATTTAAGTGCTAAAGAGGCTATTCAGCACATTGAAGATACTGACATTGAAGATCTACAAGGATTTGTACCCGGAGATGAAGATCGGGTAACCGTTCTGGATGCATGGAATACCAAGCAGGAAGGCTAACTTTAAGGACACAAATAATTTACTATGGCACATAAGAAAGGACAAGGATCTACACAGAATGGCCGCGATTCGATATCAAAGCGGCTGGGAGTAAAGAAATATGGTGGAGAGGAAGTTCGCGCCGGACATATCATAGTGCGCCAACGCGGAACGAAGATTCATCCGGGCATAAATGTAGGCCGCGGTAAGGATGATACGCTCTTTGCTAAAGAGGATGGACAGGTCACTTTTCGCTCACGCTCGGGCGGACGAAAGTATGTAAGCGTTGAGCCTGTAGCTTAAAATTATTATGTATTTTATAAGCCTCGATTTCGAACGAAATCGGGGCTTTTTTATTAGCTGTTATATTTATGGACGTACTCATCCCAATATTTAAGTACTTTTTTAAGGGTTTCTTTAAAATACCTGTAAACCTCCTTCCCCTCTGCTGCACCAAAGTTTCGTAGAGCAAATAAACCTATCTAAAAACTCATAAAGGGTTCATGTGAAAGTATTTCAAAGCTCTCTCTAACATTAAGTCCCCGGGTATTAAATCGGAGAAATACTTTACTTATTCTTTGTAACCCAAGACTCGGAAAAAATATTAGTTCGAATTTTCCCATTTCCCAATACCTGCTCGATTTGTTATAAAGTACTGACGACTACCTTTTTTCACTCCTTTCATTTATATTCGCTGCAGAAACAATAAACGTCAGAAGTCTATGCCCAAAAACACGTTACTTCTCCTGCTAACCATTTGCTGGTCTGCTAACGCCAGCGCGCAGCACCAAAATAACTTTGTCCCATCAAGCGCCCATTACCTGTGGCCAACCAATGCAAGTCACCATCTAACCTCTACATTTGGTGAAACGCGGCTTGGCCATTTCCATGCAGCACTGGATATCAAAACCTGGGGCCGCCGCGGTTACGAAGTATATGCAACACGCGATGGCATACTCTATCGGATGGCTATTCAGCCAAACGGATATGGAAAGGTGCTATATCTAAAGCACAAGGATGGCTCCTTTTCTGTTTATGCCCACCTGATGCGCTTTAACAACCAGCTGCAGCATTTTGCCGATTCACTGCGAATTTCCGAACAGTACCGTCCTTTTTTCGACCGTGTGGTCGAAGAGGAAAAAACAACAATAAAACAAGGAGACCTGATCGGTTACAGCGGCTCCTCGGGCATTGGTCCACCACACTTGCATTTTGAACTCCGAACTCCGCAGGAAAAACCCTTTAATCCCCTTCTTACGAATCTCCATGTCAAGGATAATATAGCGCCTACCATTACAGGCATTTCAGTTGAACCGCTCTCCCCAGGTGCTACTATTGAAGGTCAGCAACAAATCTATACCCGAAGGCCATATAGCAGCGGTAAACACTATGATTTTGGCTCAATCGAAGTCACCGGTACCGTTGGCTTCGCTATTAATGCCTACGATAAAGCCAATGGCGTTCCTAATCCCTATGCGGTATATAAACTGTCACTGTCAATAGATGGCCAGCGGCTATTTACGGCCAAAGCAGACTCTTTTTCGTATGCACAGACAAAGCAAATATATCTTGATCGTGTATATCCACTGCTGCGGGAACATGGCAAAGGCTATGAGCGACTCTTTGTAACAGACGGAAATACGCTCAATTTCTATCAAACTGATTCATCCCGGGGCAAGCTGAATCTCGATCCCGGTATTCACGATGCAACGATCACGGCTACTGACTATGCTGGAAATACGAGCACTGCAGAAGTCCAACTGTCGGTAAAAGAGGACTCGAAACGAACTTTTCATTATCAGCACCAAATAGTTTCTTCTCCCCGCAAAAGATCTGATGTTAATTTCGAGTACTGGGACTGGTTGCCCGGCTGGGTTCGTATCCCGAAAAAAGACTTTAAGAAATTATCAGTAGCATTTACTGACTGGGATCGCTTATCGACTTTTGAAAGCAAGGTTACGCTCAATCTGCATAAGTTAGATAACCTGTTTATGAATATACCGGGCCACGGTCCCACCATCTTTCGGCGCTTAGGTCCTACCACCAATGGAATCCTCACCTCTATTGACAAACGGGCCGTTGCCACCTTTCCACCACACGCCCTTTTTGATACCGTATCGGTAACATTGTCATCTCAGGAATACAGTCCTGATTCACTGAAAGTTACAGTAGGGCCTGCGGCTTACCCGCTAAATAAAGGCTTTGAATTGCGTATCAAACGAAGTCCAAACCTTAAAGATACGGCAAAGCTGGCCTTCTATAAATATAACCCCAAATATCATTACTGGTTCTTGCGTAAAACGCATTTTGATGAAGATTATATCACCATGGATAGCAATGTGTTGGGGACTTTTATCACCCGGCGTGATACCACTGCCCCAAGCCTTGAGAACCCCCGGCTTTTTCAAAGAACGGATGGGCAGTGGCTTATTTATTTTGATGTGAACGATAATCTATCGGGATTAGACCCGGATCGATCCAAGATTACGATGAACGGGCAGCGAGGAATAGCAGAATATGATCCCAGTCATAATCGCCTAATCTATTACCATCCCACTTTTGAGCCAAGTTCAACCATGAATATAACCGCCACCGTTTATGACCGTAAGGGAAATAAAACACAGCCGGATTTCCAGATCAAAAAATAAAAAGGGAGAAGCCTACTGCTTCTCCCCTGCCTGCAATAAGTATATATGCCCTTTTTAGCCGATAATAGCGTTGCAACCCACTTCTACTTTACAATTTTTGGGCAACGTCTTTACTGCAACCGTTTCGCGAGCCGGTGGCTGCTCACCAAAATAACTTCCATAAATTTTGTTAACAGCCGCAAAATTATCCATATCATCTAAATAAATTCCACACTTAATCACTTTATCAAAACTTGATCCTGCTTCATTTAATACGGCTTTTAAATTTTCCATTACCTGCTTGGCTTGCGACTCTACATCCTCGCCTGCAAAATCTCCTGTCTCAGGATCTATACCAATTTGTCCGGAGCAATAAACAACATCATTGTGCGCCACGGCTTGGCTATAAGGTCCAATGGCGTCAGGGGCTTCATCAGAATGAATGATTTTCTTCATGATCTTTAGGTTTTACTATTTGTTTTTTCTTTCAGTTGAAGTAAAAAATTGTTCATAAGTACTGCAAACTTTTCTGGATGTTCCATCATCGGTGCGTGTCCGCACTTATCAATCCAGTGAAGTTGTGCGTTAGGCAGCTTCTCTAAAAACATATCCGCCACTTTGGGGGGGGTAATTTCATCCTGGCGTCCCCAAACTAACAAGACCGGCTGGTTTATTCCAGAAAGAAATTTCTCCATGTTATACTTGTGCGTATCGCGGGTCAGTGCCAATAAATTGGTTAGTTTCGAAGGCGATCTAACGACAGCCATAATCTCTTCCATGGCATCATCATCAATAAGATCCTCATAAAAGGTCAGATTCGCCTGTTTTTTAATAAAATCACGATCTTTACGCCGTGGAAAAGTTGAACCAAAGTCCATTTCTAAAAGTCCGGAACTACCCGTTAGAATCAGAGCCTCAACATCATCTGAGAATTCTTGTGTATAGTCGAGCGCCAAATGCCCGCCCATAGAATTGCCCAGCAAAATGGAATCCTGAATATCTAACTCGTTAAAAAATCCTCGAAGCCACTTTGTAAGCTGCTGAATAGATATTTCCCTCATTCCCAGTTCATAAATAGGAATTTTAGGAACATAAATGTTATATCCCTGTACCTCTTTAAGTAAGGGATCATAATTACTTAGACTCCCAAACATACCGTGCAATAAAACTAAATTATCTTTGTTGGAATTTGCATTCGATATGTGTAAGTATTCAAATTTATCTTTTTTGTAGACTTCAAAGTCACTGGTTCCAAACATACGTTGTACTAAATCTATTAACGAAATAATGAGTACAGAAACTTAATATAATAATTTCTAATCGATTATATTGCAGAAAGGGCGATATATACTTACTTTTCCGTACAATCGAAAGATATTTAATTCTGAATACTCCAAGTAAACTAAAATCAAAGCCATGAAAAAACTATCATATTCTCTTCTTGTACTTCTCTTAGCTATTGCGGTGGGGTGTAGCAGCTCAAACCCTCTGGCTGATGAAGCACAATCTAAAATAAAAGACCAAAAGTATGATGCAGCACTCGCATCTGCCGAGAAAGCAATAGATACGAATCCCGGAAGTCCGCTTGGTTATTATTACAAAGGAGTAGCATTGGGAGAAATTGCCGGTGCTAAAGATGATCCTGCCAATCGAACTGATTCTTATAAAGAAATGAAAAGTGCTTTTGCCACAGCCCAACAAATAGCCGATACCTCCGGAAACAAACCCGGTGAACTGGAAAATATGGATGCCGTCCAGGTATCACTATGGCAGAATGAGCACAATCGTGCTGTTCAGCTGGCAACCGATGACAGCCTTAAGCAAGCTGTTGATAATCCTTTGAGTAAGGCCTCCAGCCACTTAAAGAACGCTACCATTATTGAGCCAGACAGTGCCCTTTCGTGGAATGTGCTTGCTCAGGTTTCTGCAATGAATGAAAGCTACGAAGACGCCGGCAATGCTAAAGAGCATTATATTGATTTAATAGAAGATACAGCGCAAGATACTACTCTTGAAGCCAATGACTACCTGCAAGTCGCAAGCTTCTACTTTCAGGCCGATAATAATGACAAAGTTATTTCTGCCCTGGAAGATGGTACCGAACAGTTCCCGGAGAACCAAGAACTTGTTTCAAACCTGGCCGATGCCTATCAGCGATCGGGCAATTCAGAAAAAGCAATTTCTATCGTTAGAGACCTGGTTAAGGAAAATCCTGAAGATCCACAGTTCCACTTAGTATTGGGAACGCAGATTTATCAACAGGCGCTGGTTCTAAACGATACACTTTCAGCCAATAATGATAAGTTATTTGACCTCAACCGTTCGCTAAAGAGTGCCGATGAGGATCAAAAAGCAAGCATTAAGAGCCAAATAGATGAGCTGAAACAAGAAGATGAACGACTCGAACCCAAGGTAAAAGAGTTGTCTGGTGAAGCTGAAAAAGAACTGAAGAAAGTTCTACAGTATCGCTCTGACGAGGACAAGGCCTATAATACACTGGGTATTATTTACCAGAACCAAGCTAAAGCTGC
>Ga0079226_10004990_pt1 | contig 10152 bp, 10 predicted proteins | sample Poulit2014_FD_76345 | JGI IMG/M metagenome (GOLD analysis project Ga0079226, IMG submission 76345) | Agricultural soil microbial communities from Georgia to study Nitrogen management - Poultry litter 2014 | ecosystem: Environmental > Terrestrial > Soil > Agricultural land | place: USA: Georgia... | reverse complement strand
TACTTTTAACTTCTCTAACAAAATTAGTTGCTCTTTTAATTTCTCATTTTCATTCCACATATCGCTTCTACAACTCCTATCCACTATAAATACTTAATTAAACAAGATGTAATACATTTTTGGTATCAGTTTTTACAAAACCTTGTTACATAAGGCTTTACAGCATACAAAAGTGTATTACATCAGAAAAATAAATGTATTACATTGTTTTTATCAATATTCGCTATAACTCTCGTCACTACAGCGTTTGTAGAACTTTTAAAATGTAATACATTTCATTTGTTTTTTGTCACTTTTTTGACTGATTTCATCTAATAAATAAAGACGAAATTAAGTTGTAATACATTTTACTGCTGATAAAACGGATAATGTTGCTATATCAACATTTGTAGCACATAAAAATGTATTACATCTAAAAATAAAATGTAATACATATTTTGATACCAAAACTCTTAAATCCTTGATACCATTGGATTTATAGACTTTAAAAATGTACTACATTGAACGTTAGATAATATTAGTTTTATCTACTTTATACCAACTACTTTAAACAATCAGCAAAAAAGTGATACATTGTTTACTTCAAGTTCCCATAACCATTGATAAATCAATGGTTGTGACACTTAAAAATGTATTACATCAATCTTTTTCTATTCTAGTTCCTTTACATAGAATTACCGCTGATTCATCAAATAAAGTAAACTTAGATGATAATTGCTTAACGTGATACAGTGATATATCAATTACTTCTTCTTTTGTTAATTCGTATTCATTATGTTTAATCACTTTATTTGTAACAGCATTGAAGTTATTAACCTTTATTGTTACTTCATATTCCTGTAATCTTACTTTTCCCTTTTGAACTATGAATTTATCACCGTGCAGTACACTAGCTAATTCATCGGTAGATAGTTCATATAAGGAAGAAGTACCTTCAACGGTAACCCCTTCCCAGTCATATTGAATATATCGTTCATGATTTTTTGAATACGAATCATACCATCCAATCGTGTTACCCAATGTAAATGTGCATAAACAGTATTAAAAACATCACCATGATCCACTATTACATGATTACCCCATCCACCACAACTTATGATAAGCCTGACCTACACCGCAACCTGTAACGACAGATTCCACAGTAGCAGACATGAACGAGACTGGAGATAAAACCTATGACTGACCAGTACCTTTGGAAATATCCATGATGGTTTAAAAGAGTTAGTAATTCTTTTTGTGTCTGAACAACTTAAACTTTTTTCACCATCATTGATGTTAATGTTTTGTAACTAGACTTGTAACTGGACTTGTAACTAAACGTGCTGAACTTGGTTACAACCACCAACCTATGATTTATATAGTTTCGATAACATTTTGTAACTTGTAACCGAGAGTTTGACTATTTTATTCCTTTTTTTATATTTACACAGTATCTTTTACATTTATTTTATTCCTAAATATTGTGTTTCTCGGTTACTCGGTTACAAATCACCTTCAAAACCATGTACAATAACCTTTGCGATTGTAACCGGGCTGAATTTTTTCGGTTACAGATCGGTTACTCCGTTACAAGTCTTTTATACGATTTATCTGGTGTTTTAGGACTACGAATGTCATAACCAAACAAATCACCTAAATGCATTTGTAAATACTCTGCATCGAATCTATTCAATGAATTTGTATTCCATTCTTCTCCAAGGTGTTTACTAAAACGATTATAGAATTTCCTATCAGATAAAGGTTTAAACCCGTTATCATTGCAAAACTTTCTATAAAAGCCATAAACAAGGTATTTTGGCACCTCGGGAATTGTCCATTCATCAAAAACTGAATACTTAAAATCAAGTACTGGATCATTTTCCAGTTTGAAAATTTCAAGCGCTTGCTTAGAAGCTGCTGGTTCATCGAATTGTTCAAAGTCCATGTTTATCGCTTTATATAATACGTACTGTAATACCTTTTCATTTTTTATATAATCATCTTTAATTTTGAAGTTTTCCACTTGTCCATTAAAGTTAGCATTGAAGGGAACAATTAGAATCCTTCTTAATGTTCCCTCAGTCTTGTTTCTAAACTTAGGCATCCCGTTTGTTGACTGGATAACTCCACAATTGAATACTGCACTATAAGGTTGTTTGTTCTTTTGTTCTACTAGAACACGATCACCCGTAACTACACTGTTAAAATTTGATGAGTCATCTATATAAACGTTTGCCGGTACATCATCACCTATAATTGCTGTTTTGCCGTCAATTACACTTAATTTGAACCGTTCCTCAAATTCATTTACCTTTAGAGTTGCAATATTCTCAGGTCCAATTAAATTAGTAATCAACTCTTGGAATGTACCTTTACCGTTATTTCCATCACCAACTAGGAAAATTGCTTTCTTTCGTGAATAATTGCCGTTTAAGGCATCGTTTATCACTTGCCATAACAAATGTACAATTTCCTTATCACCACAAGCTATTGAATTTAACCATGAATCTACATCCCAACCATCAAACACTGGTGAAAAGTCCGTTTCAACATAAGGTGTAGATATTTTTGTTGTGAACACATATTCCGGGCTAAACGGTTCTAATTGCTTTGTTTGAAGATTAAACACACCATTTTCTACGGGTATCAAATACCTTGAAACGGTTGGTTCTTTTATGTCAGCCCTATTTGTAAGGTGATAGATTACCTCATCAGCTTTATTACTATTTAACTCAGGTTCAAGCCAAGATATAACTCTTTTAATGATTGTTGTATTCCTGGTATATATTCCTTTATCCGGTTGATACATTGCTAAACGTGTGTTTTCTTCTAAATCAAATAGAATGAATTCGATATACTTAGGTAGTATGATGGCACATGATATCGATTTAAGCACGGAGGGTTTACGACCTTTACCGCCATTCGCCTCCCATTCTGCTACAGCTTTTTTCCTTTCTTTTATACCCCTTTCTAGTAAAGTTCTCTTTAAACTGTTTTCTGTTTCAATAGCACTTAATCGAAAATTATGCCCCTGGTACGTTGCTGTTAGTCCATAAATTGCATTTTTGATTGTTAATTTTCCATAAGTGGTATCCCCTCTTTTTTCGTCCCACTTATCACGATATAGATTGCTCTTCTTGAACAAACGATCTATCTGTACAAAATCCTGTGTGTAAAAAGATATTAAGCTACAAAAGGCTAAATCCGCCTCACTTTGGCTTCCATAGCCATCTATAACACCATTGAATAGTGCTTTAAACTTATGACCATTTTTATCGTTACTAGCAAGTTTAACCACTTCATCGTCTATTAGATTTGGGGAAGGTTTTAAATTAAATATATTTGCTTTTTCCATTGATTCTTTTTCATTTTGCTTTGAAAAATAAATATCATACAATTGTTCAACTATCATTTGTGATTCGTTTATTTCTGTTGGTGTCCCTTCTAAGTGGTAACCAGTCATAGTCATCAAACGATTATTATCGTATATTTCAAACCCTTTTTCAGAGTTCTTGGAACGATTACCCGGCTTTTTAGCTTTAACAAATATATGAAGTCCTGTTCCACTTTGTGATATTTCTGTAAGGCTATTTGTTTTCTTAACTATTTCCTTAGCCTCTTTACTCAATTCGCCATCAATTATATGGTCATCCAAATCAATTGCTGTATATGGATCGTTTTCACTTACTACATAACCAATACCGTTATAATTATATTTATTTAAAATGACATCTTCATAACTTGCCCAATGCTCTGGATTAGTTGATGACGCTTTACGTCCATTTAATTGATAAGGAATTTTAGTAAAAATTAGTTCTCCAGTTTCCTTGTCTACTTTTTGTCTTTTTGTAACTTTATCTATAATTGGTTTCAATCTCCATAAAACCCATTGTTTACGCTCTTTAAGTTCAGCTGGTATAACTATATTATTCTCTATTATCATCGACATACAATCACACTCCTTACGCTGTATAATCATGCGATTTCCTGCTATAATATAGTAAGATACTTTTCATAAGTGGTGGTGCTGGTTTGCACACCTGCACCACATTCAACACTGTTACCTTCGTTCCTTGCCTGGGTTCGAGGGTATTTTCATTCTTAACATATAGATCAAAATAATCATCTTTAATACTATCTACATCCTCTAAATTTTCTACTAGTTCTTTTACTGTAAAATTCATTAAATCAAATAATATTGCAAAGGTGCGTTTCATATTACATAAAGTTAATGCTAATGAATATCCGTCATTTACATTATCAATCTGAAAGTATACCTTTGTTCTCTCTGCATTTATACTTTTTAGTGTACTAAAATTTAAATTCAATCCAACAACGTCATTATCAAACTCATGTGATAAATCCTTTAATTTTTCTTTATTCACTGGATAATGTATTACCTCCACTTTCATGATTGTTAGTTTCTCTTAATTTGAATTTCATTCAAGCATACCGTCATAACGGATAAAACAACGATAATAATAAAAACCATTTCAAAACTTATCATCGGTGTGGTATCACTCATATAATCACCTCCTTAATAAACCACATGAACAAAACCATTTTCGCCTATTTCCACTGATTGCCCGTCTACATCATCAAAATAAATATATTCGCCGTATACATCAGTTGCGTGTTCGTAATATTTTCTCCCCCCTATGTTATACTTGTCACCATATCGCTTCTTAAAGTATGCTCTTGCTTCGTCAACGCTTTTGAAATCAGGAAAGTTCGCTTCATCTTCTCGGCTAATCAACATAGTCATCACTCCTAATCTTTATATTGAGAGAGTACTTAATTTGCTGACACCTCTTTTATCATGGATATTCATGTTATAATGTTCCTTTATAAGTAGCTACATTAGGGGTTACAACTTGTACTACCTAATGATTTGTGTAATTTTTTTTATCTCATTTAATTTATTCCATCAGCCCAAAAAAGTTATCTAAGATATAATTTTAATCCCTACATACGCCTGCCCTAACGTTTTACCATTCATTTATGATTGAAATAATAGCTCTCACTGTAGGTTCGTAAATCCACCAACGCTTTCTGTCTCTTCTTCGTTCATGAAGTTTAACTCGTGGATCTGGAAGTACATATTCTTCTAAATAACGTGGCGACATGCTTGTTAATTGTGATAGTTTGTTAATATCCACTAGTAACAATTGTTGATTAAGTTGTTTCTGTACTTCGCTTTCGATAAACCCTCTAATCTCATCGTGATTAAGCTCTACTTGAATTTGTGCTAACTCCATTAAGAATTCACCTCCTTATTCGTTTCGCTGTTTCCCTTACTTTAATTTCAAATAAATCAGTCACCTCTTTACCTAATGCAGTTGCTATTTTGTTAGCTAGCATAACGGAAGGTGTACTATTTTCATTTAGTATCCTTGATAAGTGCATCTCACTGATGCCTAATTTGCACGAAAAAGCCCTCTGACTATTTCCTGTTTGTCCAATTAAAACTCTCATTTTTTTAGCATCTCTAACTTTCGGCACAATCATTGTATCTCCCCCTTAAATATAACTACTGTAAATATTATATACATTAGTTATATTTATTGTCAATCTTTTTTATAACTATTGTATATATTTATTGTTTTTTGTGATAAAATACATAATGACAGGATTAAGGAAGGGAGGTTATTATATATGTCGTCAAAATCATTCGGTATGTTTTTAAGAAAAAAAAGGAATGAAAAAAAGATGACAATGATGGAACTATCCGAAATAACCGGTGTCACACAAAGTTACATTTCTCAAATTGAAACAGGGAAAAAGGGTATACCACAACCCGAGACATTAAAACGTCTCGCCAAGGGTTTGGAAATACCTTATTCAACGTTAATGGTAGCCGCTGGTTATTTGGACGAAAATGAAAAAAAACCTTCATTTGGTAAAATTTTTCTTAGCATTGATTCAAATATTTATAGCTATTTAAAATTACTTATAGCCAATCACCCTTTTCAAGGAAAAATTCATTCGGAAATAGACAAGGCTATTGGTAATGTTTTAAATAGTTATAATATCAATGAAATTGGAAATATAGATTTTACTAAAGAAAATGTGGCTGAACAAATAGCTGATTTATTAAGTGGGATAGAAGATGATAATGCCAAACTCCAAATACTAAAAGCCTTACAAGATATAACTCATGAGAACAGACTCTGGTTAAATGAATTTTACGAAGACAGAGATGTTGTAAAAAAATCAGATCTATATAAGCTCATTCATTCAGAAAATGCACATTATAAAGAATACAAATTAAATGATGAAGATAGGGCTGTTATAACCGCCTATTTAGATGGGTATTTCACTGAGAGTGGTATTTCATCCGATGATATTAATGTAGATAATTTTGCCCCAAAAATCTTATCAGACATTGATATCGACAAACGAAAAAAAGACAGTTAACCTATCCATCCCCCTGCATACGCCTGCCCATAGTATGAAAGGGATGGGAATTATGAAGTTACACAAAACGAAAGAGAAGGAAATTTTTTATTATTATTTGAAGAGTGGGAAAAAGCGGTTTATGTATCGTCATTTGTACTATGATCTGCTAGGTAAAAGAAGAGAGCGAAAGCAAAGTGGATTCAAGTCTTTGCAGGAAGCGCAAAGGGAATTAATACTATTAAAGGCTTCGATGCTGGAGAATCATCAATTACAAGCTGATAAGCATGATATGAACATATCGCAATGGATTGATGTGTGGTATAAAACCTACTGCAATGACTGGGCTATCTCTACAAAAGTAGCCCGTAAAAATACCATAGAAAAGCATGTTAAAAGGTTAATAGGTGATATCAAACTAAAGGATATAACAAAAACTATCTATATTAACAGATTTTTAAATGTGCTAAAAAAAGAAGGCTTTAAATCAAATTCAATAAGTAGTATGCACTCCACAATTTCAACTGCACTTAATGCAGCAGTAGAAGATGATATTCTTGATAGGAATAGAATAAGAAGTGCACCGATTGAAAAACCAGAACGACTAACTAATTTTCTAACACCGCAAGAATTAAACATGTTTTTGCGCTATGCTAAAAAAGAAAGACATTCGGATTACACGCTCATTATACTGTTAGCTTACACGGGTATGCGCTCTGGTGAAGCTTTAGGGATGTACTGGTCTGATATTGATTTCGATGATGAAACAGTATATATTAAGCGTACACGTGACGAGCTTGGTACTCGCAAAGCAAAAACATCTAACAGCATTCGTACAATCAAAGTCGATGAGCTTGTCTTTAAGCAGCTGAAAAAGTATCGTGCCTGGTGTATCCAACGTAAACTTGAATATGGTGAACAATTATCAGATGATGATTATATCTTTTTAAATAATGATGGATCGATGAATTATTATAAAGAACTTCTATCAATTGCTATAAGACGTATTTACCGTCACATGAAAAAAGATAAGGTAAAGATTAATACAATTACTGGCCACGGATTGAGGCACACACATGCTACTATTTTATTAAGTCAAGGAATTCCAGTTAAAACTGTTGCTGATCGATTAGGTAATACACCGGAAACTCTACTGGAAACATACGCTCACTCCTTCGATGAATTAGAAGAAAAGGCGGTATCTGTTTTTAGTGAATCACTGTCTTTTGTGGCAGATTCTGTGGCAGAAAATTAAAACAACGCCCGTAAGCATTGATACTGTAAGCATTCAGGGCATGTATTCACATACTCCCCCTGTAAAATTATGCTTACCTTTAACGGGTTTTAAAATCTGTTAATCGTTGATGTACCAACGATTGTAAGCATAATTCTTTTTTTGTCTTGCATTAAAATACTTTTAAGTGTATTAATCTGTGGCAGAATGTCAATGGATAAGATGCGAGGCTAGACATATGGGATTGATAAATAAAATTAACTAATTCAAAAAGTAGCATAACTGCTGCTTTTTTATTTATTTTAGGTATTAATACAGACCTTCTCCATGTGCTAAAACCATAAAGTTAGACTTAATTTTTAACCCAATTTTTAATTGACGATTCATCAGATATTTGATATTTCCTTGCCAATAATTTATACCCTTTTGGACCAGTTAAATATTCTTGCACAACCTTCAACTTAAATTCATAGCTATATTTAGCCATATTAAAACACCCCTAAAGTTAGTATTTGACTCTATCTTTAGGGGTGCAGTACCGTGCCGTCGAAAGTAAAAGAGTGGTTTTCATAAATAAATATTTGTGACAACCATCGCCTGTACGGCTGAAGTTGCAAGAGGGAGGGTAATAGCCCTTCCTCTAACTTATCTATATCCATCTTAGCGTAAAAAACATGCAAAAATCGATAGGCTTTATTTTATTGCTTTTAACTACTCCCTAAATTCATCACTAAGATCCTCCGCAAAGGATGTTTTAAGTGAAATTAATTAGTTATAATTTTTGCTTTATCTACTTTGCATCGTCTTCTGTGAAGGACCATTCCGAGTCTTCTACATCTGGTGGATAGGATTCAAAGTGTAGTCTATATTCAGATGACTCTGACACCGGAATTTCAAATAAAAATTGGCTTTCATACACCTTGTTAGGTTCAATCGTACCTGGTATTTTATCAACAAAATCATATTCATAATAGGTGATTTCTGTAGCAAATTGTTCTTGCGCATTTGTTAATGTTACACCTGAACCTATTAATACATCTTCTTCCTCAAATTCTTCTTCACTCATACTTTTAATTGTATAGTCGATTAATACGAACACTTCATCATCGTTACTAGGGGTAATTCCATCTCTTTCCGTAAACATTTCAACACTCGTTGGCGTAATTTCATATTGATAAAACCCAGAGTCAACGTAACTTGTATCGCCTAGTTTCATGACTTTACCATTCACATTTCCCTGATCCCCTTCATCAGAATCCTCATCATTTTCTACATTTTCGTTAGTAACTGCCTCTTCCGATTCTCCTGAATTTGCCTTTTCATCCTCAGACGTTCCACAAGCAGACAAGATAAATAATACACTAAAAAAAATTAATAAATACTTCTTCATAATACCACCCCCATATATTTGTATAAATACAATTATGGTTCAGTTAGTAAGTTTTTTCAAACCCTATTATATAAACAAGCGTCCATAGCTTAAGACACGCACATGCTACAATTTTATTAAATCAAAGCATTCTACTTTAAATCGCGCTGATGGTTTAGGCAATATACCGGCAAGCTTACTGGATACATAGACTCATTCCTTTGATGAAATAGAAGAAATAGTGGTTATTGTTTTCAGTGATTCTTTGCAATCTGTGATAGATCCTATGGCAGAAAAATAAAACATACCGTGTAAGCCTTGGTGGTGTAGCATTAGGAATAACTATTGTTTTATTCCTCTTGCAAGCAAGGCAGATAATGCTTGGCTCTTTTTTTGTGCATAAGGCGGATAACTGGTATTATATGTAACAACAAAGGCAAAATTATTAATTGGGGGGATTTATGATGGAAGAGTTTCTTAATGTGAGAAATCGAAGAGCTACTGACTCTTTTAAATGGGATCAAGCAAAACAAGTATTCCAAACAGAGGCAGATGATATATTACCAATGTGGGTTGCGGATATGGATTTTCCAGCACCAAAAGCGGTAAATGATGCGATTATTGAACGAGCACAGCACGGTATCTACGGCTATACCTTTATTAACGAGTCCGTTTACGAGGCTGTCACTAAATGGTTAGAAAATCATCATGATTGGAAAGTTGACGCAAAATCGCTAAGCTTTAGTCCCAGTGTCCTTACCAGCTTGTACAATGCCATTAAAGTTTTTACGAATCCAGGGGATAAAATTTTGATTCAAACTCCAGTTTACACACCATTCTTTAACGTCATCGAAGATGCTGGCCGAGAAATCGCTAGAAATCCACTTCATTTCAACGGAGATTCTTATGAAATTGATTTCAATGATTTAGAGGCAAAAATGCAAGACGGTGTTAAAGCTTTCGTCTTATGCTCGCCTCACAACCCTGTTGGTCGCGTATGGACACGCGCTGAACTAACGAAAATGGCCGAGTTAGCTTTACAATACGATGTACTTATTTTGTCAGATGAAATTCATGCAGATCTAGTCTTTAAACCACATAAACATATTCCTATTGCATCCTTATCAGATGAAATAAGCCATCAAACTATTACATTCATGTCACCAACAAAAAC
>Ga0079226_10004989_pt1 | contig 10152 bp, 8 predicted proteins | sample Poulit2014_FD_76345 | JGI IMG/M metagenome (GOLD analysis project Ga0079226, IMG submission 76345) | Agricultural soil microbial communities from Georgia to study Nitrogen management - Poultry litter 2014 | ecosystem: Environmental > Terrestrial > Soil > Agricultural land | place: USA: Georgia... | reverse complement strand
TTATACTCAATATTATTATTTACAGCAATCTTATCCAATGGAGCAAGGAAATTATTCTTTAGGAGAAAGAATCTATAAACGATTATCTGAAAAAGAACAACTCATGCTAGATGCTATTGATAAGCATGAACTTGAAATATTACCTACTGAAGATGAAGATTTAGAATTCTTCTTCAAAAAGGTTATAGATGAATAAAGGGAATTGAGGGGGATTTTAATGAGTCATGAGAGTGAATATGCGCTTGAAGAAGATGTTTTAAAGCAATTAGAAAAACAAGGTTTTGAACGTGTCTCGTTGCGTAATCATGCCCAATTAGTTAATAATTTCAGAAACATTGTTAATGAAAGAAACCATGATAAGCTCGAAGGAAAACCTTTGAGTGATAACGAATTTAAACGTCTAATGATCGATATAAGTGATAAAAGTGTTTTTGAAAGTGCGATGATATTAAGAGATCAATACGTCCTTGAACGAGATGATGAAACCCGTGTTTATTTAAACTTGATGAACACGCAAAAATGGTGTCAGAACCAATTTCAAGTCACCAATCAAGTTGCTGTTCAAGATACATATCAAGCACGCTATGATGTCACGTTACTCATTAATGGCTTACCGTTAGTTCAAATTGAACTTAAACGCAGTGGCGTGGGGATTACCGAAGCCTTTAATCAAGTTGAACGCTATCGCAAACAAAATTACACAGGATTATTCCGTTTTATTCAAATTTTTATTGTCAGTAATAAAATGGAAACACGTTATTATGCGAACAGCGATCATGAAATTTTTAAAAGTCATATGTTTTATTGGAGTGATATCAACAATCAGCGTATCAATAAGCTTAAAGACTTTATCGAAGCCTTTTTAGAGCCTTGTCATATTGCTAAAATGATTAGCCGTTATATGATTACTAATGAAACAGATAAACAGCTGATTGTTTTACGCCCTTACCAATTTTACGCCGTTGAAGCTTTGCTTCAACGTGCTACAGAAACAAACAACAATGGTTATATTTGGCATACGACGGGTAGTGGTAAAACGCTAACCTCCTTTAAAGCAAGTCAAATTTTATCCCGAGAACCTGATATTAAAAAAGTCATTTTCCTCGTGGATCGTAAAGACTTAGACAGCCAAACCCTCGAAGAGTTTAATAAATTTGAGGCTGATTCCGTTGATTCGACATTTAATACTCAAAAATTGCTTAAACAAATGAAAGACCCGACCCAACCGATGGTTATCACAACGATTCAAAAGATGGACCAAGCCATTAAATCTGGAGCGCCTGAAATGGAACGTTATCACGAAGATAAAGTTGTATTTATTATCGATGAGTGCCATCGGACGCAATTTGGTTCGATGCATCGTGCGATTCGCCAACACTTTAAAAACGCACAGTATTTTGGTTTTACAGGAACACCACGATTTGAAGCCAATGCCAGTCAAGATGGCCGAGCAACGGCAGATATTTTTGATAAATGTCTCCATCATTATCTCATTAAAGACGCGATTCGTGATGGTAATGTTTTAGGGTTTTCCGTGGAATATATTAATACGTTTGATCGAAGTGAACGCATGATTGATGATGATTATGCCTCTAAGATTAATAAAGAAGAAATTTGGATGGCTGATCAGCGTATGCGACAAGTCGCTGAACATATCGTTGATCATCATCATAAGAAATCACGTGATCAAATGTATACATCTATTTTTACCGTTCAAAGTATCCCAATGGCCATGAAGTATTATCAGATTATGCAGAAACTGAAAACCGAAGGTCGGCACGATTTAAATATTAGTACGATATTTACATATCATGATAATGAAGATTCAAGTCGTAACCAAGGTGAACAACACTCTAGAGAAATTTTAGAGACGGTGATGGCAGATTATAACCAAATGTTCCAAACCAATTTCTCAACGGATACATTTGATAGTTATTTTAATGATATTTCTAAACGTGTTAAACAAGGTATACCAGGCCAACAAATTGATATCTTAATCGTTTGTGATATGTTTTTAACGGGTTTTGATAGTAAGAAACTCAACACCTTATACGTGGACCGTAACTTGAAGCATCATACATTGATCCAAGCCTACTCACGGACAAATCGTGTTGAAAAGCCAACGAAACCTTACGGTAATATCGTTTGTTATCGTGATTTGAAAGAGCGAACAGACGAAGCTATTGAACTTTTTTCTCAAACAGATAATACAGATACCGTTTTAAGTCTATCGTTTAATGAGTACTTATCCATTTTCCAATCACTACTTCAAGAACTCTTTGAGATTGCCCCGACACCTGAAGATGTTGATCAATTAGAACGTGAAGATGACCAAAAGCAATTTGTTCTTATTTATCGTGATTTAGCGAACCAAATGCAAAAACTAAAAACGTTTGATGATTTTACGTTTGATAAAGATTTGATAGGCATTGATGAACAATCATATGAAGATTATAAAGGGAAGTATTTAAATATTTATGATGCTGTCATGCGCCAAGATACACCGTCTGATGAAGCTATTTCTGTCTTAGATGATATCGATTTTAATATTGAAGTTTTGCGTAATGATCTCATTAACGTCCAATATATTTTAGACTTAATGAATCAAATTAACTTAAGTAATGAACAACAACAAGCCGAAGACCGACGTCAAATTCATCAACTCTTAGATAAAGCTGATGATGATCAATTAAGATTAAAAGCTGATTTAATTCGTCAATTCTTAGATGAAGTGATTCCTCAATTAAATGCAGGAGATTTAGTTGAGGACGCCTATTATCAATATGAAGCAGAAGCTAAAGAAAAGGAGATTCAAAATTTCTCTGAAAACCAAGCTTACCCTGTCGACTTACTCGAACAATTAGTGAGTGAATATGAGTTTAGTGGCCAACTCGATAGTCAATCAGTCGAACAAGGGGTTAAAGGTGGGCTTTTAACACGTCATAAAAAAATCAATGAAGTTAAAAGCTTTGTTCATAAGCTGGTTCAAAAATATAGTACGGTTGAATAATAATCAAGTGTAGTTTTTTAAAACTACACTTGATTTATTTGTTTTTAACTGATATATTTATTGTAGTAAATAAAAACTACGAGGAGTGCTGGGATGTTAAAAGACTATGTGGATTACCAAAGTGGTTCATTAATCCAACGACTTGAAACCGTCGATACAAACAAGGGCCAAATTTATCAAATTTATGACCAAACCATGCTTGAATACGATTTGGGTCAAAGTTTAAAAACCAATCATGAACCTAAAATGATTGTCCTTCAAACTACAAGTCGTGCGACTTATGTCCAGACAGGTGATATCGTCTTTAACATGATGTCAGGGGCTTGTGCGAGGGTAAGCTTAGAACACGATGGAGCCATCTTACCGTATAACTATACGCGTATAGATATCACTTCAAATGAGTTGGATCCTCGGTTTTTAGCTTATTGGTTTCAAATGGCTCACGAAGCCCATGTTCAATTACAACAGTATATGCAAGGTGGAACTCAAATTAAGAAAATAACCCATCGCCAACTCAAAGATTTACATATTACCGTACCAACCATGCAAAAACAGCAATTGATTGGTCAAATTGGTGTTAAAAGACGTCAATTAGCATTACTCGAACAACAAAAAGATAAATTGATGAAGCAATTCTTATCAGCAAGTTTATTCAAGGAGGAACAATAATGTCTGTTACAGAAAAACAACGTCAGCAACAAGCTGAATTACAAAAGAATCTATGGTCGATTGCCAATAGTTTACGTGGGAATATGGATCCCAATGAATTTAAAAATTATATCTTAGGCATGATTTTCTATCGATTTTTAAGTGAAAATACAGAGGAACAAGCAGCTGAGTTACTTTCAGAAGATGATATGACGTATGAAGAGGCGATGAACGATGAAACACTTCGTCCTATATTAGAAAAGGAATTGATTGATCGTATTGGTTATGTGATTGAACCTCATCACTTATTTAGTCACTTAATCCGTAAAATTGAACAGCAAACATTTGAAATCGAAGATTTAAGTAATGCGATTAAGAATATCGAAAACTCAACAAGAGGTCATGATAGTGAAGAAGAATTTAATCACCTATTCGATGATATGGACTTAAATTCAACACGTTTAGGTAACTCCAATGCAGCACGTACAAAATTAATTGGTAAAGTAATGATGCAGCTATCTGAATTGCCTTTTATCCAAAGTGATTTAGAGATTGATATGTTAGGTGATGCTTACGAATATCTGATTGGCCAATTTGCGGCAAGTGCTGGTAAAAAAGCAGGCGAATTCTATACACCTCAACAAGTATCATCCATTTTAGCGAAAATCGTGACAACAGGTAAAACAGATATTAAAAGTGTTTATGACCCAACATGTGGTTCAGGTTCACTTTTACTACGTGTAGGGCGTGAAGCTAATGTCCGTCATTATTATGGCCAAGAGTACAACAGTACAACTTATAACTTAGCTCGTATGAATATGTTGTTACATGATGTAAATTATTCAAACTTTAAAATTGATAATGGCGATACGATTGAAGACCCAGCTGTTACAGATGAACGTTTTGAAGCCGTGGTAGCCAATCCACCTTACAGTGCAAAATGGAGTGCAGATCCTAAATTTTTAGATGATGAACGTTTCAGTAATTATGGTAAGTTACCCCCTAAATCTAAAGCTGACTTGCCTTCATCCAACACATGATTTATCACTTGGATGATAATGGGACAATGGCGGTTGTATTACCTCACGGTGTCCTGTTCCGTGGCGCTGCCGAAGGCACAATTCGTCGTTATCTGATTGAAGAGAAAAACTACCTTGACGCAGTGATTGGTTTACCGTCCAATTTATTCTTCGGCACAGGTATCCCAACAAGTATTTTAGTGTTTAAAAAATGTCGTGAATCCGATGATAATGTTTTATTTATCGATGCTTCTCAATCTTTTGAAAAAGGGAAAAACCAAAACCATTTAGCGGATGAAGACGTTGAAAATATTGTTGAAACATATCGAAATCGAGAAACGATTGATAAATATAGTTACGCAGCATCACTACAAGAAATTGAAGAAAATGATTATAATCTTAACATTCCACGTTATGTTGATACATTTGAAGAAGAAGAACCTGTTGATTTAGAACAAGTACAACAAGATTTAAATGAAATCGACAGCAACATTCAAGATATAGAACAAGAGATTAATGGTTACTTAAAAGAATTAGGAGTGTTAAACCATGACTAATGAAGTAAAGAATATACCTAAATTAAGATTCCCTCAATTTGTAGGAGAATGGGAAAAAACGACAATTGGTGATTTAGGAAATTTTTATTATGGAAGAAGTGCACCTAAATGGTCAATAACTGCAGATGCGACAACTCCATGTATTAGATATGGAGAATTGTATACTAAATACAATGGAATCATCAAAAATATTTATTCTTATACAAATATAGATGAAACTAATTTACGTTTTAGTAAAGGAGGAGAAGTATTAGTACCTCGTGTTGGAGAAGATCCAATGGATTTTGCTAAATGTGCGTATTTACCTTTTTCAGGAATTGCTATAGGAGAAATGATTTCTGTATATAACACTGGTCAAAATTCATTATTTATTACATTTTATTTCAATTCTCAAATGAAGTATGAATTTGCTAAGAGAGTAGAGGGCGCAAGTGTGTCTAACTTATATTATTCATATTTGAAAAATATTAATATGAGAATACCTAGTATTGAAGAACAAGAAAAAATAGGTGATTTCTTTAGCAAACTCGACCGCCAAATCGAATTAGAAGAACAAAAGTTAGAGAAGTTAGAAGAACAGAAAAAGGGCTATATGCAACAAATTTTTTCACAAAAACTCAGATTCAAAGATCAAAATGGAGCGATGTACCCAGATTGGAAAGAATTTAAAATTGAAAATCTTTTAAAAGAGAGAAATGAGCGTTCTGGGGAAGGACAAATGCTATCAGTTACTATAAACGACGGAATTGTTAAATTTAATGAATTAGATAGAAAAGATAATTCTAGTAAAGACAAGAGTAATTATAAAATAGTAAGGAAAAATGATATTGCATATAATTCAATGCGAATGTGGCAAGGTGCAAGTGGCAAATCAGATTATGATGGCATTGTTAGCCCTGCTTATACAGTGATTTATCCATTTGAAAATGTTAGTTCAACATTTATTGCTTATTTATTTAAAACTTATAAAATGATCCACACTTTTAGAATTAATTCACAAGGACTTACATCAAATACATGGAATTTAAAATATAAGCAGTTGAAAAATATAACTATTAAATTGCCTATGTCTGAAGAACAAGAAAAAATTGGAACTTTTTTTAAAAAGATTGATGAATTAATTGAAAAACAATCCAATAAAATCGAAGTGTTGAAAGAAAATAAAAAAAGCTTTTTACAGAAGATGTTTGTGTAGTTTTGATAATGGCCTATTATGTTAACTAATTAATAAAGGGGAGAAAAATAATGGAGACAAAAGAATTAAATACTATTTTAGTAGAGATTTTATTAAAAAGAGATTCATTTACTTATTTAAAAGAAAGAGATTTCAATGATACTAGTACAGAAACTTTATCAAAATTATTACAAAAACTTTTAGAAAAAAATTACATTTTTCAGTGTACTAGAGCACATGCTGGTAATACAAATTATACAATATTTGTACCCCAAAGTTATTCACTTACTGCTGATGGTATAAATCATTTAAATAACTCATTATCTCTATATACCTATAATAATGGACAATATTATAGAATTCGGATAAATAAATTACACGCTATTGTAGGAATACCACTTCCTGAAGAAAATTTTGATTATGAAAATGAAATATTAATACCTTCAAATTTAGTAGAAATTTAATTAAATATTATTAAAAATATTTCTTATTAAGAAAAAATTGATTTTGAAACGATTGAAACACGTACATATTATGTATGTGTTAGAACGTGGACAAACCCTTCGCAAGTTGATGCGAAGGGTTTGTCCACGTTCTAAAAGACTCCTTATTGAATAAGGAGTCTTTTAATATAACTTTTGAGAATCATCGATTATGTTAAATATTATCTCTTTTACATAACGTTTTGTTTTACGGGGGTAGCAGTTTCTTCTACGGCTTCTTTCACTTTATTTAAGTTTTTTAACCCTTTTTGATTTAACCAATTTATATATATATCCCATGTTTCTGTTGCATATGTTTCTACACCATCTTTCCAAATAGCTCGTCCACATAAACAACCGTTAAATTTTGCGCCAGACTTTTTAGCAAAATGCAAGGTTTCAACAAATTGTTCATTTGTCACACCCCCACTTAAGTATATAAAAGGTATTTTACTAAGAACTGAACACTTCTTGTAGTATTGTTGAGCTTCTTTTTCTGTAAATACAGGGTTGTAGTTATCATAAGCATTATATCCTTCAATATTATAAATGGATACTGGTACTTCAACTTTTAGTACATCAACCCCATATTTATCTTTTGAAAATTCTTCCATGAAAAATTCAATGATGGCTGGCTTTTCTTTAGCAAACTCTGTACTTTTGGCGTCAAATCCCTTGCGACTATAAGATACTGGTTCTAGAATAAATAAAATATCATTTTGCTTACACTCGTCCCCGACTCTTTTTATAAAGGCGTTTTTAATTCGATTGATATCTTCATCTTCATTATGATCATAATAAATTAATAATTTAACTGCACTTGCACCATTTTCAGCTAAATCCTGTATAGCATAAAAGTCTACTAAATTTGGTAAGCGACCTTTTTCTGTTGCATCATAACCAGTTTTTTCATAAGCTATAATTAATCCTACGTCATTATTTAATTGCTGTGCAGCATCCCAACCATATTCAGGGTCAAGTAATAATGAAGATGAGTTATTCCCTAGTACTTTAGCTACGCCTTCTTTAAATTTACTTAAGCTACTATCATAATTTTTGCTACTATCAAAAGATTGAATCATTTTTCCAAGTGATCCTCTTTGGTCCATCGCTGTAGCGAATATAATATTATCTTCATTTGAAATTTGTTGTAATCCTTTTTGTTTTCCTGGCGTTAAAGTCATAATAACATCCTCCTAAATTTCTTCTACTGTTACATTTTTAATAAATTTATTTATAAATTCATCATTTAAATTTGGGTACCAATACAAACAGTTTGTAAGTGCACAACTACAAGCATATTTAATTGACTCAACAAAACTTGAATCTTGAGAAATACACTGTATCAGTGAACCTAAAAAAATATCTCCCGAAGCAATGGGGTTCACCACATCAATGTTAGGTTGATTAACTTTGAAAAGTTTTTGATCAAATTTAGCAATCATACCATTTTCACCCAAAGTTACAATGATATTTTCTACTTTGTTAAATAATTTAATATATTCTGTAAGTTTTTTTAAACTAACTGATTTTTGTTCTCCGATTAATTCTAAAAACTCTTCGTCGTTAATTTTTACTAACCAAGGATTTGCTTCAATTCCTTTCTTAAGATAATCCCCACTTGTATCTAAAATACATTTAGCTTTTTTATTTTGTAAAAATGAAATAGTATCCATATAAAAATTGGAATCGATTCCGCTTGGTAGAGATCCTGAAAAGATTATATAATCTTCTGGTTTGACAGTTTGCTTAATATTTTCAATAAACTTCGTTATTTCTTTATTTTGAATATCAGGACCCTTTTCATAAATTTGATAAGTATCATGCGTGCTTTCATCGATTGTAATGGTACAGACTCTGTTATTGTCTTCGATACTAGTAATCTCACTGTTTATATTGTTATCGCTTACAATTTTTTCTAAAGAAAAACCAATAAACCCTCCTAATAAGGTATGAATAAGGTAATGATTAAATTGTGAATGAATAAAGGGGCGTATGACATTAAACCCTTTACCACCCAACAAATCCTTTGTGAAAGTAGGTCGATTCACAATATTAGGCTTGAAATCAGATAAAAATATAGTTCTATCTAGAGCTGGGTTGGGACAAATAACATGTATCAATTTATTTTAAAACCTCCTATTCGTGATTTAAGGCTATAGTAATTTAAAAGACAATATTTTGCAAATATTATTTTTGCATTATTTAAAAAAATGACAATTTTATATTTGCATTTTTTTGGATTATATTTTATAGTGAATGAAAACGATTGCAAGGAGGTGGTGCTTTGGTTAGACATGAAAGACAAAACGAAATACTCAAAATGTTACGTGAAACAAGAACTGTTAAGATTGCGAGATTATCAGACTATTTTAATGTAACTAGAGAAACTATTAGAAAAGATATTTATGATTTAGAAGAAGAAGGTTTGATTGAAAAAGTACACGGAGGTGCAATACTTAATAAAGCTAATAATGAAACTAACTATTTAAATAGAAAAAATGAAAATGACAATGAAAAACGAGCGATTGCTAAAGAAGCATCAAGAATTATTGAAAATGGTGATACTTTATATATAGATTATGGGACTACAGCATCTTATTTTATTAATGAAATTTTAAATAAAAAAGATTTAACTATTATAACGGCATCTATACCGTTAGCGTCAGAGTTAGTAGATTATACAGATTTTGATGTCATATTGTTAGGTGGTCTAATTAGAAAAAATGAAAAATCACTTTACGGGCCAATTACACAGGAAATTATAGAAAATTTATATGTCGATTACGGCGTATATAGTGGAAGTGGCGTCGATATTGAAAAAGGGCTAACTAATTTTCATATGGGTGAGTCTAAAGTATCCAAGAAAATGATTAATCACTGTAAGAAAAAATTATTATTAGTAGATTATTCAAAATTTCATACTACAGCAATGAATAAAATTGCAGAAGTAACGGATTTTGATTATTTAATAACTGATGATAAAACTGCCACTAGCACAATATTAGATTTAGAAGAAAAAGTTAAAAAAGTAATTGTCGTAAATGACGGGAGTGATAAAGAAAATGACTAAGGTAGTAGAGGAAGAAATGATTTTTTTCAATTCTAGTGCTTCAAATTACGAAGAAGTTTTAGAAAAATTAGGAAATAAAGCAATTGAGTTAGGATTTGCAAAAACTAACTACATAGAAGGTTTGAAAATAAGGGAAGAAGAATTTGCAACAGGGGTCCCTGTAGAACCTATTAGTGTAGCCATACCACA
>Ga0079226_10004988_pt1 | contig 10153 bp, 11 predicted proteins | sample Poulit2014_FD_76345 | JGI IMG/M metagenome (GOLD analysis project Ga0079226, IMG submission 76345) | Agricultural soil microbial communities from Georgia to study Nitrogen management - Poultry litter 2014 | ecosystem: Environmental > Terrestrial > Soil > Agricultural land | place: USA: Georgia... | reverse complement strand
AGTTGGCCGACTGTATCCGGTTACTTTTGCCGCTTCACTCACTGTCAGTGTCGGTGTTTCCTCAGAGAAAGCTTTAATAATGTTTAACCCTTTTTCCAATGATTGAATGAAATCTTGTGATTTTTTGAATTTTACAGATTCTTCCATTGACAAAATTATTACCTCCTATGTATAATTGTTTATACCTTGTACGATAAAAATAACTTTGTACGTATATCGTACAACAAAATAAATGGTAAGTCAAGAGATAAAATTATGAGAACACTATCATTTAATAAAAAAGGAGTGGATGGAAAAACGCACTAATTAGAAACAAAATGAACTATAGGAGGTATATAAATGGTTGACTCTGTAGCAGTAATAGGTGCTGGTACGATGGGGAGAAGCATTGCACAGTTTTTTCTTCAGAACGATGTAAGCGTTTCATTGATTGATGAAAATAAACAAGCATTAGATGATGCCAAAATAGCTATTACACAACAAATGAATGATTTAAGGGAAAAGGGGATTATATCTTCAAAACATGGTGTGAAGCGATTACAAGCTGCTTCGTCATATCCGGAAAAACTAGAGGTCGATGTAGTAATTGAAGCAATTCCAGAGAAATTAACTTGGAAACAAGCGTTGTTTTCTAAATTAGAAAGTAGCTGTAATCAGGAAACACTTTTTGCGACAAATACTTCAGGACTATCGATAACAGAGATTGCTTCCGTATTGGATTACCCTGAACGATTAATCGGTACACATTTCTTCACTCCTGCGGCAATTGTGCCTTTGGTAGAAGTTGTTAAAGGAGAGAGGACATCAGATGAAACAGCAGATACGATAATGAACATGTTCAAAAAATTAGGAAAGAAACCTGTTTTATTACAAAAGGAAATTCCCGGTTTTATCGGAAACCGTATTCAACATGCACTCAATAGAGAGGCAATCTCGCTTCTTGATTCAGGTATTGCATCTGCGGAAGACATCGACACCGTTGTGAAATGGAGTATCGGACTAAGAATGGCGTTAACAGGTCCAATTGAACAGCGAGATGTAAACGGATTAGATATTCATTATGATATTGCATCTTATTTATATAAAGATCTAAATAATGAAACAACACCATCTTCCTTGTTGAAGGAAAAAGTGGATAGAGGTGAGGTAGGGCTAAAGACTGACAAAGGATTTTATGATTGGCATAATATTAATAAAAATCATTATATACAAGGTAAAAATGAACAGCTGATTGAATTAATTCAATCCATGTTAAAAAATGAAAAATAGGGGGAATTAACATGAAGAGAATGACGAACTTTTTTACGGCGATGGTCAATAGATTCTTGCCTGATCCATTTGTAATTGCAATCGGACTTACAATCGTTGCTATCTTTCTTGCAATTACTATGCAAGGGCAGAGCTTTTTGGATACAGCCTTTTATTGGGGCGATGGATTCTGGGATTTACTGTCTTTTACGATGCAGATGACACTAATTTTATTGACAGGATATGTACTTGCTAAAACGCCATTAGTTGATAAAGGGATCGATACAGCCATTTCTGGAATTAAAAGACCGGCAACAGCTATTATTGTAGCGACATTAGCTGGTGGAATCGGAAGTCTATTAAATTGGGGTTTTGGATTAATTATCGGAGGAATTGTCGCTCAAAAGTTGGCTATTCGAGTAAAAGGTGTTCACTATCCTTTAATTATTGCAGCTGGTTATAGTGGATTTGCACTATATGGATCAGGAATTTCTGGAACTGTGCCAGCAACAATTGCAACACCAGGACACTTTTTAGAAGAGCAAATTGGTGTTATTCCACTTAGTGAAACTGTTTTTTCCTTACCAATGATTATATCGACATTGGCAATCTTAATTACATTACCACTTTTAAATGCGAGACTTCATCCAAAAAAGAAGGATGAAATTGTAGAAATTGATCCGAAGATTGTTAAAGAGGTAGAAGAAAGTGCGAAGGAGCCTACTGTTCAAGAAGATGCTACTTTTGCAACAAGAATGAACAATAGCCATATACTTGGAATAACGATTGGAATCCTTGGTTTAATTTATTCTATTGCTTATTTTATTAAAGGTGGATCCATTGATTTGGATGTTATCAATTTTACAATGTTGTTCCTTGGAATTCTGTTAATGGGTAAACCACAAAGGTATTTAAATGCAGTAGCAGAGGGAATTAAAACGGTAGCAGGTATTGTTTTACAATATCCATTTTATGCAGGAATTATGGGAATCTTAGTAGGTTCTGGATTAATTACTACTTTTTCAAATTGGTTTATTAGTTTTTCAACCGCAGAAACATTGCCTTTCTGGAGTTTGATTAGTGCATTCTTTATTAATATTTTAGCACCATCTGGCGGTGGACAGTGGGCAGTGCAAGGTCCCGTCATGGTACAAGCTGCTGCTGATTTAGGTGCCTCTGTTAAACAAACGGCGATGGCTGTTATGTTAGGGGATGCATGGAATAACATGGTACAACCATTTTGGATTTTACCAGTGTTGGCCATTTCTAAATTACCTTTACGAGCAGTGATGGGATATATGGTTGTTATCATGCTTTGGCTAGGTGTTATACACGGTACTGTCTTCTTATTATGGGGCTTTTTAGGATAGGTTGTTTCAAATTTAGTTATGTAGGAGTGCAGATGAAAAATGAAAGCAGTCGTAAAACTTAATGAAAGATCATATGAACTATCGGTGGAGGATTTTCCAAAACCAGAGATTAAAGAAGGTGAAGTATTAGTTCAAGTAAATAGAGTAGGAATATGTGGTAGTGATCTGCATATGTATGCTGGACATTCAGGATATGATTGGATTCAGTACCCACTTGTATTAGGACATGAAATTACAGGTACAATAGTAGAAACAGATAAGGAAGCACTGCAGGGACAACGGGTCGTTATCAATCCGTATATTCCGTGTAATGATTGCGATTATTGTCATAATGGTGAAGAGAATCTATGTGATAATAATGAATTTAGCTTAACGAAAAAGGCACCTCAATCTTTACAATATGGGTTTAGACAACATGGAGGGATGGCGGAATACATTGCTGTTCCAGAAGAAAATGTCTATCCGATTGCAGATGATGTATCTGATAATGTTGCAGCAGTGTCAGAAGCGATTGCTGTTGGATTAACGGCAGTTGAAAAGGTTGATGTAGTTGCAAATAAAACGGCCGTTATCTTTGGGCCAGGTCCAATTGGATTAGGCATTGCTAGTTTGTTGGTTGGTCTTCAGGCGGAAAATATTGTGATGGTAGGTGTAGCCGGTGACGAAGAACGACTTGAAAAAGCGAAAGAACTAGGAGTGCATCATGTGATGATGACTACAGAGGACATCGTTGATGATTTAATGGCTAAAAGTAACGGATATGATATGGTGTTTGATTGTTCTGGTCATCATTCAGTACCGAGTAATGCAGTGAAGATCTTGAAGAAAGGCAGCCCAATTGTATTGGTTGGTATTTCGACTCAAGCATTTTCGCTAGAAATGGACCAAATAGTTCGCGGGGAAATTCAAGTAAAAGGAAGTTACGGCATAACGCGAGAAACGTTTAAACGGACACTTGATTATGCACAAGATGAGGCATTTCCTTTTGAAAAATTAGTTACAGGTACGTATGGACTTGAAGAAGCAAAAGGGGCTTTTGATGCAACGATGAATAAAGCTGCTGGAAAAACGGTAATCACATTTAACAGATGAATCAATATTAGTCAGGCCTTTTGCAAAAAGTGAAACATGAATAGTGAATGAGAAGCATGTTCGCTGCGTGAAGATTGCTTTAGAGTATATAGAAGACGGAAGGTTAGAATGGCTCAATTTAACAGGAGGAATTTATCATGACATTAATCGATTTAACTTTAGAAATTTATGATGGCTTGCAGTCCTTTGCAAGTCATCCGCCAATTCAAATAAAGGAACAGTCTACTTTTGAAAACTCCAAAGAGCGTTATATTCCACCGTGTCAGGGATTTGAATCTCGTTTATTGACATTTTCTGATCATAGCGGCACACATATTGATGCACCGATTCATTTTATTCAAGACGGGGAATCAACGAGTGAGATGATATTAGCAAATACGATGGGAAAAGCATGGTTATTAGATGTCTCTGATTTCAAAGCACCAGATGAGGCGGTTACAAGAGACATGCTAGATAAAGCAGAAGCAACACAAGGTATTCAAGTGAATAAAGGGGAAATTGTTTTAGTTCGGACGCGTAAAGGAACGTGGGGCGACGCAAGTTTCTTTGATGAAAAGTCTTTTGCGAAAAGTGCTGGAGAATGGTTAACAGAAAGACAGGTGAAAATGGTAGGGTTAGATTTACCAAACATAGATGTCAATGACAATATGAAGCGGGAAGTACATCTAGAAGTACTCGGTAACAACATTTATATAATTGAAAATCTTGTTAACCTTGAACAACTTCCAAAACAAGCACATTTTCAATTTCAGGCAGTACCATTAAAAATGAAAAACGCAACAGCCTCTCCTGTACGAGCACTGGCATTTGTAACTGAAGAAAAGTAAATAGGGGGAAAATAATTTTGGACCTACTGAAATATATGAAAAATATGTTCGAAGAAGTCCCGAAAAACTATCAATCTACATTAGAACATTTTGCTAACTTTCAACAAGAAGTCATGAAAAACGGACAAATTTCTAAAAAGAACAAAGAACTTATTCTGATTGGAGTAAATGCTGCACGTCGATACGAAAAAAGTATGCTTCATCATGCGAAAAATGCGGTAGATGAGGGAGCGACCGTTCATGAATGTATCGAAATTCTTACCCCTTGTATCTTATCACGAGGCATTCCTGCTTGGCTTGAAGGTTTTAAAGCAATTCAATATGTAAAAGAATATTGCCAAAGTACTACAACAGATTCTGTTCAAGATGGGATGAATATCCACTTTCAGGAAATAGACGAAGCTCTCACTTATTTCAAGGAAGAAGCGGGTGGTGCAAAAGCAGACTGGGTCAAAGTAATGGAGGATGTGGCCCCAGAGGTATTGTTGCATTACGGAAGTTTGCGAGCATCTATTTTGCAAGATGGTGTTGTTTCTCGTAAATTGAAAGAATTTGTTCTTGTTGCTATTAATGTAGCCGAACGATATGAGAAAGGGATTGAATTGCATGCCAACTCAGCACGAAAATTAGGTGCAACAGATAAGGAACTTGCTGAAGTTATCCTTTTAGGATGTTTGGCATCTGGATTGCCAGCTTGGTTGGAGGGAAGCGAATTTATTTAATAATACGTGATTCATTTTATGTACACACATTCGACTAAGGCACTATTTTGTTTTTATTTTATGAATATGGTAAACTAAGATGTGTACGATATACATAATAATGTACGTATGTCGTACGAGAAGAGGTGAGTCTCAATTGTATTTATATAAAAAAACAATTAATGGGAAGGATATCCAAATAGCAGATTATCCAGGTGAAAAGGGTCCTATCATTGCCATACATGGTTTAACTGGAACACATAAAAACATGCACTATTATGCGGAACGATTTAAAGGGGAATATCGATTTATCGCTGTAGATCTCCGTGGACGAGGAAATAGTGCTCCAACTGATATGCATCCTTCTATTTTTAACCATGGAGAGGACATCATCCAGTTAATCAATGAATTAAATGTGGAACGACCAATATTGTTAGGCCATTCTATGGGAGCATTCATATCGGCATATGTTGCAAGTAAATTACCTCTTATTCAGTCGGTTATATTATTAGATGGGGCTGCCGAAATGTCAAAACATCAAAGAGCAATTGTTAAACCTTCCCTTGGTCGCCTAAGTAAAAAATATGATAATAAAGAACAATATGTAACTGAAATTCAAGGCATATACAGTAATTTAGGCATTACATGGAATGAAACGTTACGGAATGCTGTGGAATATGAAGTGGAACAAATTGAAGATCACTGGGAAAATAAATCAAATGAAGCTGCAATTTTAGCTGATTTTGAAAGTTTTTATGCATTTAGACATGATGACATTTTGCCGAAAATTACATGTCCGGTTTTATTAATTTATGCAGAAGGTCAGATTGGTTCGATGCCCCCTTTATTTTATTTAGAAGACTATAACATAACAAAAAAGTATCTTGAACAGATGGAAACGTTTGTCTCTAATTGTAATCATTATACAATGGTTTTTGAAAATCGCGATGACATTAGTAGAGAAATAGAGTCATTTCTTAAAAGAGGTGAGCAATAAATGAGCAATGGACTAGAGTATTTTAAAAAAGTGTATGATCAAGTACCAGATTGGGTACAAAAAATGCATGACTATAGTCCAGAAGTACTTGATCAGTATACAGGCATACGCGGACATATTATGCAAGATGGTCCCATATTGTCCCGAATGGAAAAAGATGTGCTTATTGCAAGTATGAATGCTGCCCGTTTGTACAATCGTAGTATGATTTATCATACAAAAGGGGCGGTAGATTTTGGTCTGACTTTACCTGAATTAGTAGAGTATTTATTAGTTGCTTATTTGTACAAAGGAAAAGAAGCGCTCCTTATTGGCATGGATGCCATTGCTTATGCGCTAGAATTAAATGACATAACAGTTAACAGACTGAATATGCAAAACTTAGATGTAGAAGAAATCTTGCAAACCGTATCTCGTTGGTTAAAAAACGAGGATACTAGATTTATCGAGGAAATACTTGATGTTGTTAAAGCAAATGATGAACGACTCGTCAAAGAAAAGATACTTCAAGATGGGAAAGTGCCTGCATCTAGAAAGTATTTGAATATGGTAGGGAATTTTATCGTCGAATTAAGAGGGCAAGATGCAATTCCATGGATAGAAAAAGCAAGAGATGCTGGTGTAAAAGAGGCGGAACTAGCAGATCTTGGTTATATATGTATTTTGACCTCAGGTATACCTACTTGGTTTGAAATTAGTGACTCTTTGAAACGAATAAATGATAAGGTGGGAGGAGAAAAACATGAGTAAAATCACGCAAAATGTACAAGATGCATTAGCTTGTGTGAAGTCTGGAGACATCTTATTAGTAGGGGGTTTTGGATTAATCGGAGCTCCACTCACACTAATTGATGGACTCATTGAAAAGGATGTCAATGACCTTACAATTGTTAGTAATAATCTAGGTGAATCAGGAAAAGGACTAGGTGTATTACTGAATCAGAATAAAATAAGTAAAGGAATTGGTTCCTATTTTACGAGTAACCGTGATGTCGGTGATAAATATCAAAAAGGGGAGATTGAATTAGAACTCAAACCTCAAGGTACATTAGCCGAATCATTACGTGCTGGAGGTGCTGGTTTAGGTGGGTACTACACAACAACTGGCGTTGGAACGAAGCTTGCTGAAGGAAAAGAAGAACGTGAGATAGATGGTGTACAGTATATTTTTGAAAAACCTATTCGCGGCGATGTAGCATTAATCCGAGCACATAAGGCGGATACGTTAGGGAATGTAGTGTATTATAAAACGGCTCGTAACTTTAATCCATTAATGGCAACAGCGGCTAAGACAGTTATTGTTGAGGTAGATGAGATTGTCGAGCCGGGTGAATTGGATCCAGAAGCTGTTATCACCCCCCATTTGTACGTCGATAAAATTATCCAAGCAAAGCAAATCCTCACAAAGGACGGTGTGGTAAGCAAATGACAATGAAAAGAGATAAAAAGATAATGCAACATGCCATAGCTAAACGTGCAGCTGAAGAATTACAAGGTCCACTCACAGTTAACTTAGGAATCGGAATCCCAACATTAATACCAGAATATATGGAGGATGATGAAATATATCTTCATACAGAAAATGGATTATTAGGTGTAACGGATGTGGATGAGGATAATATTGATCCGAATCTAGTCAATGCAGGTAAATTACCTGTAGGGGAAGCAATCGGGTCAGCGTATTTTAATAGTTCAGATTCATTCGCCATGATTCGTGGAGGACATGTAGACGTGGCGATTTTAGGCGCGTTACAAGTAGATCGAAACGGCATCATCGCAAACTGGGCTGTGCCAGGTAAAAACATTATGGGCGTTGGCGGTGCGATGGACTTGCTCGTTGGTGCTAAGAAAGTTATTGTAACAATGAGTCATACTTCTAAAGATGGATCAAGCAAAATTTTAAAAGAATGTACGTACCCTATAACATCCACTCGTCGTGTCGATGTGATTATTACAGAATTAGCTGTATTTAAAGTGACAGAAGACCAATTACAATTAGTGGAAATAATGCCGGGTGCAACGATAGAAGAAATTAGAGAAAAGACAGATGCAGACTTTATTGAATAATGCATATGTGCTAGACAGGCAAATGTTGATGCAGGCATTTGCGCAAAAAAACGCTATGTGGAGATGATGAAGTGAAACATGCAGTAATAGTTGATTCAGTCCGTACTGCCATTGGAAAGCTTGGCGGAACATTAGGAAATGAAACAGTCGATTATCTCGGCTCACATGTGATTGAAGAACTTTTAAAGCGAACTGAACTGGAAAAAGGCGCTGTAGATGAAGTGATATTAGGCCAGGCAAAACAAAGTGCTGATGCGTCTAACGTGGCACGAGTTTCTATGCTCCGAGCTGGTATACCGAATGAAGTTCCTGGGTATACCCTTCACCGTCAATGTGGTTCAGGTCTTCAGGCAGTGAACTCAGCAGCTCAACAGATCCAATTAGGTCTAAGTGATATTATTATTGCCGGTGGCACGGAATCGATGAGTACGGCACCGTATTATGTTAATGGTGTTCGATTCGGAGTGAAATCTGGAAATGTCGAATTGAAAGACCCGAATACGGCAAGTCAACCTGGATCACAACCTTTTGAGAAATACGGGAACTTGAACATGGGTATAACGGCTGAAAATGTAAGTGAAAAATATAATATATCTAGGGAAGAACAAGATGAATTTGCACTAAACAGTCAAGAAAAAACAAGAAATGCTATTTCCAACGGCTATTTTACAAAAGAAATAGCACCTTATACAGTAAAAATGAGAAAAAATACTATAGAATTCAAAGTGGATGAACATCCAAGGGAAACAAGTCTTGAAAAACTCGCAGCACTTAGACCAGTCTTTAAGGAAAATGGTACAGTGACTGCTGGAAATGCAAGTGGAAGAAATGATGGAGCATCTGCTTTATTAGTAATGTCAGAAGAAGAAGCAATCAAACGTGGTTATCAACCTAAAGCAAGAATCATTGCACAAGCTGCAGCTGGTTGTGCCCCAGAGTTAATGGGCATGGGGCCTGTTTATGCAACACGGAAAGCATTAAAGCAAACAGACTTATCGATGGATGATATTGATATCGTAGAATTAAATGAGGCCTTTGCTGCACAGTCTATTGCTTGTATAAAAGAACTTGGAATTTCCCAAAATAAAGTAAACCCAAATGGTGGTGCGATTGCAATGGGACATCCAATCGGAGCAACAGGAGCAATCTTGATGACAAAACTCCTTCATGAATTAGAACGTACTGGAAAAAGATATGGCCTTGTCACACTTTGTATTGCAGGTGGCATGGGCATTTCAACTATAGTGGAAAACATGCAAGTGTGAGGTAAATAAAAAAACTTCGGTGATGGATGACCGAAGTTTTTTTAGATTTGATGGTGGACGAGCAAGTTTTAAGTTTGGCGAGCAACCTCGCGTGTGATGGAGCAACTCTACACGTCGGGGAGCAACTTCGAGGGTCGTCGAGCAAGTTTTCGCATCGGGCGAGCAAGTTTCGGCGGCGGGGGAGCAACTCCACACGTCATCGAGCAATTTCGGCGGCGATGGAGCAAGTTCGCATGCGATGGAGCAAGTCCGCCCGTCATCGAGCAATTTCGGTGGCGATGGAGCAAATCCACACATCGTCGAGCAACTTCGGCGGCGATGGAGCAACTTTGTATGTGATGGGGTACTGTCAAGAAGTATGTGTAAATTATATTTTAGGTGATGGTATTCCGTTAAGTTATCGCCTATTATAATTTAAAAATGTTATTAAAATAAAAAAGAACGAGTATCAGTCTGGAGCCATGTCTCGCTCGCAACCGAACCCGTTCCCTTGTCCACTAGCAGTATTTCCATCCTGGCACCAAGATATTCGTATCAGGTGGTGAATGTTGAGTGAGCGATCGAACCTGTTCCCTTGTCCGGTTTT
>Ga0079226_10004987_pt1 | contig 10154 bp, 8 predicted proteins | sample Poulit2014_FD_76345 | JGI IMG/M metagenome (GOLD analysis project Ga0079226, IMG submission 76345) | Agricultural soil microbial communities from Georgia to study Nitrogen management - Poultry litter 2014 | ecosystem: Environmental > Terrestrial > Soil > Agricultural land | place: USA: Georgia... | reverse complement strand
TTGGTAATATAGTACTCAGGGATAGGAAACATTTATCTGAGCATGGGCTAATCATAGTGGTAGTAACTATGAGTAAACAGGAAAAGAGAGTTATTTCTGGACCAGATATTATATCTAGGGGTTTTGTCTATGTCAGAGAATCTGAAGACTTAATAGAAGAGTCAAGAAAAGTTGTAAAAGACGTATTAGATGAATGTGAGAAAAAGAAGATTACGGATTGGGCTACCTTAAAATATAATGTACGAGATGCCTTGAGATCTTATATATATGGACAAATAAAGAGAAATCCAATGATTTTGCCAATTATTATGGAAGTGTAATAAGACCCTGGTATAGAAACTATACCAGGGATTTGACTTTTTAATAGGGATAAATCATAATATAATAGATTACATTTGTAATGTAATCTATTATATTTATTAAAAGTTTAAATTTTAAAATATAATGGAGGATTATTATGAATATTAGATATTTAACCAAAGCTAGTTTGATAGCAGCCATTTATATAGTATTAGTGATTATTCAAGTTGTAATATTTCCATCTTGGTTTGCCTTTGGGGAAGTTCAATTAAGAATAGCCGAAGGACTGACTCTATTACCTTTGGTTGAAGCAGCTGCTATTCCAGGTTTATTTGTTGGTTGTCTTATATCTAATTTAATACTATCTGTTTCGGGATTTGGATTAATAGATATAATTGGGGGGAGTTTAGTTACACTACTAGCTGCCTATTTAACTTCAAAAGCAAGGAATAGATTTGTGGCTATGATACCACCAGTGCTATTAAATGGATTAATTGTATCAATTTGGGTATCCTACTTTACAAAGTTCCCATATCATTTAACAGTATTGGGTATAGGCTTAGGAGAATTGCTTTCAGTATTAATATTTGGTAATTTATTTTTGTACACATATGAAAAATCAACTAATTTTAGGGAGTATTAAGGATTTGGCATATTTTAAACGAGAAATGTAGAAGGTGATTGTAATGGAAAAACCAAGATTTGGAAGAGAAAGGAAACCTAAATTCAAATATATTTTAATAATTATAGGAATTATCTTACTAATTTTATTTTTCATGTATGGATATTATAAGAAAAGTTTAGGCCCAGTTTCAAAAGAGAATAGACAAACTATTAATATAGAGATACCATCTGGTAGTTCCACTAGAAAAATTGGGGATATACTATATAATAAGGACCTAATAAATAATCAAGCTATATTTCAATTTCAAGCCAAAATTATGAAAGAAGATGACAATCTAAAGGCTGGAAACTATAGATTAAATCAGTCTATGAATTTAAAAACAATAATCCATGAATTAACAAAAGGAGGAACTTCAGCAGATAATACTATCACATTTACAATACCAGAAGGTTATGAACTTAGGCAGATTGGAGAAAGATTAGCTAAGGATGATATAGTTGATTTAGATACTTTTACAGATTTAGCTGAGAGCAAAACGAATTTTGAGGATAAATTCACATTTTTACAAGAAATTCCTAAAGACCAATCCCTAGAAGGATATCTATTCCCTTCAACCTATGAAGTTTATAAAGCTGCGGATGAAAGAGAAATAATAAATAAAATGTTGGCAAGATTTGAAAAGATATATAATGACCAGATTAAGGATAAAATAGATGAGTTAGATCTTGATTTAAATGAGATAGTTACAATGGCCTCTTTGGTAGAAAGAGAGGCCAGAAAAGAAGGGGAGAGGGCTTTAATAGCAGGTGTATATTATAATAGGCTTGATATAGATATGAAGCTCCAATGTGATGCAACAGTGCAATACGCTTTGGGCAAAAGAAAGGATAGATTATTTACTTCAGATCTAAAAGTGGACTCTCCATATAATACCTATCTACATCATGGATTACCTATAGGACCTATTTCCTCTGTAGGGGAGGCCTCTATAAAGGCAGCCTTATATCCTGAAGATAGTGACTATTTATACTATGTAGCTAAAGATGACGGGAGCCATATTTTTACTGAAACATTTGAAGAACATAAAAAGGCTAAAAAGGAAGCATTAAATTATTAAGATAATTTGATAGGTGAGAAGATGAGCAATATAAATAGAGAATATATTGAAAGTTATATACGAGATATTACCCCAAGGCATAGTGGTTACCTCCAAGATATGGAGGACTATGCCTATGATAATGATATACCCATTATAGAGCCAGAAGTTAGTCAGTTTATGAAGTTGATTGTGAAATTGTACAAACCTAGAAAGATTTTAGAAATCGGTACTGCTATAGGTTATTCTGCACTAGTTATGGCAGAATCTTTAGAAGGAAATTTTAGAATTACTACAATTGAACGAGATGAAAAAATGATTTCACTTGCAAAAAAATATGTTTCCCGGTCACCATACAATAACAATATAACAATTTTAGAAGGAGATGCAAGTGAAATCCTATCTGGACTAGTTGATAATTACGATTTTATATTTTTAGATGGTGCTAAAGGTCAATATTTGCAATTTCTGAATCATTGTAAAAAACTATTAAGTCCTCATGGTTTAATAGTTTCTGATAATGTTTTATTTAAAGGAATGGTCGCATCAGATGAACTATTAATCAAAAGAAAAAAGACAATAGTAAAAAGACTTAGGGAATATCTAAAATATATTAATGAGATGGAAGGTTATATATCATCTATTATCCCTATAGGTGATGGTATTGCCTTAACATATAGAGAGGAATGATGAAGTGGAAAAGATAGAACTACTAGCACCAGCAGGTGATTTAGAAAAGTTAAAAACGGCAATTATTTATGGTGCAGATGCAGTATATCTAGGAGGAGAGTCTTTTGGACTTAGAAAGGCATCTAAAAATTTTTCATTAGAAGAAATAGAAGAAGGAATTCAATTTGCACATGCTAGAGGCAAAAAGGTCTATATAACTTTAAATATAGTACCCCACGATAAAGATTTAGATGGATTAGAAGAATATGTAAAAGAATTATATGAATTAAATGTAGATGCAGTTATTGTATCAGATCCAGGAATTTTTTCTATAATTAAAAGAACTGTACCTGATTTACAAATCCATATTAGTACACAAGCTAGTGTAACTAATTATGAGACCATAATGTTTTGGTATAATCTTGGGGCTAGAAGGGTAGTGTTGGCCAGGGAACTATCTCTAGAAGAGATAGAGTATATAACAAAGAGAATCCCTAAAGATTTGGAAATTGAAGCATTTGTCCATGGTGCCATGTGTATATCATATTCAGGCAGGTGTTTACTTAGCAATTATATGACAGGAAGAGATGCAAATATGGGTGAATGTACCCAGCCCTGCAGGTATAAATATCATCTGATGGAGGAAAAAAGACCTGGACAATATTTTCCTGTGTACGAAGATGATGAAGGAACATTCATATTTAATTCAAAGGATTTATCTATGTTAGAGCATATACCTGAACTAATCAAATCAGGCATAAGAAGTTTTAAAATCGAAGGCAGGGTCAAGAGTTCATATTATGTGGCCACGGTGATCAGAAGTTATAGACATGCTATAGATGAATATTATAGGGACCCAGATAAGTATATTTATAAGGAAGAGTGGCTTGATGAAGTAAAAAAAGTAAGTCATAGGGATTTCACCACAGGCTTTTACTTTGGAAATCCAAATAGTGAAGCACAAGTATACCATACTAGCAAATATATAAGAGGATATAATTTTGTAGGGAAGGTCCTAGACTATGATTTGAAAAACAAAATTGCTACTATAGAACAGAGGAACAGAATATTTGTCGGAGATGAAATAGAGATATTTGGACCTAGTATGGAATATGTAAACCACAGGATATCGAATATGTGGGATGAAAATGGGAAAGAGATAGAGGTTGCTCCTCATCCCCAACAAACAATTAAGATAAAAATAGAACAACCTGTTAAAAAGTTTGATCTTATTAGAAGAAAAAGAGGAGAATGATTATGTCAAAACGGCCAATTCTTATTGGAATTGCAGGTGGGACAGGCTCAGGTAAAACTACTGTAACTACTGAAGTTTTAAAATCTATTGGTTCTACAGATATAACTATTATCCAACAAGATGCATACTACAAGGATCAAAGCAATTTATCCTTTGAGGAAAGGACAAAAACTAATTATGATCATCCCTTTGCTTTTGACAATAAATTATTAGTAGGACATTTAGAATCTTTGCTAGGTAGGAACTCTATAAATAAGCCTATATATGATTTTGAGAGGCATAATAGGAAAAAAGAAACAATTTTAGTAGAAGCAAAGGATATAATCATTTTAGAAGGTATATTAATACTATCTGAAGAAGATATTAGGGATTTATTAGATATAAAGATTTTTGTCGATACAGCATCTGATGTAAGGATAATTAGAAGAATTTTAAGAGACATTAAAGATAGAGGGAGAACATTAGATTCTGTCATATCTCAATATATAGAAACTGTAAGACCAGCACATTTACAGTTTGTTGAGCCAACAAAGCGATATGCAGATATTATTATTCCTGAGGGGGGGCATAATAAAGTAGCCGTAGATATCATTGTATCTAAAATTAAATTATTTTTAAATGAGTAAATTTCATATTTTAAAATCATTGATTTTACTAACTTTTTTCTCAAAGCAAAAAGGGTTTCACCCCATCAATGTCGAATATATTAAGTGACAGCAAAATTATCCGAAAGGAGTGAAACCACTTAATATGTATATTCGACAAACAAGCCTATTTTCCTTTGAGGAAATTATTAAATTTCAGCAACAAACTAAATTAGAATTGATTCTATGACAAATTGATATTTCTAAGTTAGCCAAAGAACTTAGGAAATCTAGTACATCTAGAGGTATTAAGAAAGTCAAAGTACATGCACTGTTAAACTGTATTGCTTTAATTGCAGGAACCATTGCTATAAACACAACTAAATCTAAAAATAAAGCTGCCTAATAGGCAATAAATTAATGAATAACTATTGGAATTTTGCTGTTTATTAAACTAAATATAAATTTAAAATCTTATTTTTAATTAGGTACTACTTTATACTCTTTTTTATTTAGTTTGAAAAACTTAATTATGCAACTTCCTCAAATAATAATTAGATAAATTTAAAATTTAAACTTGAGCATACTTCCTAATTTATATGCTAATAATATATTTTGGGAGGTTTTTTTATGGAAAATAAGATAGGTAAGATCATAAAAAAAAGAATTATAATTATAGGTATACTACTTTCTATCATTTTTATGATTTTATCTTCTAGATTGTATTATTTGCAAGTCAATAAAAAAGATGAGTATACTCTAAATGCTATGAAACAAAGAGGCAAAGAGTTCTCTATATATCCAAATCGAGGAACGATTTTCGATAGACATCTAAAACCCATAACTAATAATGAACTGACTCATACCATAATTATAGAGAAAAAACTATTAATAGAGGATCAGGAATTATATGATAAAGTAATTAAAAGTACAAGTTTAGATCACGAAGAATTAAATGAAGAGGTCCATAGATCAAAAGATTTATTGCAAATTCCTTTAAAAAATATAAATTTGTTTGATTATGATGATAATAGATTTTTTATAGTTGATACAGTGAAAAGGTATAGTAAAGGTAATCCCCTAGCACATGTCATTGGATATACGAGTAAATCAGATAATGTAGGTGAATCAGGGATAGAAGAAGTGCACAATGAATTTTTAAGCACAGAAAAGAAAACTTCATTTATGGTAGAATATGACCGAGATAGAAGTATGATTTTGGGTGGAGGATATTATGTAAATCAGAATGAAAATATAAATAATCCATCAGGAGTAAAATTAACGGTAGATTTAGATATACAAAATATAGTTGAAAAAACCTTAGATGCTGAAAGATTAAATGGGGCTGTAGTAGTAAGTGAAGTCAAATCTGGTGATATATTAGCCTTAGCGTCTCGACCAAATTTTAATCAGGATAATGTAGATATTTCCTTCACTAGTAAAGATACGCCTTTATTCAATAAAGCTATACGAGTCGGTTATCCTCCCGGATCCATTTTTAAAATAGTAGTATTATTATCAGCTTTGGAAGAAAATCCTGAGATTAAAAATGATGAATTTTATTGCCCAGGATATGAGGAGGTAAATGGAGAAAGATTTAAATGCAGTAGTGTTCATGGTAAAATATCTATAGAGGAAGCTTTCGCTAAATCCTGTAATTCAGTTTTTATTCAATTAGGAAGGAAGACCGGGCCTCAAAACATCATAAATATGGCTAAAAAATTAGGTTTTGGTTCCAAAATAGATATAGGATTATCAGAGGAGATAGCTGGTACATTGCCACAAGATGATGAAACTCTTGGTGCTGCAATTGGAAATATATCTATTGGACAGGATAAATTAGAGGTTACCCCTTTACAAGCATCTAATCTTCTAACAATTTTAGCTAATAAGGGTATAAAAAAAGATTTATCCATAGTAAAAGGAATAACAAATAAAGATGGTAAAATTATTAAAGATTATTTCAAGGAAGATGATCATAGGATAATAGATAAGAGATCTGCTGAATATATATTAGACAGGTTAAGAGATGTGGTCCAATTTGGAACAGCTTCATCTATGGATTTAGATAATCATGGGGGTGCAGGTGGAAAAACAGGATCTGCAGAGGGGGTTTTAAATCGGCAATACGTAGTACATGGCTGGTTTTCTGGATTTTATCCTTCTATGAATCCTAAATATATAATTACAGTTCTAATAGAGGACTCAGACACTGGCTCTTTGAGAGCATTACCAGTATTCGAAACAATTGCAAAATCTATATATAAAAATAATTTATAAATTTCAATAATGTACTTGCACCATAACCTTCAATGATTCATATATATATCATTGGAGGTGTTTTTATGAAAAATACTTTATATTTATTTTTAGGATTTTTATTTAGACCTTTCATAATACTATGTGGTTATATGATAAATTCTAAATCATTTCCTAAACCTTTGACTAAAAAAGAAGAAGAGAAATATCTAAAATTATTTGCAGAGGGAAATAAAGAAGCGAAAAATATTTTAATAGAGAGAAATTTACGATTAGTAGCTCATATAGTTAAAAAATATCATAATGTAAATAAAGATATAGATGATTTAATATCAATTGGGACAATTGGGTTAATAAAGGCAATTAATACTTATAATCCTAGCAAAGGGACTAGACTTGCTACATATGCTGCCAGATGTATTGATAACGAAATATTAATGACTATTAGATCTACTAAAAAAATAAATTTAGAACATTCCTTACACGAACCTATAGGTGCTGACAAAGAAGGAAATGAAATAAACTTACTAGATTTACTTGGTACAGATATAGATGCAGTAGTTAATGAGGTAGATTTAAAATTGGAAATAAAAAAAATGTATAGATGTATAGACCAAGAGTTAGAAGGTAGGGAAAAAACAATAATTAAACTAAGATATGGTCTAGTTGATGGAGAATTTAAAACCCAGAGAGAAATAGCTAAGCTTTTAGGCATATCTAGATCCTATGTGTCTAGAATAGAATCAAAGGCAATTACAAAACTAGATAAAGCTATGAAAAAGAAAAACTCGATTTAAACTAGTTAAATCGAGTTTTGAACTTATCTAGTATTTCTAGTTCCAGGAGTTATATTTCTAATTATATCTTTTATTTCATTCGTAAAACCTTCAATTGGATTTCCTGTTCCCATATCATTAGCTATACCTTTAATTCTTCCATATAAATCAGGGTCAGTAGTAATTGATACATCTTTAATATTTTTATTTGATTTCTTTACTATATCTTCAATTTTATTTCTTAAAGATGTTGTCATGGTATCCTGTGTGTCTCCTCTTAGCTGGCAACCTACTAGCGCTGTATCATCAGTTACAACTACAGATGCCTTATCTACTTCAGGCAAATCTGCAATTTGTTTAGCAAGATCTTTAGCATTATTATCTGTATCAGTCATACCTGTAGAAGATCTATTGTCTGGTCTTTCCATCCCATCATTGAGATTAGTATTTAGTCTATCATTGGATCTAGGTGTTGCATCGTTAATATTTGTATTTAGTCTGTCATTTGTATTTGGTCTAGTATTTTGATTTAAATTATTAGGTGAAGTGTTTTGATTATTATTTCTATCCATTAAATTATCTGGATCATTTGTGTCTGTATTTCTGTCTATAGTGTCAGTACCGCTATTCCACCTATTATCACCAACTCTAGTTTGGGTAGATAGATTACGATTTTTGTTCCTATCTATATTGGTATCATTCGGTGCACAAGCTACTAATCCTACTAAAATGAATAGGGCTAATGCTAAAAATTTTGTTTTATTTTTTTTCAAGTTTTCCACCTCCTATAAATAGTCTTGCACATAAACTATATTTTATTTAAGCTAAATTTTAATTAATTTGTATAAAGTAACCATAGTTATATCATAATAAATCTTATCATAAATGATATTAATCATTTATCAAAAACAAATATAAAAATAAATATTATATATTTTTTGACAAAATATTATAAAAAAGAAGGACTTTAAATTTTAATGTCGTATATCTATATATACATACATATTTTTAAATATTAAAGGGGATAAAATATGCTAAATAAAGAGATCAAACTTGGAGAATTATTATTATGTAAAGGTAAAATTAATAGTAAACAATTAAAAGTTGCCATAGAAGAGCAAAATCATAGTAAGAAGAAAATAGATGAAATTCTAATAGAAAAAGGATGGATAAGCTCAAGTGACATAGTAGATGCTCTAAATAAACAAGTAGATTTTCCCAAAGTTGATTTAAGCAATTATGAAGTCAATTTGGAAGTAGTTAATATGATCCCAGAGTCCATAGCACGAAGATATAATATAATACCTATTGATAAGAAGGATGGAAAATTAGTAGTTGCTATGGCTGACCCTCTTGATTTTTGTGCAATAGACGATGTTAAATTATCCACAAAAATGGATTTGACACAAGTAATATCTACTACAAATAATATAGTAGATTTAATAGATAGATATTTCAGTGGAGAATCTACCCGGAAAGTACTTGAAGAATTTCACGATGATGATTTATATCTTGATTTAGGTGATGAAAACATTGAAGAGTTAGCAGAGGTGACTTCCGCCCCAATAGTAAAATTATTGAATTCTATTATAGAGGAAGCAGTAAAAAAACAAGCCTCTGATATACATATTGAACCCTATGAAAATGAAATAAGAATAAGGATAAGAATTGATGGAGATTTACAAAGAATTATGACTTTACCTAAGAATAATTTATCTCTTATAATTACTCGAATAAAGATAATAGGTGGAATGAATATTGCAGAAAAGAGGACTCCTCAGGATGGGCGAATAGAAACTAAGATTACTAATAAAGAAATAGATATGAGAATATCCATCTTACCAACTGTATACGGTGAAAAGGCAGTTATAAGAATATTAGATAAAAGCAGTTTACACTTTACGAAGGAGACTTTAGGATTTAATAAAAAGAATTTAGAAATATATAATAAAATCTTATATCAACCCTATGGCATAATTCTAGTTACTGGACCCACTGGTAGTGGGAAAACTACTACCTTATACACCACATTAAAAGAAATTAATAGTATAGATAAAAATATTATAACAGTAGAAGACCCAGTAGAATATAAACTCAATGGAATAAATCAAGTACAGGTAAATACTAAGGCAGGTTTAACCTTTGCCTCGGGGCTCAGGTCAATATTAAGACAGGATCCGGACATAATCATGATAGGGGAAATTAGGGATGGTGAAACTGCTGAGATTGCCATAAGAGCAGCTATAACAGGTCACCTAGTACTGTCTACTTTACATACAAATGATAGCCCATCCTCTATTGCAAGATTAATAGATATGGGAGTAGAGCCTTATTTAGTGTCTTCAGCAATCACTGGAGTAATATCTCAACGTTTGGTAAAAATTCTATGTAGAAATTGTAGACAAGACTATGAAGCTAGTTATACAGAAAAAAAATTATTAGATATAGGAGTAGAGGAGAAACTTACATTATATTCAGCAAAAGGTTGTAATACCTGCAATCAAGGTTATAGAGGGAGAACTGCAATCCATGAATTGATGATTGTCAATGAGGGCTTAAGAAAACTAATAGATCAAGGAGCTCATATAGA
>Ga0079226_10004986_pt1 | contig 10155 bp, 8 predicted proteins | sample Poulit2014_FD_76345 | JGI IMG/M metagenome (GOLD analysis project Ga0079226, IMG submission 76345) | Agricultural soil microbial communities from Georgia to study Nitrogen management - Poultry litter 2014 | ecosystem: Environmental > Terrestrial > Soil > Agricultural land | place: USA: Georgia... | reverse complement strand
AATTCTCAAAGCGTTAATCCCCTTGATACAGGTGGATTACAGCCCTTTCTCAAATTATTTTGGGAAAGGGCTTTTTAATGGTCCATGGCATTTTACTCCCCCTCATAAAGCAAATGATCAAATAGCTTGTAAAGAATTAATATCATGTATGTAGAATTTGGAAAAATAGAATACATGTAAGAATTAAAAGATTGTGGGGGTATAATGAAATGAAGTAGTATATCTATCAAAAAATAATTGAAAGCTGGATAATTATCGAATGACAGATGCAAGTAGATATGTATTATTATAATAACTTTCAAAAAAGTAGTGCTGATATTTTATAAGCTTATTGCACGACCTTATTTAGCTCGGCCTGAATTTGTTGTTTCTCGGACCAAGTATGGCCCGAGAAGCTATAATTTGGTCCGAGCTTGGACCAGTTCAAGTGTAAGCTTGGCTTTTCATCATCTAAGATAGCTTTAGGTATCCGCTTGTGGTCCGAAATTACCGAACTTGATCTGAGCTTATAATACTTTTTCAAGGTTACTATTTTAATTAATAATATATTGTTTAAAATTTGACTCACCGATCAGCCTTTATTTTACTCCCATATTACTCCCCACGCCTAAAATGTATGAAATGAAGTGAAATCATAAGTTGCACAAAACTAGGTAAATCAAGACTTATTTGTAGTAATGAAATGCAATGAAAACCGTAAAATTATTAAACATAAAGAAATACAATCTTCGCTGAGGGTAGAGACTGTTTGTTAGTCCACTAACTGGAGTGTAGTTTAATTTATTTGTTTTTTTTAGAAACGTTTTATACTTTACGCATGACAATCTTATGATAATGAGTTGCGAGTAGGCCAAAAATACAATATAAGATTGTATAGATAGACATGACTATAAACATTGGTATCCACATTTCTTGCCCAAAAATGAACCAACCTGACTTTACTAAAAAGTAACTATGAAGCAAGCTTAAAATAAGTGGCAAGCCAAAGTTAAACAATTGTCTTCGTCTTATTCCTATAATCATTTCATCTTCAGTAAAGCCTAGCTTTTTAAAAATCATGTAACTGTCACTACTTTCTTCAGCTTCATCAATTTGTTTAAAGTAAAGAATACAACTTGATGTGACGAGAAAGGTTAATCCTAAAAATCCAGTAATAAAAATAAACAGTCCCATTGTGCGAATGTTGTCTTCCTTTACTTCTAATTGTGATTCAAAACCTGCCCAAACACCAGTCCATTTGTCTAAGTTTAGTTGATGAAAAATGTCATTTGCTTGCACAACCTGATGTTTTTTTTTCATATTAATACCGATATAAAGTGGAAATTCATGTTCTAGTAAACTTGTTTCATCTTGAGCTAACCGTTTATAAATGGTCTCATGAACGATTAAGCTAGGAAAGCCGTTTGTAATTCTCTGGTTTAATTCGCTTCTATCTAACAAGTCGACATAGTTTAATTTTACTTGCTCTGAAGCATGAATAATCACTTCACCGGTCTCTTTAAAATCTAACATTTGTTTAATTGGATCAGCAGCTGCAGTTAAGATTACTTCATCCTCTTTTACATGAAGGTCTTGAACTTGTTTAGCACTTATAATCATTAAAGGGAGTTCAGGTTGCTCACTTATATCTAATTGTTCATAAGAGCCTTCTTTTAAGACTGGTGTAATATCAACTAATATTTTCAAACTATTTATTTCTTTTTTTCTATAAGGGATTCCTTCATCTTCTAACCGATCAATAAAGAGCTTAGCATCATCTTCGTTAAATAAGGAAAAGTGATCTGGCACCATTTCTTCTGTCGATTTTTCAGCTGAATAATAAGAAATATAAGCAAGGGATGATAGCCCAACGGCAAAAGCAGAAACAATCGTAATGACTGTTAAGAGTAGGGCTTGTGACTGCATCCGAAACATAATTGCTGAATAGGATAAGGCATCACTTAAACTACATAACCATTTTTCTTTTTTCGTATGAAATATAAGACGTAGCGGACAGATGTTTTATAAAATAAATACGTTCCGATTAAAAGCGAGATGAAAATAATGGCAATCATAGCTAACAATTGTTTTCCTTGGAAGTTGCCACTAAATAGTTTGATTAAAATTGTATAACCGGTTGCAAGCAGGATAATACCTAAAAGCCCTGTTATTGGTGTGAAAATAGATGTTTTTCCTTCCTTTTCTTCCCGGCTATGCGCACTTTGAAATAGTTTGATTAAGTCTTGCTTCTTAATAAATAGATAATTCATGATAAAAATAAATAAGTAAACAATCATAAAGACAATGACTGTCTGCTTACAAGCCATCCAAGAAAATTGTAATTTTGTCGTCGCATCAAAGCTGATGATTTTAAACAAGGCCATCGTCATCACTTTGGAAAATGAAAATCCAATAAAGATTCCAATCAATAAAGATAGGAAATAAATGATAAAGGCTTCGATATTTAATAAGTTAAAAACTTGTCCTTTTGTCATACCGAATAATTGGAATAAGGCGATATCTTTACTCCGTCTTCTTATAAAGATTGTATTTGCATAAATGACGAAAATAATAATAATAAAAGTTAAAAGGATTGCTGCACTTTGGAGGACCTCATTTCTTTCTATTGAATCTTTTAGTTCATTTAAAAGCAAATTATATTGAAGTGAGCTAAATGAATAATAAAGGGCAACACTTAAAATAAGGGCAAATATATACATCGTATAATGTTTCATGTTTTTCTTTATATTTTGGATAAATAAATGACTTTTACTCATCATGAATCCCACCTAAAACAGCTTGTGTCTGCATAATCCCTTTTAAGAACTGTTTGCGGCTTTCATCACCACGGTATAGCTGTGAATAAATTTTCCCATCCTTAATAAAAATGACCCTTGATGAGTAGCTAGCTACGGCTGGGTCATGTGTCACCATTAAAATAGTAGTCTGATGTATTTTGTGCAATTGATTTAATTTATTTAATAAGTAGCTCGTTGATTTTGAATCAAGTGCACCGGTCGGTTCATCTGCGAAAATGATTTTCGGATGTCCGATAAAAGCTCGAGCTGCTGAGACACGTTGTTTTTGCCCACCAGATAGCTCACTCGGGTATTTATTTTTTGTAGCCTCAATATCAAGTGCTTTCGTCACGTCAATAAAAGCTTTTTCGGCTTCTTTTTTATTGGCCCCTTTAATTGTCATAGGAAGTAAAATATTTTCCTTAACGGTTAAGATATCGAGTAAGTGGTAGTCTTGAAAAATAAAACCTAATTGTTCTTTGCGAAAGTGGGCTAAGGCTTTATCCTTCATCTTCGTTAGTTCAGAGCCGTTTATTTTAATCGATCCTTGTGTTGGACGGTCAATGGATGATAGGGTATTTAATAAGGTTGTTTTACCTGAACCAGAAGGTCCCATAATACTAACAAATTCACCTTCAGCTAAGTGCAGGTCGATGCCTTTTAATACGTCCTGTCTATTTTCTCCTATTCCATATCGTTTATAGATGTTTTCAGCTTTCAGCATCTTTCTACTCCTTTCTATTTCTAATTATTATTGTAAAAAAGTCCACTTTTATTTTCCTGCGGTCTAACGAACAAAAGTGAAAAACATGTGACAAGAATGTCACATGTTCAGTCTTTCTAAGTAGTCATTTTCTTTCGGGAGGGTTAAGGTCACTACTGTTTTCTCCCCAATTTGTGAATAAACGTCAAGATGGACATGTAATGATTCGGTTACTTGTTTCACTAAATATAAGCCAAGTCCTGTTGATGCAGCATTGCGTCGATTACGACTTGTTGTAAAGCCACGTTCAAAAATACGTGGTAAATCTTTTTGACTAATGCCAGGGCCGTCATTCTTAATCTTTAACTGAACATGACCATTGATATGTTGGCTCATAAGTTGAATATCTGCTTTTTCACTATATTTCACGGCGTTTGAAAGAACTTGTCTTATGATAAAGGATAACCATTTTTCATCTGTAATTACTTTGTCTACTTCTAATGACAAATCGATCCCAAGTCCTTTATGCATACACCATATTTGGAGCCGTTTAATCTCATCATAAATGACATCCTCTAGACTCACTTCTTTCATATGTAAATCGGTTGCGATAGTTGACAGTCTTCCTTGATAAAGCATTTGATCGAGTAATAGATCGATTCGTAGCCACTCAACTAACGTTTGCTCTTTGAATCGTCCATCCTCAAGTCGGTCAATCATGAGGTGTAGGGTTGTTAAAGGTGTTTTCACTTCATGAAGCCAAGAAATCACTTGGTCACTTTCACCTTGAAGATAGCTTTTATACTGCTCAGTTTCTTTTTTAAATTGTTCGATGAGTTCAAATAACTTGTCATGGATCAGTTCATCAAAGGTATGTTTACGTCCTGTTAAGAGCTGTAATTGGTCGATATCTTCAATTTGCTTTAATTGTTTGTAAAAATTGCTTTCCTTTTGATAAATAAACAGGAGAAAAATAATAAAGATAATAAAAAACAAAAAAACAATGTAAGCCATTGATGAAAAAAGAATGCCCGAATCTAGATAGCCGATTATAAGGAGTAATATAATGAATAAGCAAAATAAACTAATCCAATTGAGTTTATCGTATAAAAAACGTTTAATCATAGCTTGGGGTCACCTTCAGTTGCCATATAGCCTTGGCCAACTTTTGTTTCAATATATTCTTCTAGTTTAAGTTCATCTAATTTCTTTCTTAATCGATTCACATTAACGGTTAATGTATTATCACTTACAAAACGTTTATCATCCCACAATTTAGTCATTAGATAGTCCCGTGTAACGATTTGGTTTTTCCTTTCAGTTAAAAGTTTTAAAATATACATTTCATTTCTCGTTAGTTCGATATTTCCGTGCTCATTGGAAACGATATTTTTATTGAAGTCTAACTTGGCAGAACGCCACACTTTTAAAGAAGTTTGTTCCGTTAAAGCGTAATTATAAGTTCTCCGCATAATCGCATTTATTTTGGCGATTAAAACGTCAAAGTGGAAAGGTTTTTGGACGTAGTCATCAGCACCAAGTTGCATTGACATAACCATATCAGTCGGATGATCACGAGACGATAAGAAGATAATCGGTGTATTGGCATATTCTCTAATTATACGGCACCAATGAAAACCGTCATACTTTGGTAGCTGAATGTCTATTATTATTAAACTTGGCTTCAAGCGGATAAAGTCATCCATTACATGTTCAAATGACTGAACTCCATGAACGTCGTAAGACCACTGCTTGAGCCTATACTTTATTTCTTGAAATAAAGCTTCATCATCTTCAATTAATAAGATAGAAAACATTTTCCACACCATCCAATATAAATATGAAATTCTTTATTTATATCAATCATAACAAATTGCTTCAAGTTATGGATAATTAAGTGAAAACATCGTAATAAATAATTTATATGTGGTTTTCTAAACATCTTTATTTCAAACATTTATTTGGATTAATTTCGATAAGTGACATAATTGTCACTTTACAGATAAATTCGTTCGTTGAAACAAAGGAAGAAAAATCATGTTTCTTTATACTTGGTGTTGAAAGGATTAAAATCAGTTGTGCAAATTAATGAGTATCAATTTATTTTAATAATCTGAAGGAGGGATAAATTAATTGCTCAAGAACGAAACAGTTACTAATAGATGGTCTGAGTTTTTTGATTTAATGATAAAAACTAAGTTAAACATTAAATTGTTCGTTATTGCATTATTGATTAGCTCTATTGGTACTATAACCTCGACCTTTATACCGAATTTTCTAAAGGGATTTATCGATTCATATGCAAATTTTGAAAGTTTTAGTATGAAAGGTATAAAATGGCTGATTATTTTATTTCTATTTAGTACACTTGCCGCTACTATATCTAGTTACTTACTAGGTATGGTTGGTATGCAAATAGTTGCTAACTTAAGAAATATTGTATGGTCAAAAATAGCAAAACTACCGAGTCAATTTTATGATGTTAATGAATCTGGAGACCTAGCCAGTAGAGTTGTAAATGATACAACAGTTATATTTAACCTGATAAGCTCATCTTTATCCAAGTTTATAAGTGCTATATTAACCATACTATTTTGTACATTCTGGCTTTTTTATTACGATTGGCAGTTAGCCATCATCGCGATAACTGCTATACCACTATTATTAATGTTTTTCATACCACTTGGAAAGATTTTAGCAAAGTTATCAAAAACCTCCCAGCGTTTAACAGCAAAATTAAATGTTACCGCATTCGAAATGTTATCTGAAATAAAGCTGATTAAAGCACACACAGCTGAAAGGCAGCAAATCCATAATGGAAAAGAAAATATTGAACAATTGAAAGCAGTAGGAATCAAACAAGTTAAATGGACTTCTATCATCAATCCTGTTTTAAACTTCATTATGATGATGGTGATCTTCACGATTATCGGATATGGAGGGATGAAGCTAGCTAACGGTAAATTATCACCAGGTACATTTATTGCTTTTTTAACTCTATTATTCTATTTAATTGGACCAATCTCTAATTTAGGCATTTTTTTAACAGAACTACAAAAAACTAAAGGGGCAACAGAAAGGATCATAGAGATACTTAGAGAAGAAAAGGAACATTTAATGCAAGGGGAACATTTAATCGAATTTGATAGAGACATAAAGTTTCATAATGTTCATTTTAACTATCAAGCCCAAAATAAATCATCATTTTCATTACAAAGTATTAATTTAAAAGTTAAAGGTGGAAAAACAATTGCACTAGTTGGTCCAAGTGGTAGTGGTAAAACAACTCTAATGTCCTTAATTGAAAGATTTTATAAACCAACATCTGGTCAAATTATTATTGATGATAAGAATATTGAAGATTTCTCACTATTTTCTTGGCGTAATCAAATTGGATATGTATCTCAGGAACATAGTTTAATCACTGGTACGATAAGAGATAACCTAGTTCTTGGAGTAAACAAAGAAGAAATAGATGAAGGCAACTTAATCTGGGCTTGTAAACTAGCTTATGCATGGGATTTCATTAAAGAATTACCTAATGGTTTAGATACTCATATAGGAGAAAAAGGGTTAAATTTATCTGGTGGTCAAAGACAAAGAATTGCTATTGCAAGAATGTTTTTAAAAAGACCTAAAATGATATTATTAGATGAAGCAACTGCAAATCTAGATAGTGAATCAGAAGAAAAGGTACAATTAGCAATTAAAAAATTAACGAGTGGAAGAACTGCCATTATCATTGCTCATAGGTTATCAACTGTAATGAATTCAGGTCAGATAGTTTTTTTAGAAAATGGAAGAATTACAGGTCAGGGAACTCATGATGAGTTACTAATGACACATAAAATTTACGAGAAATTCTGTAAACACCAATTAATTTCATCGGCTAACAAAATAACAGAATTACATGGTTAAAATAATTTAAAAGGAGATTTTATTATGAGTGATAACAAATTATACTTTAAGTATTTAAGAAATGATAATGACTACTTTAATAAAGATAGTGTCGCTCACGATGAACAAAAATATGAGGTAGATAAATTACCAGAAGATTGTGTTGTTTCTACCGATGATTATAACACTTGGAGGTTTTATACATTTAAAAGTCAAAAATTAAAAGATCAAGGTTGGAAAATACATATTAGTACAACTTTAGATAATGCACAAGAAACATTAAATATTATTAGCGAGGTTTTAGTGAGGCGACAAATTGCATTTAAACACTTGACGAATAAATCTATGTTACACAGTATTAATTCAAAAAACGGAAATAGGGTAAGTTCCGGAAAATTTATAACTATTTATCCTCCTACAGATGACGTTTTTTTAGAGTTGTTAAATGTGTTATATAAAAAGCTAAAAGACTTAGAAAATGGTCCATACATATTGAGTGATAAATCTTGGAAGGACAGTAATGTTTACTACAGATATGGTGGTTTTAAAAGTGTTTTTAATGAAGCAGGAGAACCTTGTATTAGAGATGAAAAAGGAGGCTTAATCCCAGATAAAAGAGCCCCTTACTATCAAAGCTTCGATTTTTTAAAAGAGTTTGAAAACAAATTAGAAGCGATTAATACAGATACTAACGAAGATAGTGATAATAAATTAGCAGATTATAAAATTAAGAAAGTATTGCGTTTTACAAATAGTGGTGGAATTTATTTAGCAGTAAGAAAGTCAAATAATAAAAAAGTGGTTATAAAAGAAGCACGGCCAAAAGTTGGTCTTGATGCTAAAAATAGAGATTCGATAGAAAGGTTACAAATTGAGCGAAAAGCTTTAACAGCCCTATCAGATGTTGGAGGTGTAGTTAATTATATTGATTACTTTAAATCATGGAAACACTTCTTTCTCGTTGAAGAATATATAGAGGGTGTAGACTTACAAAAATGGATTGCTATAAATTATCCATTCTATCATTTTAATGATACTGATTCTTATTTTATTAAAGTAAAAGAAATAATAAATCATTTGATAGAAACAGTAGAAGAAATGCACGAGCAAAACATTGGCATGGGTGACTTACAACCTTCTAATATTATGATTACAAAAGACTTAAAAATAAAGCTGATAGACTTTGAATCAGCAGATAACAAAGATGTAATAGGTAAAACATCAATGCAAACAATTGGATTTTCAAATCATCAAAATAACACTCATCAAGAACGTGATTGGTTTGCTATTAAACGTATTTTAAGATACTGTCTCATACCAATTGGTCCAATAAGTACTATTGATGAAAGTTCTATTTGGAGTCAAAACGAATGGATAGAATCTGAGTTTGGTGATAAGATATTTAGTTTTATGAACAAGGTTGAAAAGCAATGCGATTGTTACTTAACTCTGACTAAAGAAAAGGCATCAAATCAAAATAAATATTTTAAAAAATCGATAGACATCTCATCAATTATAGGTGAGCTAAAAGATAACTTAATTACAAACTTGAACGAAAGTAAGAAGTTAATACATGGTGATATTAGGCAATATGAGCTACCTAATGGTTTTTATAATGTTTTAAATGGTGGAACTGGAGCTGTACTAGCATTAAAACGTTCAAAAGCTATGGCTGAAAAATTAAATGTTTGGATTAAAGAGACTCTTTTAAATGAAATTGAAACTATAAATGACTCAGGGTTGTTTACCGGATTAGCTGGGATTGCGACCACCCTATATGAAGCAGGCTACGAAGCAGAATCTCTCTATACAATTGAAAAGTGTATGACAAAAATAGATATAGGAGATATATCTTTAAGATCAGGTTTATCTGGAATAGGGCTTGCAATGATTAGTTTATTTCTAGAGACAGATAACAAAGCTTACCTTAAACAGCTTAATGTAATTGAAAACTATATATATGAATTTATAGAACATAATAAAGAATTAACAATTAAGGATTGGGCAGGCGTTCCTATTGGATTAATTGATGGATGGTCAGGAGTATCATTGTTCTTTACAGCAATGTATTCAATTACGAAAGAAAGTCATTACTATAACACGGCTGTTGAGCTTATTGAAAGAGATTTAAAGAATACAAAAGAAGATAATAAAACTTTGCAAACTTATGATGAAAAAAATAGATTATTACCTTACTTATCAGGAGGAAGTATTGGAATAGGAATCGCAATTTGGTACTTGAACAAAGTGACAGATAAACATTTATTCCAAGATGAGCTAAATAAAATAATAAAGTTAAATAAGATAAGAATTACCTTTAGCGGTGGTTTGCTTGAAGGTGCAGGAAGCTTTTTACTATTACCAATACTTATAGAAGATGAAAAAGAATTTCAAAAGCATATAAACTTGTCGATGGACAAATTAACGTTATTTTTAATTAAAAGAAATAATAGCACCTTGTTTCCAGGGAATTTTTGCTATCGATTGTCCGATGATTACTATTCTGGTAGTGCTGGGATAATATTAGCTATGGAATCTATATTACATGCTAATCCACTATATTGGTTACCCATTATCAACCCGAATAAATTTTTAACAGAAACAATTAACGAGAAAGAAGCAATAAATAATACTTAACAATTTAATAATAAGTTTAATATAAAGCAATCATTTTAAGGAGGTGAAGAAGATGAAAGAGGTATTAGAACTACAAAAGTTATCAGAAGAGCCAGAGGTTGATGCATTATGGACACCTGTTACTTGGACAGTAACAATTTT
>Ga0079226_10004985_pt1 | contig 10156 bp, 10 predicted proteins | sample Poulit2014_FD_76345 | JGI IMG/M metagenome (GOLD analysis project Ga0079226, IMG submission 76345) | Agricultural soil microbial communities from Georgia to study Nitrogen management - Poultry litter 2014 | ecosystem: Environmental > Terrestrial > Soil > Agricultural land | place: USA: Georgia... | reverse complement strand
GCATCTACATTTAAGAATCCTTCCTGTATTTCGTCAAAAGGAATTCCATAATGTTCAGCTACTATTATAGCAGCAGTAGCATTGTAAATTTGATGTTTACCTAATAGAGGTAAATTAAAGTTAGGATAATCCTTTCCTTCCAATGTAAAGCTAATATTTTTTTCGCTCATATTTATAAGTTTAGGTCTATAATTATTAAAATCTTTTTCACCATAGGAGACTATTTTAAAATCTGTATCTTTGTTTTCTATATAATTTCTTAATAAGGGCTCATCACCTAAATATATAAATAATCCTTGAGGGTCCAGGTGGTCTATAATTTCTAATTTAGCCTTAGCAATATTTTCTCGAATGATAAAATCTTCTAAATGTGCTTCTCCAATATTAGTGATAATAGCAATTTCCGGTCTTCCAATTTCAGATAATAAATTTATTTCTCCATAACCAGACGTGCCCATTTCTATAACTGCTATTTCTGTGTCTTCCTCTAAATCTAATATAGTTAAAGGCATACCTATTTCATTATTTAAATTACCTAATGTTTTTTCTGTTTTATATTTTCTACTTAATATACTGGCTATAATGTCTTTGGTAGTAGTTTTGCCATTACTTCCAGTAATACCTATAACTTTGGTGTTTAACTCTAATCTATAGGCTTTTGCTAACTTTTGTAATGCTACTAATGTATCATCTACTAGTATTAAAGGAAAATCTATAGTTGGTACAGGCTCATCCTTATTCCATAAAGCAGCTATAGCGTCTTTTTCTATTGCCTTTTCTAAAAAATCATGACCGTTAAAGTTTTCTCCTTTTATAGGTATGAATAATTGTTTAGGTTTTATACTCCGTGTATCTGTAGAGACTCCTTCTATAGTTAAGTTTTCAAATTTATTTTCTAAATTAGAGCCTTCAACCATTTTTTTAATTTCTTTTAAATTCCGTCTAATCATTTTACTATAGAAATGTCACAATATATCTTAAAGGGTATAAGGAGACATTTCTATGTCCTCCTCTCTATGCTTTAGTGTTTAAAATATTATTTTTCTCGTTATATCTATCGAAAGCTAATTTTATTAATTTTTCAACTAATTGGGAATAAGTAGTACCATCAGTAGCTCCCCATAGAACAGGTGTCATACTTACAGCTGTAAAACCAGGCATTGTATTTATTTCGTTGACATAAATTTCATTGTCATCTGTAACAAAAATATCCACTCTTGCAAGGCCACGGCAATCTAAAATTTTAAAAGTTTTTTCTGCAAGTTTTCTAACTTGAATAGTTACTTCTGGTGTTAGTTTTGCAGGGATTACAGGAATAATTTTACCATCAATATACTTAGCATTATAGTCAAAGAAAGGATCTTCCATAATAAATTCTCCAGGTACTGAAGCTTTTGGATGATTATTTCCCACTACGGATATTTGCATTTCCCTAGCAATAACCTCCTCTTCTATAATTACTTTATAATCATATAAGAAAGCCTCGTCAATGGCTTTTTTAAGCTCCTCACGATTTTCAACTCGATTTATACCAACACTTGAGCCTAAATTAGCGGGCTTTATATAATATGGGTAGTTTAAATCGTCTTCTATTTTTTGGCAAGCTGTATCTTTATCTTCTTCCCAGTTATGTAGTTTAATAGAAGTATATTTTGTTTGGGGTATATTGTGTTCTGCAAATAAATCCCTCATAATTACTTTATCCATTCCGGCCGCAGATGATAATACTTCATTACCTACATATGGAATATTTAATAATTCCAGAAGTCCCTGAATTGTACCGTCCTCTCCATTTGTACCATGTAATGCAGGGAATATAATACTTTTTTCATTACTTTTAAATTGATTTAATAAAAAATCCCCTATAGATTCAGCTAAAGTATTTGTAGTAGTCCTTCTGAGTTCATCAGGGTCCTCTATTTTGCCTTCTAATAATCCTAATGGACACCAGATTCCATCATTTGTAATATAAACTGGATAGACATTATATTTATCTTTATCTAGTGAGTTAATAACAGCAGTTGCACTTTTTAAGGAAACCTCATGCTCAACAGATTTACCACCGTACAATACATAAATATTCGTTTTCATATATTTAACCTCCAAAATTTTATTTCACTAAAGTGATTTAATATATAACTTACTATTATATCAGATTAATCTTACTATATAAATTATTATTAGTCCATTGGATAATTAATACCAAATTACGGGGATTGGTAAAATCTAATCTATAATAATTAATCTAATCTATAATAATTAAACTGTTATAGATAAAAGTAATTTGATTGTAAGGTACTAGACTAGATATAATTAATTTGACGATATGCTTATTAAATAAAGGAAAGTTAAGGAGTTGGATAATATGAATCGACTACCAGATAATTTTGATGAATATGAAGAAGCTAAGCGAGAAGGCTTTTTAAAGGTTAAGGAGTTTAGGGATAAAGGGGTTAAGGTAGTAGGAACTTTTTGTACCTATACTCCATTAGAAATTATTGATGCAGCTGGAGCAGTTCCAGTATCATTATGTGGAACTGATAATAGTTCTGTAGCAGATGCTGAAATGCATTTACCTCAGAATTTATGTCCATTGATTAAATCGAGTTATGGATATGCTATAACTGACAAATGTCCTTATTTTTACTTTTCTGATCTAATAGTAGGGGAAACTACATGCGATGGAAAGAAAAAAATGTATGAAATCTTAAATAATGTTAAACAGACTCATGTAATGCATTTACCTCAAGGCCAAAATAAAGAACATGCTTTTGAATATTGGAAAAAGGAATTATTAATTCTTATAGATGTTCTTGAGGAAAAATTTAACGTAAAAATAACGGAGGATAAATTAAGGGAAGCTATAAAGGAACGAAATGAAGAACGAAAAGTGTTAGTTGATTTTTATGAACTAGGTAAACTTAATCCTTCTCCAATTTCTGGCTATGAAATAAATACAGTTATGGAGGCTATGGGCTTCGAATTTGATAAGAAAAAAATGCGCCAAGACATAACTAAAAGAACTGAAGAGTTAAAAGAAAAGTATGAGAAAGAATTTAAAGGAAAGAAAAGTAATAGACCAAGAATTGTAATAACCGGCTGCCCTTCAAATGGGGTTCGAGAGAAAGTTCTTAAACAAATAGAAGATTTAGGTGCAGATATAGTTTGTTTCGAAAATTGTTCAGGGCCTAAGGAAAAAATGGAATTAGTGAATGAAACTATAGATCCGATAGATGCTTTAGCACAAAAATATCTAAATGTAAACTGTTCAGTTATGACTCCTAATCCAGGGCGATTAGATGTACTAGGTGAAATGATTGATGATTATGAAGCTGATGGGGTTATTGAAATAATTCTTCAGGCTTGTCATACTTTTAATGTAGAATCTTATAATGTTAAAAATCTTGTTACTAAGGAAAAAGGTCTACCTTATATATGTATTGAAACTGACTACTCAGAATTTGATACAGGCCAATTAAATACTAGATTAAATGCATTTTTAGAGATGCTTTAAGAGAAACCCTCCAAATGGAGAGTTTCTTTTTTAATTGAGTTAAATATACAAGAAATAGTTTGTAAATATTTGATATAATTAAAAATATAAAATCATATTTTGCAGTATATGATATTACGAAAGAACTCATGTAGGATTTATTAAAAATGTAACATATTTACTAGTGAAATATTTAATTAATAAAGGTTTTTAATAAAATATTTTTATTATAAAGAAAGGAGGGAATTCTGTGGAATCAAAATATAAATATTTATCAATTCTTATTGCTTATAAAAATATTAATAAAGATATTAAAGAAATACTCACAAAATATTCTGTATATCATATAGATGAAAAAGACGATTTAGATTTCTTGGAGGAACTTATGGTTGCAGGTCAGAAGGTTGGATTAAATGAAAGGTTGCAAGTATATTTAGAAAAGTTTAATTATAGTATATTGGAAAAGTTGGAAAAAGGATATATGCTGGATATAATAGAAATTCATAAATCCTATGATATATCAAGAAGAAGATTGTTAGAAGAACTTGATATGCAGTTCGGGGAAAATATACTAGTTGTAGATGAAATAGTAATATAATATTAAGGTTGTGATATTTTGATTTGGGGAGATAAGAGATACAGGTCCTTTAACTATGAAATGAGAAAGATTTTTGGTGAGAAAGTAATGAAACTTTCTCTAGATGGAGGTTTTACTTGTCCTAATAGAGATGGAACTATAGGTAATAAGGGCTGTATATTTTGTGGTGAAGAAGGTTCAGGAGAATTTGCAGCTTCTAGATATTTACCTATAAGAGAACAAATGGAACAGCAAAAAAAATTATTATCTAAAAAGTGGCCTGTAGGAAAATCTATTGCCTATTTTCAAAGTTTTACAAATACTTATGCTCCTATAGTGGATTTAGAGAAAAAATATACAGAAGCAATTGTACAGAATGGAATAGTGGGTTTGGCAATAGCTACTAGGCCAGATTGTTTGTCTAAAGGGGTTTTAGATTTATTGAGTAAGTTTAATGAGAAGACCTTTCTCTGGATAGAATTAGGACTTCAAACCATCTATGACAATACTTCTAAATTTATTAGAAGAGGATATGAACTAGAGTGTTATGAAAGAGCTGTAGAAGAATTAAATAAAAGAAATATTAAAGTGGTTACTCATCTCATCTTTGGTTTACCTAATGAATCTCATAAAGATATTTTATCGTCAGTAAAGTATGTGGCAAATACGAATACCTGGGGGGTTAAATTTCACACATTGTATATTCAAAAAGGGACTGATTTATATAAACATTATGAAAGAACCCCTTTCCCCATTTTATCGAGGGAAGAATACATTTCATTAGTTTGTAATAGTATTGAACGACTTCCACAAGATATGGTTATTCACAGGTTGACAGGCGATGGGAAAAGAGAATTGTTAGTGGAGCCAAAATGGACTTTAGACAAACTAAAAGTATTATCAGGAATAGACATGGAATTAAAAAGACGAAATAGCTTTCAAGGAAGTATTAAGGTTTAATATATATATAAAATTAATAACATTCACCTTTCTATAAACATATTATGTAATAGGTTAAAAAATAGGAAGGTGATTTTTTATGGATAATTATAGAATACAACAACGATGTCCTTTAGGAAGTTCTCCATATATTATTAAATCTGGGGACACCTTATTTAACTTAGCTTCAAGATATGGAACAACAGTAGAAGCAATTTTGACTATAAATCCAGGTCTTGATCCTGAAAGTTTACAAGTTGGAAGAATAATTTGTATCCCTACTGTGGCACCGCCAGTACCTCCATGTCCAGGTGGATTTTATTACACAATAAGAGCTGGAGATACTTTTTTCAGAATAGCAAATCAATTTAATATAACTGTAGATGCATTAAGAAGTGCAAATTCAGGAGTAGATCCTAATAGACTGCAAATAGGTCAAGTAATATGTATACCAGTATCGGCTCCCCCTACACCATCTTGTCCAGGTGGATTCTTATATGAAATAAGATCAGGGGATACACTATTTTTAATAGCTCAAAGATACAATCTGTCAGTACAGGAATTAATAGCAGCAAATCCAGGAATAGATCCAAATAGGTTAAGAGTTGGTCAACGAATATGTATACCAAATAGTTAATAAGAAAATACCTTATTTCTTTAACGTTTAAATTCCTAAATGCATATTATATAATGCAACGAAATATTGTAAAGAAAGGTGGTTAAAATGGGCGATAAAATAAAAGAGCAACAGGTTTGTCCACCGGGAAGTTTTCCTTATACTATTAGATCTGGTGATACTTTGTTTAAATTAGCTCAGAGATTTAATACAACTGTAGATGCGATAACAGCTATAAATCCAGGTATTGATCCAAATAACTTACAAATAGGTCAGCGGATTTGTATACCAACAAAGATGCCTCCAGTACCTCAATGTCCTAATGGATTCCTTTATACAATAAGACAGGGAGATACTTTCTTTAGACTAAGTCAAAGATTTGGTGTAAGTGTAGAGGCAATAATGAGAGCAAATCCGGGAGTAGATCCAAATAATCTACAAATAGGTCAAGTAATTTGTATACCAACAAAGATGTCTCCTATACCTCCATGTCCTAATGGGTTCCTTTACACAATAAGACAGGGAGATACTTTCTTTAGACTAAGTCAAAGATTTGGTGTAAGTGTAGAGGCGATAATGAGAGCAAATCCAGGAGTAGATCCAAATAACTTACAAATAGGTCAAGTAATTTGTATACCAACAATGATGCATCCAGTGCCTCAATGTCCTAATGGATTCCCTTATACAATAAGACAGGGAGATACTTTCTTTAGACTAAGTCAAAGATTTGGTGTAAGTGTAGAGGCAATAATGAGAGCAAACCCAGGGGTAGACCCAAATAACCTACAAATAGGTCAAGTAATTTGTATACCAACTATGGTATCTCCAAGACCCCCTTGTCCATGGATGGATATGTAACATAATGTAAAAAGCCTAGGCAAATATAGTCTAGGCTTTTTTACATTAAAAGTTTTATAGTTAGAATTAGCATAATATTTACCATTATAAATATTATTATACTTATAATTAAAGGTTTGTTAAAGATGACCTCATTAGAGGTTCCTATTTGTTTTTTAAAGTCTACGTTATTTATCTTTGCAAGTAAATATATTAGTCCAATAATAATAAGTAAAGATATAAATACTAGAATAATAGGGTACTTATAATTATGATTATAATCACTTTGGACTACCTCATTATCCTTAGGGAAAAGAAATTTAATAATAATATCAATAAAAACTGGGGCACTATTGTTAACGAAATGGAAGAATATAGCGGAAAATATAGAGTTTGTAGCAAAAACTAAATAAGATGCTATGGTTCCACTAACAAAAGTGTGAGAAAATTGAAATGTATTTAAATGTAGTATACCAAACATGAACCCATTTATAAGGGCTGCAGATAATCTATTTTTATTCCTATATCCATCTAATATAATACCCCTCATTAATAATTCTTCCAATATAGCTGGAGTAATTGCAGTAAAAATAAGTAGTTCTAAATTAGATTGTTTACTTGCCTCTATAACTAAATCAGGCATAGTTTTTCCAAAATAGTTAGTATAGAAAGAAATAATGATAATGGATATAGGCAACATAGATAACCATATGATAAAAACGATGAAAAGGGATTTAAGGCCAATTTTATTAAATTTAAAAATTCTACTTGTTGCTTCTTTATTACGAAAAGTATATATACAAATTGGTATTAAAAAAGCTATGTATTGATAAAGATTAGAATGTATAGGTAGAAACTCAGCTACTAAGGACCAAATAAGGGTTAACATAAAAAATAAATTTACTTTATATATTTTTCGTTCCTTTGTTAATACTTTTCCTTCCACAGTTTACCTCCCTTTCTAACATATAAGTTTGTTAACAATACCATTATATAAGAAGTTAAAGAAATAACCAATAAAAGTCTCAATATAATATAAGAATATTAAATACTGTTTTATTTAATATTAAAAATATTTATATAGGACACATAATTTTAATCTTAGTGATATAATTTTCATGGATAAAATATAGAAGGGGGAAGTATTATGGGTGATTACAAAAAGATGTGGGAAGGCTTAGGAATAGATATTGAGAAGCATGATGCTTTATGTGATGCATTACCAGAATTATTTGGAGATATATATTTAACTCAAGAAAATAGACCAGAAGCAATGAATTATTTTAATTATGTAGTTGCAGAAGTACATGGTGCAAGAATAAAAGAGTTAGAAAAACATAAGAAAAACGGTGGTAAGGTAGTAGGAACTTTCTGTGTATTTGTACCTGATGAGGTAATACTTGCTACAGGTGCTATAGGTGTTGGACTTTGTTCTGGAAGCCAATTTTGGATTGAAGATGGTGAAAAAGTACTTCCAAGAAATCTATGTCCATTAATTAAAGCATTTACAGGAGCTAAAGTAGGACTTACATGTCCATATTTTCAATCCTGTGATTTATTAGTAGGTGAAACTACTTGCGATGGTAAGAAAAAAGCCTATGAAATATTAGAAGATTATACTCCAGTCCATGTAATGGAGCTACCTCAAATGAAAAGGGAAAAGAATTATGAGCAATGGGAAGATGAAATAAAATTATTTATTAAGGAGATGGAAGAACTTACTGGTAATAAGGTAACTGTAGAAGGCTTGAAAAAGGCTATAGATTTAACTAATAGGAAGAGAAGAGTATTAAAAAGACTTTATGATTTAAGAAAAAATACTCCTTCGCCAATTAGTGGTTTAGACTCACTTTTAATTACTCAAATTGCCTTCTATGATGAACCAGAAAGATTTATAAAACAGACAGAAGAACTATGTGATGAATTAGAGGAAAGAGTTAAAAATTCAAAGCCTAATGGGAAGAAAAGAATAATGATAACAGGAACACCTATGGCTTTACCAAATTGGAAGATGCATTCTATAGTAGAAGGTTTAGATGCTGAAATTGTAGTAGAAGAAACTTGTATTGGAACTAGATATTATGAAAATGAAATATCAGCTGAAGGAGAAACTATTGATGAGTTAGTAAAAAATATGGCCGATAGATATATGAATATAAACTGTGCTTGTTTTACGCCAAACGATGGTAGAACAGAAGATATTCTAAGATACTCAGAAGAATACGATATAGATGGTGTAATCTACTATAATTTATCTTTCTGCCATACTTATGCAATAGAATATAACCAAGTTGAAAAGGTACTTAAAGACAATGATATACCAGTACTAATGGTAGAAACTGATTATTCAGAAGAAGATACTGGACAAATAAGAACGAGAGTTGAGGCGTTTTTGGAGATGATTTAGTTGGAAAAGCATTATATTTTGTTTCCTAATTATAGTCAAGGATTAAAGCTAGAGTCCTCTTTGAAAGAAGAAGGTATAAAATATGTTATTTCACCAACTCCTAGAAAGCTTTCAACTAGTTGTGAAATATCTATTATGTATAGGAAAAAAGATGAAGAGAGGATAAAGTCTATTATAAAAGGAAAATCTATTAAAGTAGAAGGCTTATTTACTTTAGATAAATAGGGTTAAAGGTGTGATAGTAGTGAACTATGTAGGAATAGATATAGGCTCAACTGCTTCAAAAGTTTCGGTTTTTCATAAAGATGAATTGAAACTTAATATGGTAATGCCTACAGGTTGGAGCAGTGTAGATACTTCAAATAAGATAAAAGATGAATTGAAAAGAAAGGGAATAGATGTAGATGAATCAAAAGTCGTAGCTACAGGTTATGGACGAGTATCTGTTCCTTACGCTCATAAAACCATAACTGAAATTACTTGTCATGGTAAAGGGGCCTATTACCTAGCTCAGGAAGATTTAACAGTAGTAGATATTGGGGGACAAGATACAAAAATTATAACTGTGGATAATGGGAATGTATCAAATTTTATTATGAATGATAAATGTGCTGCAGGAACAGGCAGGTTTATGGAACTTATGGCTAATACACTTAATGTTTCTATAGGTGAAATGGCGGAGATGGCATTAGGTGGTGAGGATATTAAAATCACTAGTATGTGTACTGTTTTTGCAGAGTCAGAGGTTATAAGTCTTATTGGTAGTGGAGCTAAAAGAGAAGATATTGCCAGGGGGGTTATGAATTCTATTATTGGGCGTATTAAAACTCTTTTAAATAAACATGGAATAAGAGGAAGTTTATATTTAACTGGAGGTCTTTGTGAACTTAATCCTTTTGTACAATTATTATCAGAAGAACTTAATAAAGAAGTTACAACAAGTCCACTTGGTCGGTATGCTGGATCTATAGGAGGAGCGTTATTAGCAAAGAATATATAAAGGTGTAGAATTAATGAATGAAGACTTAACTAAAAATAGTTAAATAATGAGGAAAAGATATATTTATAAATATATCTTTTCCTCAATGTGTTTTGTAATCTTATTCTATAATCTATTCTTAACCAACGAGAAGTTATACATAATTTACCTGAATTTATTAACTTGTAACTTTAAGATAGTTTAATTAATATGTAGTATACTATATAGTTTTTCTAGCCTTTATATTAGAGTTTATTATGTGATTATACTTAAAATAAGTGGCTAATTATAAAGACTTTTAAAGTAAT
>Ga0079226_10004984_pt1 | contig 10156 bp, 10 predicted proteins | sample Poulit2014_FD_76345 | JGI IMG/M metagenome (GOLD analysis project Ga0079226, IMG submission 76345) | Agricultural soil microbial communities from Georgia to study Nitrogen management - Poultry litter 2014 | ecosystem: Environmental > Terrestrial > Soil > Agricultural land | place: USA: Georgia... | reverse complement strand
CTTAGTAATATAGAAGCCATTCTCAACTTTGCTATCAACATATTGTTTAAAATCTTGGTAATGATCTAGCAAAATTGAATTTTGATTACCATGACAAGACAAAATATAGGAAATAATCGGCATCGATTCAGATAATTCAATGGCATCTTGATACTTATGACAAACAACGTCCTTAAAATATAGCTGTAGAATTTGTTTACCATTATCTAAACCAAAGCGTTCATATAAATTAGTTGAAGATAAAACAATATTGGAATTGTAGCTTTGCACTAAATCCGTAATTTCATGCATGTGCTTCTTAGAATATGTGCTGCAAACAAATGATGCTCCTGGCTTCAACACCCGTCGCACTTCTTTCAATGTCTTGGGAATATCATCACAGTAAAAAAGCATGTGATTGGCAATTACCAGATCAAAAGTGTTATCTGCAAACGGAATCTTCTGTGCATCAAATACAGCATATTGAAATTGAGGATGATCACCAATCGCCTTCTTTGCATCGGCAAGCATTCCCTCAGAAATATCAGATAAAACTACCGTTACACCGGTTGGCACTTTGTCGATGTTCTGTGACCATAACGCCCCATTGCCAGCACCCAATTCCAATACTTTCATCCCTGGCTTTAAGTGCAAATTGCTAAATAACCACGGGAACCAACCTTCCTTATTAACAGAATAGTCGCGATGTAACCGAATTCGCGCAGAAATATTCGTAGCGTTCTTATACTGCATGTTGAGTGATTGATTCATCGAAGTTAAATGAATCAAATTAAGCATCTTGCTCCAATCCACTTGCTCATTAGATTCTAAAGCCTGACTAGTTGAATCAATGGCTGCAATGACGTTCTTCATTTCTTCTAGACGTTCTTCAGCTAGACGCTTCTGAATCTGTAAGGAATTAAGTAAAAATTGTGCATCCCCTGAACCAATCGTCATTTCACGAATGTCACTAAGTGAAAAGCCAAGATACTTTAAAAGTAAGATCTGTTGCAGCTTGGCAAAATCTTGGTCAGTATAACGCCGTGCGCCGCCTTTAGTGCGTGCTGCTGGTTTTAACAAATTTTTTTGATCATAATAGCGAATTGTGCGGATCGAGACATGTGCTTTTTCCGCAAACTCGCCGCTTGTGTAGTATTGTGACATGGTAAAAACATTCCTTAAACAAAAAAGACCCCAGATATATCCCAAGGTCTCAGCCACTATAGTAGCCCTTTAACTAATATTCTATTAACGAATCAACTTTATCTTCAGTGGCTAAATCAAATAGCTTCCTTATCATCTGTTTATTTCTAAAACCATAATGTTGAGGTGTAGTAGTATCATCAAGTAATTTATACACAGCTGATTTAATATCTTTAAAAATATATTTATTATTAATTTTACTCATCAATTTTACAATTATACAAAGTTGAAAAGCTAACGCATTGGTATAATTACCTTCTCGTGTTCTTAATAATATACCTTCATCTATATTACGCGTTTTGAATTCTACTGGAACCTTCGCTTTAGTTTTCAACCTAAAATCAGCCAATAATCCACTATGACAACAAATATTTCTAATTAAATTAATATTATCTAACCAACTAACTAATTCATCTGTCTTACAACCAAAATAAGCCGAAATTTTATCCCTATTATTTTTACTCATTAATTTATACAAATGGATACTCTCACCTAAAGTTAACTCATTCATTAATAACCATATTGGTGGATTAACACGGTCACTTTCAAAAGCAAATTTACGCATATCATATGAAGCAGATTTTCTTACTTTTGCAGGAATTTTTCCTAAAAAATTAAGTTGCTCTTTTTGAATTGCATATTTATCTATAAATTTATTATGTAAAAATTTATTTTTGGAATTTCTTTGGTACCATATTCTAAAATCCAAATATCCATATGGCCCATATTTTCGACCTAATACATTACTTATTTTTGTATTTAAAGTAGTTTCAATGTCCTCAATCGCATGTAATACAGCTTGTTTTAAATGTTTATCCCGGTAAAATCTGGCAACTAAATCATCAAAGTGGATATTTTGATAAGAAGAACTCTCACTATCATAATAAGGAAGAGCATAATTCTTTAAATTATAGTATCCTAATGTACTGATTGTCTTTAACTGTTTTATTAAATGGCTGACCTCTTTAGCATTTTTATTATGAATGCTTAAGTTAATACCAGTCATACCTCTTAGCTTAAACAAAGCCAGTTGATCTATATACCGAATTGATTTTTGAGTTTTCATAAGCATAAAAAAACCCCTGCGATAGGACGTATCCATTAGAGCAAGGGGATTGATCTTTCTATAGTTATTCTAATAAATATCGTGCTTTAAAGCAAATATAATTATTGAAACATATGTTTATTTAATTATGATAACAAAGCTTAATATAGATAACAACTCTTAAATTACCCCAAAACCAATCTTTCAATCAACGTAGTTACCACTGAATTTGGACTTTCATTATTAGCTTCCGCATATTCAACTAAATCCTTATGCAATTCCGGAGTGATACGCACATTAAATGTACCTTTATAAAAACTTGCAGCTTGATATTATTTCGTTTGCAATCAGCAATATATTTCATCAACCACATTATGAAAATCTTGCTTCAGCTTTTCAACGGTTTCGCCCTCATATGACAATAATCCCTTTATACCAATTACCTAGACATTATCCTCCTCGGAAATATTAACCGTTCCATAATAATATTTATAATGCAACATTTTCATAGGATGTTTTCTTCTTTTAAATAGCTTTTAATTCTTATTACTAGTCTTAATCAAAGCAGTTTTATTATAGTTATCCATAAAATCTTCCAGATCATCATTATCAATATCTAAAACTTTAGACCACCTTACCTGTTTTGCTGGTGCAGTTAAGTACAAATCACTACCACGATAGTGATTTATTAATTTATCATTTTCATCATTCTCAGATTCATAATATTTTATACATATATACTTAATATGTGAATCTAGTTTTACTTTCTTAATATCATTAAATAGATGTGATAAATATTCAGCCATTCCATCAAAATATTGCCGAGTAGGAATCTGCAACGAAATCGTAACAGTAGATCCATCTTTGCTTAGCAACACTTCATTTCCATTTAAAGAAAAGTCTTTCAAATCTTTCTTTACTAAGCTATGGAAATTGGAAAAGCTATCGTCTATCTCATCCTTAATCTTAGTTTTATACATCGAACTGTGTATTTCATTATCAACTATTAGTTTTGTATTTTTTATATTTGTTTCTTTGACTTTTTTCTTTAAGCCAGAATTATACGGTGCATCCCAATTTTCACTCTCATAATTATTTATTGCAAAAGCTTCTGTAATGATTTCTTTTCCAATTGGGCAAACTTCTTGTGAAGTCAAATCATTAATATTTATCAATGCCCTGAATTGATGATTATTTACCTTAGCCCATTCATCTTTATTCGAACGTGCACAATTATTATTGTAAATTGATCTCACATATATTTTTGCCCCATCAGGAGCATTTGTTTTTCCATTAATAATAAAATGTTTATTTTTGCTAGAAACTGACTGAATTATAATAGGATGAACTTTTAATTTAAATTGATGAGCCTTTTTCTTCTTATGCTCCTTTTTTACATGCGTGTTATGCTCTTTCTTCATATGATGCGTAATTACTTTTTTATCTGAATCATCAGGATGATTAATCATAGTAATAAAACCACATCCTAAAAATATTATTCCAGAGATAATAAACGTTCTACGTAAAGGTGCTTTAAGTCTACCTTTCTTTAAGAAAATAACTATAAGCCATAAAAATGCACTAATTAGTGCAACTAACATTGCTATTGATCCGATAATTGCTATCATTTTACCTTTCCCATAATCTCAACTCAAATTAAGACAAAATGTTTATCATTCTTCCCTAAGGGCAAAAGCATGAAAGATAAGTCAGATGCTTATGTTTAACAGGCAACTGATGCCATTAACCGCAAACATCGCCGAATCCTCCAATATCACACAGCAGAAGAACTCTTCAAGCAATATATCTCTTCATAGCCTAACTGTTGCACTTAATTTGACAATTCAGGCTTTGACTGAAAGAACCACATGCTTTAAGTAGTTATCAAGATTCCTGACTATCGGGCAAGCACATGCCAAAGGCTGCCAGATGATCTATTTTGCTCACCCATATTCTCTATGGGAAAGGGGCACCAATGAGAACTGCAATGGTATTTTGCGTCAATTCTTCCCTAAATGCAAAAGTATGAAAGACAAGTCAGCTGCTTATGTTCATGCCATTAACCACAAACATATCCAAATCTTCCAATATCAGACAGCAGAAGAAATCTTCAAGCAATATGTTTCTTCATAGCCTAACTGTTGCACTTAATTTGACAATTCAAGAAAATCTTTCTTATCTAAATTCAAGTATTTAATGACCTCATTATAAAATTGTTCATTGTTTCTATTAACATCTTCTAAAGCACAAATAGACGGTCTCTTCATAGAAACTTTATGCTCTTCTTTCTTCGACCTCTTTGACATTTTGTATCCTCACTTTTCAGCGTTTAATCACAATTCGTTTAAAATAATGATTACCATCAGAATCTCTAAAAACAGGTGAAACGATTAGTTCATTTTTATCATTACCAAACTTTTTTATTTCTTTTGCCCCCTCTATTATAGATTCAGCCTCAAAATTATATTCATTACCAAAACAATGTGGCATAATTAACTCGGCAAATGGTATCATTTTGTAACCATTAGAATATTGAGGACAAAATATCTTTTTTTCATAACCATCTTGTCTATCTTGAATACAGTCAATATTCTTCCATAAGCAAAAGCCAACTAATTCAGCACTTTCTTCATTATTTCCATTGCATAATGCACGCACCTTAAAACTATCCTCTTTATTCACTTGTATTGTGTCACTTAGATATTGAACTTTATTACCTGTAACTCTTATTTCAAGTACTTGTTCTTCGGATATATTCCTTATTCCAAACGCTATCAAACCACTAATAATTCCAACTACAGCAAATAAATTTTTTCCTAGTTGATATAAAATCAATGGATTACTCATGACCACAGGTATATAAATAAGCTGTATAGCTAAACTTACTAAAACACTAATTTGCCACAACCCAATATGATACTTATTCGCCAAAACACTAGTTTTGACGTTTAAACTACTAAAATATACTATGAAGAGAGTTACAATTAAAAATACTATTATCCATGTAAGGTAGTCTATCCAAAGATTCTTACTTATGAACATCAATATTAATAACATAATATTTACTAATCCAAACGTAGTACACGATGAAATTAAAAGTGAAATCAGAAATTGTCTTGATTTCACTTTTTTTAGTGTCAACTTATTTTTTTTCATTTGTATTGTCACCTTCTAATCAATCTCGCTAGTCTTCAACCGCACAATACTACTCCTAAATTTATCCAAATCGATTCCTAAAATTTGAGACAGAATTTCATTTGGAAATACAATACCATACATTTCACGTAGTTTATCATTAAGATCCTTAGGGTGAACAACACCATGCTCTTCTAGTAATTCAAATGCTTGATTTAGAGCCTTAGGTTCCGACATAATTTTCTCATCATCCATTATTTCTTTAGTACGCCAGCCTCTATAGCTTATTTGTTTTTGTAGCTTGATATATTCTTTATCATCAATCAACTTAAGATCATGAGCCCGATGAACCATTGCAGCTATTGATACATTCCACTTTGATTTAAGATTTATAAATGTATCTATATTAATAAATCCATTTTTAGTTAAATCAGACTCAAAGCTTTTCTTTGGCATTAAGAATGCTGACGCAAATTGATTAGCTTCATTTTCGATGGTTCTATAGTCTTGTCCCAGCAAATCTTCTTGAGGATGATAGAGTTTTGCATGCATTGCATAGTGACCTAGTTCATGCGCTAAAGTAAATTGATCTCTGAAGAAATTCTGCTTTTTTCCATTCACTAATACTATGTAGTATTGCTTTTCGCCTATTTCAACATAACCACTTCTAGCATCAATCTTATTAGAATTAAAATCAGCATTAACAATTATCAAACCATGACGTTCTATTAAATCTACAATATCACTAATTGGTTGGTCATCCAGATTCCATATTTTTCTTAACTCATTAGCAGCATTTTCAGGTAATTCATCCAACTCAAGCTTCGTATCTAACTCAGGAAAATCTATATAATTTTCAAAATAATCTCTTAGATATGCTGCTGCCTTTTTATAAGTTTTGCTAGGCTGTTTTTCAGATTGAGTAGCTGTCAATCTGCTACGATAAAAAGTACCATCATCTTGGTATGGTACTTTTTCGGAATCTATAAAGAAATATAATGGGAAATTTAGTACTTGAACTATCTTTTGAAAAACATTTGAACTAATTTCAATTTTGTTGTGTTCGTATTTCGATATTGCTTGTTTAGAAACACCGATTTGATCGGCCAAAGCACTCATAGTCAAATGATTAAATAAACGTGCTTCTTTAAGACGTTCCCCATTAATTCGAAGTGCCATTATTATTCTCCTTGTTCCTTGTCGATCTCTTAGTCTTATTATCGTTCCATTTGACAATACTATCAGACTTATGATCTTCCACACTATTCTTTTGATTATCATATCTAGTAGTATCATCATCTGGACTAGGAGAGTTATACTCTGGAATTACTATCTCATCTACGACATTAAAATTGTTATCAACTAAAATTTCTAAGCCATTGACAGCTTTATCATCAAAATAATCATAGGTAATTATAATGGTTCTTTTTAATTTAGTAAAATCATTACCTAAAATCTTCTTTACTTCTTTTAATCTCTTTTCTGCTACTACTTTATTATTTCCAATCCCATCTAATGATAATTGCTCAGCAGAAACGCCATTATTAATCGTTAAAGGATACATATAGTGAGTATATTTACCATTTTGAATCTTACGTTGAACGACTAAAAAATTTGTATACGAAGTAACTAAATATAAAGTACCATCTTTGACATTAAAAACACCTATTGCCTTCCAAATATGCCGGTCAATTGAAACCTCAGCCAACCATGGAGTAGAAACAATATCAGCAGAAATAGTATTAAATCTGTGGTCCCAGGTATTGAAGGATAACCCATTAATATATTCTCCCCCTGCTTCTTCCATATAATCATCCCTAACCTGAGATTTAGTAATGGTCGCACCTGGAACGATCTTTCGTAGTACTTCATCGTCAGCTTTAAAAATATTCATGTAGTATTTCCTCCATAAAAAATATTCAATGTCTTAAAAAGATACTATCTATTTACGCTTATAATAGACTTATTTATCACAGTTTTCAACTGTCAGTTGACAAAACTAGCACATTTTCTAAAAAGTGATATAATTATCTTTGACAAAGGAAGAGGGTGACTATATGAAGAAAACACAACATGTTGTTCACAACCATAATGGTGGATGGGACGTAAAAGCCTCGAGAGCAAAGAGAGCAACCAAGCATTTTGAAACTAAAGCACCTGCCATTGAATATGGTCGCAGCATCGCCAAAAATCAACATACTGAATTTTTCAATCATGGAAAAGATGGAAAAATCCAAAGTCGTGATAGTTATGGAAATGACCCATTTCCACCAAAAGGATAATATAAATAAATACTATCTAATGATGAAATTTAGTAACAATATAGGACTAGCTGCTATAGTTAACTAATTAACTCTCAAATGAAGTTAACTTTTTACCTAAAAAGGCCTTCCTATTTAGAAAATCATATATTAAGGTAAATAAAGATATTATGAATAACCATATTTCTACCAATAGCGACGACGCTTATATTCAGCTTTTAGCTTCAGCAGACTCAACTTTAAGTAAAAAATATCAAGCTCTGCCCCAAAACTTACAAAAAAGCAAAGTAACTTGTATTAAAGTAAACATTACATACAATTTGATTGCTGTAACTTTGTACTATGATGAGTTTCAACAAACTAAAAATATGATCTTGAAATTAGAATATAACGACCAGGTTTATTTAGGCGATATTCACCTAGGGAAATTTATTCAGGACTTAAATAGAGAGCCTGCTCTTTGTCATCAATTGTTACAAGGTGGTACATTAAAGCCGTTTTACACCAGATTAGCACAAAAGATTCTTAATAATCGATTATCTGTAATTAATCTTGAACAAGATGGTGAATTCCTAGATGCTATTACACTATGGAGAAGAAACCACCCATCTCATGAATCAAAAACTAATCATGCGCATATTTTTCTGAAAACCTTTCGAAGAGATAATATGAGTTCCAAAATGTTTCAAAGTTTAATTGAGGATAACAAAATTGATTTTGAAGTGGTTAAAGCCATTAAAAACTCTGGTTATACTGTAGTCAGAACTGATGATCCTTGGAAAAGAAATAGCTTGGTAGCTCTACTCCAGCAATATAATATAATGATCTAAACATAATACTTCTACTTAGTATGCATCAAATAACTATGCTTCTTTCAAAATACACCTCGGCTTAAAGTGAGCTGAGGTGTATTTCATATTTTCTATTTGCATTTTTTAGCTCATGGTAAAAACAGACTTCAAGCACCTTTCCGAACTTAAGATATCCTTACTTAGCAGCTTTTGAAGTAGATAATTTAGATAATTTTCTAGATCTGGCCCATGCCTTTTATGCCTTTTGGTAGTTTCAATCAGGCTTAATCTAACACCGCTAAAGCCCTTAGAAAACGGCACTATAATTTTTTCTGTTAGCAGTTTGTTTATTCCATCAAAAAAAGAGTACATAGTCCTCTTTCAATACCTTTTATAATCAAACAAAAAGCCAGCATCTACGCTAGCCATCTTTGATTATAAAAGGTTGTTCTCCAATATTATACAACACTACATTGCTGTTAACTTAACTTTTGTGCCAATTTCAAAATATACTTGCGCAGATCATCCTTGGTTTCAGGATGGTTCAAACCGTACTCAATCGAAGTTTCGAGATAACCTTCCTTGTTACCAACATCATGCCGCTTTCCCTTGAACACATGGGCGAATACCCTTTGGGTTTTGTTCAATGTATCAATTGCATCAGTCAGTTGTACTTCTCCACCTCGACCGGGCTTGGTTTCAGCCAAAATATCAAAAATTTCTGGAGTTAGTAAATAGCGACCAATGATTGCTAGATCACTTGGTGCCTTATCAATAGCTGGCTTTTCAACAAAGTTCTTTACATTATAAAGACTGCCATTGACCTTGCCATCTGGTGTAATAACACCATACTTTGAAACTTCCTTGTGTGGGACTTTCATTACAGCAATTGTAGAAGCATAGGTCTGCTCATAATCATTCATCAACTGCTTAGTTAATGGAATTTTATCATCCATCAGATCATCACCTAGCATTACAACAAATGGCTCACCTGCAACGAAACTTTTTGCTCAATAAATTGCATCACCTAGACCAGCTGGATGGGGTTGACGAGTATAGTATAAATTCCCCCTAAATTAGTAATACCTTGAGTTAACTTTAATAATTCTGACTTTCCAGTTTTTTCAAGATCTTGTTCCAATTCAGGATTTGCATCAAAATGATTTTCAATTGCGCACTTATTTTTCCCAGTCACAATCAGAATATCTTCAATTCCTGATCCCTTAGCTTTTTCTACAATAAATTGAATGGTAGGCTTATCCACAATTGGTAGCATTTCTTTAGGCAAAGCCTTAGTTGCTGGTAAAAATCTAGTTCCTAATCCCGCTGCAGGAATAATCGCTTTTCTTACTTTCATAATTAACTCTTCCACATTTTTAGTATATTATATAGTTTTGGAATATGATTTTTTCTTCTATCTTGAAAATGGTGAACTATATTATAAAACTACCTATCACTAGTTATTATTCACCAATGTAAATATATTTCACTTGCTCAATTTTCAAAATATGATCTTAACAATTAATAATCTAAACCTATTTTTTAGTGAGACATATTAATGGGCTAGTTTGACAAACGAATTTTCAATTCATTCCTGTTGTCGACCTCAATCTCAATTTAATGGCTCTATGATAAATCCTGTTGATAGATTTCTATGATATTCTATCAATGGGATTTTTTGGTAGAAAAAAGAGGCATAAGCCTCACTACATAAAATCCTTTGATACCACTCTTTAGAAATT
>Ga0079226_10004983_pt1 | contig 10157 bp, 8 predicted proteins | sample Poulit2014_FD_76345 | JGI IMG/M metagenome (GOLD analysis project Ga0079226, IMG submission 76345) | Agricultural soil microbial communities from Georgia to study Nitrogen management - Poultry litter 2014 | ecosystem: Environmental > Terrestrial > Soil > Agricultural land | place: USA: Georgia... | reverse complement strand
TCAACTAATCCTATTGAAATTATAGGAGATGACAAGGGTTCAGCACAAGCTCTTAGATGTGTTAAAATGGAACTTGGAGAATCTGATGAATCAGGGAGAAGTAAACCTATAGCTATAGATGGCAGTGAATTTGATTTTGATATAGATACGGTAATCATGGCCCTAGGAACATCGCCAAATCCATTGATTCCAAGTACTACTAATGGGCTAGAGTCAGATGATTGGAATCGTATTAAAGTATTAGGTGATAACGGTCAAACTTCTAGAAAAGCTATATTTGCTGGTGGTGATAATGTAACTGGTTCCGCTACAGTCATCTTAGCAATGGGAGCAGGTAAAGAGGCGGCCAAAGCCATAGACAATTATATAAAGAAAAATAAAGTAAAATTAGCTTAATATGAAATTAGGGCGGTCCTTTGGATTGCCCTAATTTCATGCTTTTAGGCTTTTTGTTTTGATTTTGAGAAATACAATCCTAATAATAAAAATGTTAGCCCAAAGATTATTTGTATAAATATTTCATATTTAACATCCATTAAGGAGTTGATACTTCTTTCGTTGATCTGAACAAAGTAATATGTGGGGAAAAATTTAGCTATGGATAGTACCCTTTCACCTAGAAATTCCTGGGGAACCATAACCCCTGAAATAAAAGAGATCCCTAGGGATGCTACTGTGCTTATTCCATTTATAATGAATCTATTCCTTGTGAGATTATTTATTAAAAATGTGAGACATAAAATTGCAAAAGAGAATACTATGGTATTGATTACATACTTGCCAAGATTTACTTGGCCAATATATTTTCCTTTTAATAATATACTCCCCAGTATAAATATAGATGTAATTATAGCAGCTAGACTTATTTGACCCAAGTAAATATCTCTATTGTATTTTAAGAATTGTTTTGAAGATATATTCATTCTATTTTCAATTTTTTCATCTTTAAACTCTGCCATTATCAAACCGATTACAGCTATATAAACTGCAATAATTATATAACTGACAAAATTATAGTAATATTTAAACCAGGTAGTTACACCTGTATTTTTTAGGTTTTTATTTGTATCAATCATCTCTAAATCTGCCTTTTGACTTAATGCAGTATTCAAATTTTTTAGATCAAACTTTCCATTATCGTAGCTTGCATTGGCAAATATTAGATATTTTTCTACTTGTTGCTGCAAATATGAACTTCCTATTTCCCTATCGCTATTGTATATCTGAATTGCCCTCTCTTTGTTAATTACCTTTTTATCAAAATCATTTGGTATTATAATGACTCCATCCACTGCTTGGAGGAAGATTTGTTCTTTTATATAATCCTCATCTTCCAGTGTATCTACTATATTATTTTTGGATGTCAAATACCCAACTAAATTGCGGGACAACTCACTATTCATATTATCGATTATTCCAATATCTAATTTGGTTTCTGTAAATAAAAGTTCATCATTTTCTGTATTAGTTCCGTTTAGAATCGATAAAAACAAGAATATGATAGAATATCCCATTATTACAAACTTATGCCTTAGTGCTATTTTCATAAAATACTTATACACTATCATAGCTTCTCCTCCTTAAAAACATATGGGATATAAATATTAGGATCATACTATAGGCAAATAATAAAAGTATTTCACTCCAAAAATTCTTGGTATTTCCCAAAAGATTGATTTTATACAAATTGTTTGACACTATAGCGATTGGGTTTATCTTTCCTAATAGGGGGACCCTCTTGTCTAACATGACTTTTATATCTGGAGACATCATACCCGACAAGAAAGATAATACTAAAGTTATTGATATGGACATCATCGTTTTAATCCCAAGATTTTGTTTATTTGAGGCTCCAATAAATATACCTAAAGATACTCCAAACAAATTACCTAAAACTATTAATATAAGGCTATATCTCATTTCAGTAAAGAGATCCATCTTCAATACAAATTTTATAAACAATAGTAAAATCCCATTGGATAATAAGTTTAGTATCAATGCTACTAAAACTCCCGAAAATATAAAACTACCCTTTCTTACAGGGGTCATATTAAGCCTAGATCCTAGATTACTTAAATTTCCCTGTGCAAGCGACACTGTTTCAATTCCTGAAAATACACTATAGGTAGATACCATGGCAATTAGGGAATAAAATATAACTAATATTCCGTTAGACTTTTGACTTTCACTTATAGTATAATCTACTGTAAAATCAAAGTTTTCCATAGGTATATTAAGTGACTGCATCTGCTTTATCTGCTCAACGATTTCTTTTATTATTGTTTGATTAATTCCAGAATCCTTTACAGTTATAGTTAAATCCTTATTAATAAAACCATCGATATGACCCTTATCTAATTCATCACTTGACTTATCCTTAGGAACTACCCTTTTATTTACTATATCCATAGTTTCTAAAATAGGGGAAATAGGATTATCCGCTTCTAGACCGATGTTGATATTTTCATATTCTATGTTTGCGATTCCACTAAATGCAGTATAAAAGAAGGATACTAATATAACTGGATATAACAAACTCCAGAATAAGAACCCAAAATCTCTATAATTGTTTTTGCCTTGATATATACTATTTCTAAAGAGAGCTTTCATATCAATCTCTCAACTCCTTTCCAGTTAGTTCCAAGAATACATCATTTAAAGTGGGGAGTTGGCTATAGAGTTTTGTATAGACTAGGTTATTTTCTTTAATAAGATCTAATAGATTTGATAAATTATTGATTCCATTTTCAAATTTTATAATATAATCACCATCTGTTTTTTCTACTTCTAGTACATGGGGTATTTGCTTAATCTTGGAAATTATATCATCTTTACTAGGGGAAAATCCTACAACTATCTTTTCTGTTGTAGTTATCATGGACTTTAGCTCTTGATTAGTTCCTGAAACTAAGCTCTTTCCCTTATCCATAATGATTATTCTGTTACAAAGCATTTCTGCCTCTTCTAAATAATGGGTAGTATATATGATTGTGCTACCTTCTTTATTTAATTTTTTTATCCCCTCTAATATAAAGTTTCTACTCTGGGCATCTACTGCAACAGTTGGTTCGTCTAGAAAAATTAGTCTAGGTTTATGGGCTATACCACAAGCTATATTCAATCTTCTTTTTAGGCCACCACTAAGTTTTTTTGGATAAAACTTTATATAATCATTTAAACCTACAAACTTTATAGCTTCTTTAACATATTTTTCCCTTAAATCACTATCATTAATATAAAGGCCACAAAAATAATCAATATTCTCCGCTACTGTTAGATTTTCAAATACTGATACTTCCTGAGGCACTATACCTATTTGTTTTTTAATATCATAGGCATTAGGAGTCATTTTCCTTCCGAAAATTTTCACCTCTCCCTTATCAAAACTTAATAGTGATAAGATACAATTTATAGCCGTAGTTTTACCACAGCCATTAGGCCCCAAGAGTCCTAATATTTCCCCATCTTCTACTTCCATATTGAAATGATCAAGAGCAATTAGTTCCTTATATCTTTTTACTAGATTATCAACTGTTACTATCATTTACATCACTCCTATATTTCTCCTAATACCATTATATACGATTGGGTAAATATTTACAGTGCATGAAAACACATTATAATATAGAAAATGTCATTGATATAGAAATTGAATACCAATATTTAAAAGAACAATTGATTTGAAAAGGTGTCTATCTGGTATATAATATATATAAATGTCTAACAAAGTGAGGTGAAAGTCTTGATATTGACTACAATATTAGAACCAATATTAGAGCAACAATATTATGTGAAAAAATTATATCCAAAGACAGAAACAAAGGCTGAAAAGGTCCAATATAATATAAATGGGAAAAGCGTGAATATAGCTCGGATATTAAATAGATTTAGTTCAGGTGTATTTACTACAGGATTTCTAGGTGGATTAAAGGGTACTTATATATTTAATGAATTAAGGAGACTAAAAATCTTCAATGATTTTATACATATCAAAGACGAAACTAAAGGAAAACTATTCCTTTTTGAGGATGATGAGATATTATCTATTATAAGAGAAGATGGGCCTAGGATTACCAGAGAGGATCTAGCTTCATTTTATGACTTGTTTAGCAATATAGTAGGAAATTTTGAACTTGTTTGTGGAGCCGGAGAAATTCCTTCAGGAGTCCCTAAGGAAATTTATTATGATTTAATTAATATATCTAGGACCAAAAATAAAAAGTTTATTTTAGATGCAAAAGGCTCAGAATTAATTAATGGCATTGAAGCTAATCCTTTTATGGTAAATTTAGATATTGAGGATTTACAAAATATAAGTAAATTAAAGTTGAACTTTGAAAATGAAATGATAAAGATAGGCAAGGGAGTACTAGATATGGGAATCGAACTAGTAGTCATAGACTTGGATGAAAAAGGAACTATAGTATTAGATAAGGATCGAGGATATAGATTGAAGATTCCTGAAATAGATCTCACTAATCTAAAAAAAGATAATGGCTATTTAGTTGCAGGATATACTTTTGGCATAGATAAAAGATATGATTTCGAAACCACTATTAAATTAGGACAAAGTTTCAGATTGGCTTATGGGCAGGTAGATAATATAGATATAATAGATATGGCTGATATTAAAAAAATGATGAGTTATATAAAAATATCACCAATATATTACTAAATATCAGTTGATAAAGGAGTATAGCAATGATTAAATTTGTACACACGGCAGATATTCATTTAGGACTACAATTTAATACTGCCTCTTTTGACAAGGATAGAGCAGTTGAGCGCAGGAAAGAATTGTGGACTACTTTTCAAAATATAGTTAAATATGCCATGGATAGTGATGTGGATTTTTTACTTGTAGCAGGAGATTTATTTGAAGATAAGTATTTTACACTAGGTGATATGACAAGGGTAAGGGATATATTGAAACAAGCAAAAGATGTAAATATTATTATCTCCGCTGGCAATCATGATTTTGTAAATGAACAATCCCTATACAATAAGGTAGAATGGAGTCCTAATGTAAGTATATTTAGAGGTGAATCCATACAAAGAATAGAATTCCCCCAACTGAATACAGTAATTTATGGATATAGTTGGGATAGGGTGGAAATCAGAGAAAATACATTATTAGATAATTTTCCTTATGAAGATAAGGATTTAAATAGAATACTAATGATTCACGGTGATCTAGCAAGAGAGTCGAACTACTTACCTTTAAATTTAGATACATTAGAAAAATTAGATATGGATTATATAGCCTTAGGCCATATTCATAAGCCAGAAAAGATAAGGGAAAATATTGCCTATTGTGGATGCCCAGAACCATTAGATTTTGGAGAAAGAGGATCTAGAGGATTTATGAAAGGGACTATATCTGACAGTCAGACTAATGTGGAGTTTGTCCCCTTTAGCAAAAGGGAATTTATAATTAAGGATATAATTATAGATGAAGATATGGGATATTTTGATATTCTAGACCATATTAAAGATATTGATTATGGAGAAAAAGGAAAAGATTTCTTTAGATTAAATTTAGGGGGTTATATTCAAAATGATTTAGATTTGAAAGATATAATCAGTTCATTAAAAGAAGATTTTTATCATTTAGAAGTAATAGATAATACAGTACCTGATTATGATTTAGAATATTTGGAAGAGGCTTATGAAGAAAATATAGTAGGGCAATTTATTAAAGAAATGAAAAACAAAGACTTAGAAAATCCCATAGTAAAGGATGCACTATATATTGGTTTAGGGGCACTTTTAAAGGGGAGGACCGGCTAATGGAAATAAGGGAGTTAAATCTGATCGGTTTCGGAAAGTTTAATAATGAGACCATAAACTTAAAGAATGGGATCAATATTATATACGGGGAAAACGAAGCAGGAAAAACAACAATACATAATTTTATTGATGGAATGTTTTATGGTTTTTTGAAACATGGGGCTAGAAGAACCCTCTATGTAGACGAACATGATAGATATATACCTTGGTCTGGCACAAAATATAGTGGTATTATTAAATTTAAACAAAATGGAGAAAAATATACCATTGAGAGAGAATTTACAAAATCTAAAGAAAAAACCACAGTATTAATATACAATACAGGTGAAGATATAACCAAAGAGATTGAAACAGGGAATGCAGGTAGAGTACTACAACCTGGATATCACTTTTTTGGATTTAATGATGCAGTGTATTCTAATACAGTGTCAATCAAACAATTAGCTAGCAAAACTGAAGATTCCCTAGCTAATGAAATAAGGGATAAATTAATCAATATATCTACTACTGCTGATGATAGTCTGTCAATTGAAAATGCGGTAGAAGAACTGGAGCAATCCATAAAAGATATAGGAAGTAATAGGGCACCTACTAGTGACTATGGAAGAAGCATAAAAGCATTAGATCATTTAAAAGAGGAAAAGGAAAAAACACTGGAGTTTAAGGGCAAATATGATGAAGCCCTGGAGCTGAGTACTCAATTAAGGGAGCAATTAAATAATAAAAATAGGGAAATGGAAGAGCTGGGAGAAAGATTGGCTAATGCTAAACTCCTTGAAAAGATTAATATCTATAATAAGGCTAGAGAAATAAAAGAAAAAATTTCACAATTACAATTAAGTAGGGAAGAATATAAACAATACAAAGATTTATCACAAGACGATTACTATGAAAGTATAAAATTATGGGAAGATATTAAACATCTAGACAAGAGTATTGAAGAGAATAAGGAATTATTATCTGAAACAAATATAGTATTAGAAAAACTAAGAGAAAATCAGCTAGATCAATCTAATGAAGACAATGAAATTAATATTGATTATAATAGATATGAAGATTTAGAGGAGCAGATAGGAAAAATACAATATAGGGAAGATAAGTTTGGTGAAAAAGAATTTTTAAAAAGAGATTATGATAGTGCTATTAAGGATAAGGATCGTTTTAAAACATTCTCTGTTGTAGGAATAGTAGTAGCAGTAATTATAAATGCTTTAGGGATTATATCACTTAATTTTTTATTATTAATATTAAATATTGTCTTAATACCTGGTATTTTACTGGCAATACAAAAAAAGCAAAATGCAGATAAATTAATAGAAAAAATTTCATATAAAATAGACGAAATTGAAGAAGAGGAAGTAAATATAAATAATAAGCTTAAAGAGTTAGAAGAGGAAGAAGACTTAATTCTGGGAAAATATAAGATAAATTCTAAACGAGAATTAAGTGAACTTTATGAAGACTGGAAATTTGAATCACGGAATATTGATGCGGGAAGAAAATCCTTCATTGAAAATCAAGAGAAAAGAAAAAAACTTATTAGAAAAATTGAAGAAGTAGAAAAGGATAAAAAAGATAAGTTGCTAAGCTTAGATAGAAATTTAAATAAAAATAAATCTAATAGTTTAGATGAATTTAAAGTATTTTTAAAAAAGAAAGATAAATATTATAATATAATAACTGATATAAAGACTAAAGATGCTTTATTAGATAAGGAACTGGGTAAATATAAACTTGAAGATCTAGAAGAAGATTTAAGAGATTATATGGAAAGAGATATAGAAATTGGCGAAACCAGATCCAGTGATCAATTAGAAAATGATAGAAGCAAGAAGTTTAATGAAATTTCAGAAGTAAAAGCCGATATAAGTGCTATAGGGGAAAGATTAGATTATTTAAATAGAGAATTAAAGAGACTAGTAGAAATAGATGAAGAAATAGAAAGAAAAGAAAATTCAATAGCTGAAATGGATAAAAAGAAAAAAGCCATAGAGCTAGCAAAAGATACAATACAATCTTTGTCTAAGGATATTCATAGACAGTTTGCTCCAACTATAAACAAAAAAGTCGGTGAAATAATTAATACCATAACCAATGGAAAATACAAGAGAGTTAGAATTGATGATAAGTTGGAAATGAGAATACTAAATCCTATTACCGAGGAAATGATAAAGATTAATAATCTGAGTGGTGGAACTATAGATCAACTATACTTTTCTTTGCGTTTTGGAGTAATTAATGCCATAAAAGATGAGATACTACCTCTTATCATAGATGATTGCTTTATTCAATATGATGATCAAAGACTAAGGAATATGATGCAATACCTAGGGGGCATAGGTCAAGATAGGCAAATTCTTTTATTCACATGCCAGAATAGGGAAAAGGAAATCCTAGAAGAAATCGGGCTAGATTTTAATTTAGTAAAGTTAGTATAAATAATATTGAAATACTTAAACTTAAAGTTTAACTATAAGTCATACTCCTGTACAAATACAGTTTCCTAGAGCTAATCTTATACATTAAGTATGATCATTTTAAAATATTCATGAAATAAAAAGATGAAGATTAATATAACAATTTAAATTTCACATTGTAAATATAATAGTAGAGGTGGATGAATGATTTATGGAATAGGGGACTTGCACTTTGATTATTTTAAAGAAAAGCCTATGGATGTATTTGGGCAAAATTGGATAAAGCACGAAGAAAAAATTATTAATAACTGGTCCAATAAGATAAATGATAGTGATTTGGTACTAATACCAGGAGATATTTCCTGGGCACTAAAGCTTAATAATGCATATTTTGATTTAGAGTTAATAGATAAACTCCCAGGTAAAAAGGTATTAAGTAAAGGAAACCATGATTATTGGTGGGAAAGCTTGAAAAAGATGAATGAATTAGGCCTGGATTCTATATTTTTTCTTCAAAATAATCATTATATCTACGATGATATTGTAATTCATGGTGCTAGAGGTTGGTCTTCTAGGGATAGTGAAGGTTTTGATGAAAAAGATGAAAAAATTTTTAATAGGGAACTCATAAGACTTGAATTATCCTTAAATAGTAGTAAGTCAGTTCAAGGAAATAGAAAAATTGTTATGTTACATTACCCACCGTTTAATATAGACTCTAGGTCAAATGAGTTTGTAGAACTTATGAAAAAATACAATATAGATTTATGTATATACGGTCATTTGCATGATAAAGGTCATAGATTTATTGTAGAAGGAAATATAGAAGGAATAGAATTTCATTGTGTATCTAGTGATTTTATTAATTTTGATCCAAAAATTATTTTAGGAGGATGATTTTATGAGATTATTAGTAGAAAAGAATTATGAAGATTTGAGTACTAGAGTTGCAGGAATTTTAGCAGAGGAAATAAGAAAAAATCCAAATATAGTTTTAGGGCTTGCAACTGGAGGTACACCCATTGGGACCTATGAAGAATTAATTAGAATTCATAAAGCACATGGATTAGATTTTTCGGGCATCAGAACTTTTAATCTTGATGAATATATAGGATTAGATGGTAGTCATCCTAATAGTTATAGATATTTCATGAATGAAAACTTATTCAACTATATTAATATTGATAAAGAAAATACCTATATCCCTAATGGTGAAGCCAAGAACCCAGAAGAATATGCTAAAGAATATGATAAAATAATAGATAGTGTTGGAGGCATAGATATACAAATTCTTGGTATAGGAACCAATGGACATATTGCCTTTAATGAACCATCTAAAGAGCTGTCAGTAGGAACATCGGTAATTGATTTAGCAGAGTCTACAATAGAAGATAATTCTAGATTTTTTGATTCCATAGATCAGGTTCCTAAGGCTGCTATTACTATGGGAATAGGTAGTATACTAAAGGCTAGAGAAATAATTCTATTAGCAAATGGGGAAAATAAGGCTAAAATTATAAAAGAACTTTTAGAAACCGATATGGTAACGACAGAATTACCAGCATCTTTTCTACTTTTACATCCAAATCTGACTGTTATTGTAGATGAAGCGGCCTATAGTGAATTTGAAATTAGTTAAGAGATAAGGCGAGAGAGCTATGGAGGAGATTCACATGGAAATAGAGTTGGAAGTTAAAGTCTTAGGCATGGATATAGATAAAATTGAGAAAGAGATAATTGATTTAGGTGGAGATTTAATTGCTGAGGAAGAACAAGTAAATACACTAATTGATTCTAAATCTCAACCCATAAAATCATATTTAGATGCCTATTTACGAATAAGAGAAACAAATGATATATTAAATAAAAAGTCAAATATAGTATTAACCCTAAAAAAGAATGTAAATCTAAAAGGAATTAGGGAAAATATAGAATTCAATACTGAAATAG
>Ga0079226_10004981_pt1 | contig 10158 bp, 10 predicted proteins | sample Poulit2014_FD_76345 | JGI IMG/M metagenome (GOLD analysis project Ga0079226, IMG submission 76345) | Agricultural soil microbial communities from Georgia to study Nitrogen management - Poultry litter 2014 | ecosystem: Environmental > Terrestrial > Soil > Agricultural land | place: USA: Georgia... | reverse complement strand
GATTGATGATGCAAAACGTGTACAAGATGGCTTGAAAAAGATTTTTCATCTGACTGAAATATTGGAAGATGAATTGAAAGGTGAACCTGCTAAAGAACAGATGAGATTGAATATGGAGATGTGAGGGCTTCCTGTGTGGGGGCCCTCTTTTATTAACAATCATTTTTTGTAAAGGGTGATATCGTGTGGCTAAACGAAAAACATTGGAACAAAAGAAGGAAGAAGTTCGAGAACTGACAACGAAAATGAATGACGCCATTGATTATTATTTTGAGTCACCGGAACAAATGAATGAGTTAATGTCGTTTATGTTAAAGTTTTATCATTATTCACCGAAAAATGCAGCATTGATTCGCAGTCAGTTTGAAGGCGCACAGGCTGTCGGCAGCTATAATTTTTGGAAGGATAAAGGTTTTCAAGTCCAGAAAGGCGAGAAAGCACTTAAGGTATTAGTACCAAATAAAACGGCACCAAAATTCAAAACGGATGAAGGTAAGTGGAAGAACATGAAATATGCCACGGAACAAGAAAAAGAACGGGTTGATAAAGGGGAGCTGGAACAACGTAAAAGCCGATTGTATTTTTCCACCGGCAATGTCTTTGAAGTAAGTCAGACGAATGCCAAAGCAAATGACTTGCCGGAAATATTTCCGAATAAATGGATGGAAGGCGATGTCGCCAATTATGAAACGATGTTGGAAAGTATGTATAAAATAGGTGATAAGTTGAATGTCACGATTGGTGAACCATTTGAGGAACTTGGAACGGCAAAAGGTGCTTTTTATCATAGCGTTCATGATAAAAATAACGGCCATATCGGGTTGAATCCTCGAAACGGTGAGCTGCAGAATATCAAAACTTTGTTGCACGAGCTTGGTCATGCTAAACTGCATAACTCAAAGAACGAACATTATCAAGCGATGCCTGCAGAAGAGAAGGAATTTCAGGCAGAAATGACAGCCTATGCGGTAGCATCCTATTTTGACATTGATACAAGTGATTATTCCCTTCGTTATTTGGCCAATTGGATACAGGATAAAGAGATGAAGGATAAAGCCAAGCTATTGGCAGATGTCCGTGAAACAGCCATTGAATTTATTGATGAAATAGAACCCGATTTGGTGAAGGAACGTGATAAAGAACAAGAAAAGAGCATGATGTTACTACATTACGGTATGAATCAGGTTACTGATGTAAAGGAAATATCGTTACAGGAAATAAAGGCATTTGCCAAAGAGAATACAAATGGTGATGCGTTTAACAAGGTGCAAGCATCTGAGGATCTGACGGAAAAGGCGTATCTGGAACAGTTTAATGAAGTATTTTCAGGTAAATATGCTGTTATCGATAAAGCAGTTGATGAACCGCAATTATTGATTCAATGGTCGGAGGCACCTGAGTTAAAGGACAATACGCTGTTTCCTTTTGCAGAAGGTAATGAAAAGATGAAAGAATTAGAGGAAAAGTATCAGCAGGAAACAGGCTATCGTAAAACACGATACCATGTCGTTCTGCCAGCGAATGACCATTCAAAAATGCCAAGTGTTGTGAGTATATCAGACAGGTTGGATATTGGTGACGGGGCATATGTTCATCCATATCACCATATTCGGAAAGTGGGGGAGATGACACTGGAGAAACAAAAAATTTTAGATGATGCTTACCATAATTATTTAATCCAAAAAGAAGAGAGAGAAGTGAATACAGGGGTGGAGCAGGAAAACCGTAAGCAAAATGATAATTATAAGGATGGATTTTATTGGTATGAAATGTGCCAATGTCCTGTTTCATTAGGAAGTCAACCGAAAGGATTTGTGGAATTTGATGATGATAAAGGGAATCATGGGATTGTTGCGTATGATAGAAAATTAACAGATAAAGAATTAAGTGATTTTGAAATGAAGGAATGGAATATTAAGAAAGAGAAAGAAAGGGATAAAGTACAGAGACAGAAACTTGAGATGGCGATATAGGGCTTCCTTATGCAAAGAAAGTAATTATGCAAAGTAATCGATTAAAATCCTTGTATTTCATTGATTCTATTCATTTTTCTTTGCATAATATCCGAAGTATCACAGAATGCCAAAGCCTCAAATGCTTCAAGCAAAAGACTACATCGAATAGACCCATGATGATGCAGGAAATGCTACAACTTGGTAATTCTCATTTATTATGTCCGTAATTTTCCCGGATGTCGATCTGAAATGACAGAACTATTCTGACTTAAATAAAAGCGATAGGACATTGATTTTTTGCATTAAAAGAACCCTGAAATTACGCAAAGTAAATGGAATGAAAAGCCCGTATTTATAGGGAATATAAAAATTACTTTGCATAAGGCGGCTTATGCAAAGCTTCGCATAAGTTTCCATGAGGAAGTTCTTTTTCAATATGACGTGAACATATGATGATATTAATATTAAGAGAAACTTTTTAAACTTAAATGGGGCAAAATTAAAGCGGAAACTAAATTGTTACCGGGAATAAATAACTCATAACACTGTCTATGGGTGTGCTTGACACAAAATCTTACACAATTATAGGATTAACCCGCAGCACTGCATTTATTGCCATATCATGTCTACATTTCAAACTTTTCTTCTTTTGGTTTAGGTTTATGCAGCGGGAAATGTAATATTAGGACCTCAACTTGTCTATGTAGCAGCTTATGAGGGTGGAATTGTTGCTGATAATGCAAATGCTGGGTTAAATAAAAAATTAGATTTAACCGTTGTACCTAGCCTGACATTTATAAATCCATCGATTGCAACAGTTGGTTTAACAGAAGAACAGGCAAAAGAAAAAGGATATGAAGTCAAAACAGCTGTGTTGCCTTTAGATGCCGTTCTAAGAGCGAAAGTAAATCATGAGACAACAGGGGTTATTAAGCTTGTTGCCGATTCAAAAACATTGAAAGTGCTTGGGGTTCATATTGTATCTGAAAATGCAGGAGATGTGATTTATGCGGCTACATTAGCTGTTAAGGTTGGTTTAACTGTGGAAGATTTGTGCACCATATTTAACAATGCCAGAAGGGTTAAAATTAGCTGCTCTTACATTTGATAAAGACGTTTCAAAATTATCATGTTGTGCTGGATAAAAGCCTTCAAGAAATTGCATCATTTAAATAAAATAGCTTATATAGGGTTTATGAGCTTCACCAATCGGACGATTATTTGACTTAAATTGAGCCTTAATATACAAGTTCGTGGTGATATATTATATATTAAGGTTTCTTTATGCAAAATATGAATTATAATCAAAAATTGAATTTAATTTTACTTTGGTCTAAAATATTGGCTTAAAGAAACATTTTAAACGATTATCATACATTAGGAATTAAAATAAAATTTTTAATTGAAAGGAGACCAAAGTGTGTTTGAATTTTTTCTATCTCTCACCCCATTAACCCAAGCTATAATCGGAACCTTATTTACTTGGGGAATGACAGCTCTTGGGGCTGCTTTGGTATTTACAACTAAAGGGGTTAACCAAAAGTTAATGGACAGTCTGTTAGGGTTTGCGGGCGGAGTTATGATTGCAGCAAGCTTTTGGTCACTCCTTTCCCCAGCTCTGGATATGGCTAAGGATAATGGAACAACTGCCTGGGTTCCAGCAGCTATTGGTTTCATGCTAGGCGGTATTTTTTTATGGGGAATAGATAAGATACTTCCACATCTTCATCCAAATTCTCCAATAGAACATGCTGAGGGGATTCGACCAAAGAAGAAGAAACGCAGTACACTACTTGTTTTCGCAATTACATTACACAACATACCTGAAGGGCTTGCAATAGGGGTTGCTTTTGGAGCAGTAGCTGCCGGTTTCCCTTCTGCTTCACTAACAGGAGCTATTGCATTAGCGATCGGTATTGGTATTCAAAACTTTCCAGAAGGGGTTGCAGTATCTATGCCGCTTCGAAGAGAAGGGATGTCTCGTAGGAAGAGTTTTGTTTATGGACAGTTTTCAGGAATGGTTGAACCTGTAGCAGCAATCGTAGGAGTGCTAGCAGTCACTTTTATTCAACCACTATTGCCATATGCCCTAAGTTTGGCTGCGGGTGCAATGATTTTTGTTGTTGCAGAAGAGGTTATTCCGGGTTCACAAGAAGAGGGTAACAAGGATTTGGCCTCCCTGAGTTTAATGATTGGGTTTACTATAATGATGATCCTTGATGTTGCACTTGGATAAATTCATTGTTGTATTTTCGTTAATGTTGAAAAGAGTTGGGTGGGGAAATTGGATAAAATATGTATTCCCCATCTATATTCTTTAAAAGGCTAATTTACCCTATATAATATTTGCTTTAATAACGTTATATAGCTTGATTTAAACTCGTATAACCATATAATCTCCATTTTTTAAATGTACAACATCTGCTTTCATCGCTTTAGCAATATCAACTGTCATTTCCTTGGAGGATTCTTCAGATGCAGCAAACAAAGCAAGACAATTACTTGTCAATACTCGCTCTTTTTCCCTTGTTATATATGCAAATCTCATAACTCGGCTTCATTGTTGATTCTCTTCCCATAATTTATTCCCCCTTCATGTCCATTTTCATAACATTGTGTGATTTATTGGTACTTTCAAGTAATGGACACTTTTTAACAACCTCAATTAAAGCATCAATATCTTGCTTTATTGGGACAAGGGTGATTACAACTCTGCCCTTTTCATAATCTTTTCGTGTAAAATGATACCGTTTATTTCCTAATGCTCTAGTTGCTTCAAAAAGAGCTGCCTGTCGTTGACCGAAATTATCGAGATTTATTCTGTAATGGTTTTCGTTTGGATAGATTACAACTGCTAAACCTTCCTCTTTGAACAACTTTTCTGTATTATCTGTACCCAAAAGCTTGCTAACAAAAATATCATCAACAAAGAGGCTAGAATTCTTTACTTCAATTTGATCCGGTTTAACTTCTGCAATGTCACCAATGTTTTTCCCATTAGTTTAACTGACTTTTAGGGCATCCTCTTTTCCATTCTCTAGAATAAAAATGAATTCTACATGTATAATTGATATAGTTTATTAAAATTAAAAGAAAATAAGTTAGAGACCTCACAGATAATACAAATTTATAAATTAAAATGAATGATGTAATCAAAAAATGAGGGTTGTATATGAAAAGTAAAATTCTGGTTGTTGATGATGAATGGAACATGAGAAATTTAATTAAGATTTATTTATCAAAGGAGCATTTTCAGGTTGAAGAAGCAGTGGATGGTAAAGAAGCTATACAAATGGCCCAACAAATCTCCTATGATTTAATGATTTTAGATATTATGCTGCCGGATATTGATGGATGGGAAGTATGCAAAACCGTTCGCAAGACTAGTTTAATACCTATTTTGATGTTAACTGCTCGAAATGATGTTAAGGATCGTGTTCAGGGATTGAATCTTGGTGCCGATGATTACTTAATAAAACCATTTGCCGCAGAGGAATTAGTTGCCCGTGTTAATGCCTTGCTTCGCCGGCAGAATGTTAAAAAAGAGGAAACTACTAAGACTTTGATGTACTTTGAGTATTTATCTATCGATAGTGAAAGTAGAGAAGTCAAGGTTAAAGATATTCTAGTTGAGTTAACTCCAAAAGAATTTGATATTCTTTATTCAGCAGCGAGTCAGCCCAAAAGGGTGTTTACTCGTGAGATATTATTAGATAAAATTTGGGACTCTGATGAATTTCGTGATTTGCGAGCGATTGATACACATGTGAAGAATATACGGGAAAAGCTTCGAAAAGCGGGGCTTTCTTATAATCCGATAAAAACAGTTTGGGGAGTAGGATACAAATTTAATACACAAGAGGATCAAACATAACATGAATAAAATTGTTCTAAAACTTGGTGGAACCATAATGGTCTTGTTTTTAGTCGTGTTGTTACCTCTGGGATATGTTGCGAATCAAATCTTTACCAGTTTCTTTTATAATCAAGTTCAACAAGAGGTAGATGAACTATCTCAAAAGTATGCTCTTACCATTACTTCTCTTAAAAATGAGAAATATTTAAATATGTTTAAAACACTAGCTGATTTAACCAATAAAGAAGTTTATATTATTGATGCTAACGGAAAGGTCATATCAGACTCCGGGATACAAATAGAGAATCTGTCCAGTAAAGATATAGGTCTGTTATCAAAAGGGGAGCCTATTCAAAAAAATTTTAGTGATTCAAGAACAGAGAGCAGGTATCTTGGTTCAGGCTATCCTATCATCCAATCTGATACATTTAAGGGCGCATTCTTTGTATTGGCTTCCATAAATGATGTTAAGGAACCTGTTAGTAAAATTAGGGATTTATTAATATTGTCTGCAGTTGGTGCGTTATTCTTAGCACTTGGTTTCACATTTGTGCTGTCTAAGAAAATGTCAGACCCACTTTTAGAAATGGAACAGGCGACTCGCGAAATTGCAAAGGGGAATTTAGACATACGGGTAAGTATTCCTTCAAAAGATGAGATAGGTTCAATAGGAAAAGCAATTAACGATCTTGCACTAGAAACAAATAGATACCGATCTAACCGAAGAGAGTTTTTTGCAAATATATCGCACGAATTGCGTACACCGATATCATACCTGAAAGGATATGCTCACGTGTTAAAACAGAGCCTTTACCGAACAGAGGAAGAAAGGCTTCATTATTTGAATATCATTGAAAGTGAAACCGAGCGGATGGTCAGATTGATCAATGATTTGTTTGATTTATCCAAAATGGAAGAAGGCAAAATTGACCTTCAAATGTCTACTGTCGACCTTACAGAAGTGTTAGAAAGTGCCCTTTTTAAAGTCAAAATGGAATTCGAAAACAAAGGGCTGACGTTAAAAACCCAAATCGATGAGCGTGTTCCTTATATTGAGGCTGATGGGATCCGTTTAGAACAAATTTTCACGAACCTGCTGGGGAATGCGGTTCGATATACAGAAAAGGGATATGTCAGTGTTAAAGTATGGAGTGCAGATAGAAAAGTAGATGTAATCATTGAGGACACGGGTATTGGAATTCCTGAAAAAGACCTTCCACTTGTTTTTGAACGTTTCCACCGTGTTGAAAAGTCTCGTTCAAGAGAACTTGGGGGAACAGGATTAGGATTGTCCATTGTAAAGAATTTGGTTGAACTTCAAAATGGGACTATTTTGGTGAATAGCCAAATAGGAAAAGGAACGAGATTTAAGCTAAGTTTCCCTGTAGCTGAGTAAGGAGGCAATATGAAAAAGATAGAATGGTTAATCGTCACACTATTGATTGTAATGGGCTTAATGTGTCTTACTGTTTCCGCTACAACGATGTTGGGGACTGAATCAATAGAGCCTTATCTGAAAAAGTTCCTGCACCTTTGCTTATGGACGGGATTACCAATCTTAATTATAGGGATCGTATATCTTGTATTTCTAAAGAAACGTAAGAATAAGTGAGGCAAATGAAAAAGAATTTAAGGATATGATTAAGAAATGATGGAGGTATCAACTATGATGTCTATGATGGGTGGAAGCATGATCTTAAACATGGTAATTTGGATTATTGTGCTGGGATTTTTAATATATGGAATAGTCTTATTAATACTGAAGCTATTTGAAAAGAAAGAAGTTTCATCAATAGAAATTCTTAAAGAAAGATATGCACGTGGTGAAATAGATGATCAAGAATTTGAAGCCAAAAAGGCGGTTTTAAGAAATAAAGATTAAAAATTTCTTTTATCCTCACAAATTCTACAAATTTGTTGTCTATTCTTAAGATGTCTTAGTATTAATAGGTAGAAAGGAGATTAAGACATGAAACTGAAAAAAGTGCCATTTGCATTATCGTTTGCCTTTGCAGCTTTATTAGTAGTAGGAACAACAGCATTTGCCCAAGAACCAGATAGCAATGGAATGGGTAACATAATGAATGGCAATGGCAACGGAATGATGAACATGATGGAGAATGGAAACATGTCAAATATGATGCAAGCAATGAATTCACCTGAAGGGCAAAAAATGATGAATGCCTGCGGTGATTTCATGGAGTCCTATGGTGACAAAAAAGAAGATAAATAACCTTTTGTAATCCCCCTTATTAATAAGGCCTCAATTGGGGGCCTTATTTTAATCTATATGGATCCTCCAGAGGTTAATGTATAATGGGAAAACGGTTTCCGTCGATTTACTTTGCGCTAATGTGGTCTACAAATAGTACGGAATATGGGAAAAATAATTTATTCGTAAAATTCAAATATTTTATGACTATAATCTATAACAGCTAAAGTTTCAGGAATTTTTTTGTTTTCGGGTTTGGTTATCTATTCAATTTAATAGATCAGTTTGGTTAATATTTCTGGTCAAGTACGGAACAGGAACTATTCCCATTATGTTTTTTATAATCCATGAGGTGGAGTAGTTGAAAGGTGTTAATGGCTCTTTAAAACTGGGTAGAAGGTTATTTATAAGAAGTTCAACAGAAGCAAATTTTTGAACACGACTAATTGCGAGAGGGATACGAATGAATAAAATAAAATGTGAGTGCGGGCACGTTAATCCGGAGGGGACAGTGCTGTGTGAGGCATGCGGCAAACCCATGGAAGAAAACCAGCATATCGATGGCAATGATAAACGCAAATTGCTCAACATGCGATATGACGGCAGTGCGCGCCGATCACAGACATACAATAAATCGATTGTTGATAAAACATGGAATTTCTTTTCCTCGGTAAAAGTCGGAGTTTGGCTGATCGTTCTGGCTTTGATTGCCTCAGGCCTGGGAACAATCTTCCCCCAGGAACAGTACATACCTCCAAACGCTGCATCCCGTGATCCATCCATCTATTATGAATCCCAGTATGGAATTTTGGGACAGATCTATTATCAATTGGGTTTTCATAATTTGTACAGTTCATGGTGGTATATGCTGCTAATTGCATTAATCGGTATTTCACTCGTGATTTGTAGTATTGACCGGTTCGTGCCGCTGTACAAAGCTTTGAAAAGACAGCGGCCAAGGCGCCATACACAATTTATGAAACGCCAGCGTTTATTCAGTGAAACGGACAATGTAACCGATGATGATATAAGAAAATTGATATCCCGATTGAAAGAAAAGCGGTATAAGGTTCATGAGGAAAATGGTCATATAATGGCAGAAAAAGGAAGGTTCTCCCGTTGGGGTCCGTACGTAAACCATATCGGTCTGATTATTGTCCTGATTGCTGCCTTATTACGGATGACGCCGTTTATGTATATGGATGAATATGTTTGGGTCCGGGAAGGCGAACAAACGGTTATTCCCGGTACAGACGGTGAGTATCATATCAAGAATAAGAAATTTATCCTGGAAACTTATGACGAGGATGATGAGCGATTTAAAGAGGCGATTGCACAGGAAGGAATGGTTGAAAAAAACTTTCAGACAAACGCTGTCATTTATAAAGAAACCGGAGAAAAAATCGCAGGTGCTGAGCCCGAACTCAAGAAAGTGAAAGAAGAAAAGATTCAGTTGAATCATCCGCTTAAATTTGATGGCTATACCATTTATCAATCTGGTTACCAGCAAAATGAATTTAACAGTATGACATTTAAAATTCATGAAACAAACGATTCTGATGAGAAATCATTAGGGTCGTTCAAGATTAACCTGAGCAACCCGAAAGATACGTATAAACTGGATAATGGTTTCAGTGTTACGGTCAGTCAATATTACCCGGATTATGAAATGGATGAGGGTGAACCAAGATCGAAAACCAATTACCCGAGAAATCCGGCTTTCGTTTTCAATGTAAATCCACCAGGTAATGAAGAATCGGAAATGAGTTTTGTCGGCATTGGAAAAAACGTCGATGCTACCGGTGAAAATGATTATAAGTTGGGAATCGAAAACTTTGAAATGCGTTACGCCAGTGGATTATCTGTCAAACGCGACTATACGATCCCATTATTTATCATCGGCGCTGCCATTTTCATGATCGGTGTCATCCAGGGTATGTACTGGCATCACCGCCGCATTTGGCTGCATCCGGAAAACGAAGATGTGATGCTGGCAGGCCATACAAATAAAAACTGGTTTGGTTTAAAGAAAGATATTGAACATATCATTGAAGATACGAATATTCAGATGGTTAAAGACCAGCAGGAAATCGAGTAACTGAACCCCATAGCTGAAGGAGGATATAAAATGGATT
>Ga0079226_10004980_pt1 | contig 10158 bp, 6 predicted proteins | sample Poulit2014_FD_76345 | JGI IMG/M metagenome (GOLD analysis project Ga0079226, IMG submission 76345) | Agricultural soil microbial communities from Georgia to study Nitrogen management - Poultry litter 2014 | ecosystem: Environmental > Terrestrial > Soil > Agricultural land | place: USA: Georgia... | reverse complement strand
CAAGGTGGACGACGGCTTGGACAGTCTGGTCGCCCACCTGGAGAACACCTACCCCGAAAACGACGAAATAGACGTATTCGAGGCTGCGGAAATGGGGCACGAGGACACTCACCCCGCACACCTGGTAGGTGGAAAAACTATTGAGGAGACCAACGTGATCGAAGGATTTGCAGACCGGGAGCGTCGCCCCTACGACGACCCGCCCAAAAACGGAGACCTAGATCCCAACAGCTACGCGGCGACCGCCCTCTTCGGACTCACCGGTATGGCCGTGGAAATCCTCGGAAAGGCTGACGTGCGCTTGACGAAGTCCGCTATCCGAGCCTTCTCCGGAACACTTGCCCACATTGTGCTTGCCGCCCAAGAAGACATGGTCGGTGAAGAGGACTGGTACACCGGTGCCAACACACGCATCCGCGGGGCACTTCGGTCCGTGCTGGACGTGTCCCCTCCACCATTCGGCGGCGACGCCTCCGCCTGGAAGCAGTGGGTCAACCGCAGCGTCAAACGCTGTGTTGCTATCGCCGAGACCGTGGTGGAAATCCATCAGGGCGATCACTTAGACAAGCCGTGGCTCATCCTAGCCGTGGACGACGATGAAGCAGAAGCCGCCTAGGCAATCAATCAAGGAGCAATCTCAACCATGTCCAAACTCAGCTCAAGCGAGCTCGTTCTCGCTGCCGTGTCCTCCTCGGCCCCCAAGGGCGTCGACGAGTCATCCGACGATTACCAGGTACGTATCTCCGAGCAGGCATTCAACCTGTCCATGATGGTGGGGGAGCGCTCGCCTGTGGTTCGTCTTCTGGACACTATCCAGGGCGAGGGAGAAAACGACACGAAGGTTTTCACCGGCATCATCGAGTCCGTCAAGCGCCACAAACCGTCCACTCGGGCCATCGTGAGCCTCGCCCCAACTGACCGGAACGAAGAAGGCGAGATCGTCCGCACCGACCGAACCGACAACGCCCAAGGGCTTGCTATCGCGAAGAAGGCTCGCTCCCTTGTCGGGCACCGTGTGGTGCTGTTCGTAGAAATGGAGCCGTTCGATGGAGGGCGCAAGAAGCTCCGCGTCCTGCGCCAGCTTCACGACCTAGGCCCCGCATCTAGCGAAGACGACTAACCCTCGATTACCCGGCCGCCCTGCTGAGAACTGGTGGGGCGGCCCCTTCTTGCGCTGGCGCTTCACCGCATCCCGGTACCCGCACACCTATATAGGCGACCAACCCCCGAGCGAGAGGAGGCCTTGTGGCCCGCAAGAGGAATCGCAACCACTCCTTTGAGCACCCGGGCGAACTCACAACCCGGCGTATGAATTTCCGAGCATCCGGCGCATCTGGCGTTCACATTGACCAAAAGGCCCGCCGCAATGACGCCGGTGGGCGCACAAACCGTGTGGGCTCGAGATCCGCCGCCCGACGTGCAGCAATCGCATTCCATACCGAATAGCCCAGTCCGGCTCGGCTGGGCCAGAGCGTCCCGCCCACCAAAGAGGAGGGAGGAACCCATCTACGCATGGTCATGGGTGAAGGCGAAAGTAACCAACCACAAGGAGAAGCAAACGTGACCTGGGCGCACGAAGGGGCCACCACGGCCGACGATGACCTCGACCAACTCACCTTTGAAGACGAGGAGCAACCCTCTGAGGTGGGCGATGAAGACACGTCCAATTCTGAGATTGAAAGCGGAAGGGAAGATTCCGGCGAGAGCGGTGAGAAAAAGACACGACGTGCGCGTCGCGGGGTTGACCGTGGCCTGGTTCGCCGTGTCGCAGCGAAGGTCGTCGAGGTAACTGAAGCAGACGGCAGCGACGTAAGTGTTCTTGCCGGGCTACTTGGCACCAGCGAAGACCCCGTAGAGGTAACGGTCGGGATTATGACGGCTGGGCGGGCAAATCTTGCTCCACTAGCAGAGGTGGAGAACTTCGCGGTCATGGATGCGACTGAGCGTGCTATCGGAGTGATGACCATGGACCGCCCGAAGCGCAATGACCTTTGGAAAACTCTCCAAGCCCTCGGTGTCGTTGATGGCAATATTCCCCGTGCCGACGCCAATGCTGCCCTAGAGCTGTCGAAGGTCGAGATTCCCGACATCGCCCTGTCTCAGATTGAGCGCGTGCGGGATCTGGCGAAGAAAAGCTAACCATGTCTAGATGCCGCAGTTGGACACCTACAAAGGAGGGGGCGAGCGTCCAGGACGCGGGAGACCCAGGATCAAACCATAAGTTCTGGCGCATGTGTCGAAACAAAGTGGCGAAGGGGGCTGTTCGCTGCAACGACTGCTACGAGGCCCTCTCCGCCCACAGCGACCCCAACGTGCGCCGACTGTTGGCTCAGGAGCGAGGGCTCCCGGCACAGATCTTGGAGCAACTACTGACAGACCCCGACATCCTCGTCGCAGGGTACGCAGAGAGCAGGAAGGCAGGCAATGTCGCGCAGAGCTAACAAGAAGCACATCGACGCGTGGGCGGACGATGTCGAAGAAGCACCTCGCGCAGAGCTTCCCGAAGATAAGTCAGAGAAGCGGCGCCGCTGGATGCGCTGGTACTTCCTGTCGATGGGATTCGCCATGCCAGTCATCGTGTTCGCTGGGTTTGTCAGTACCCAAGAGATGGCTTCTAGTATCGAGGACCTCTCCGCACCCTCAGCGATGGGCGAGGAGAGTTCCGCAGTGGTCGAGTCTCGCGCAGCAGCGACGATTGCGGTGGAGGAGTGGCTCTCCGCGGAGCCCTCGCCCCTCCCACAGGGGCGAGTCCTGTCGTGGAACTGGGCTCAAGAGGTGCCCGATCTCAAGGAGCCAGAGAGAGGCTCCGGAGGAGAAATCGAACCATGGGACACAATCATCGCGCATGACTTCACGGTTGTCGGCAAGTCCACGACGTTCTCAGTGCAGGTGAACACGCTCGTTGACCCGGTCGGGGGCGTCCTCGTCATGGGAACACCCTCCCTCCTGCCTTACGCGCCAGCGGCCAGCGGGGTCAGTGCTCAGGCGCTCTGGCCTGGAGCGATGAGTGTTTCAGCCAGCGAAGCAGTCGAGCAAGCCATAAACCAATGGGCAAAGACTTTCGTCGGCGGCGAGCCTCGCGACCTTCGTCTCGTGGTCGGGGACCCAGTCGCCACGCACTCATACATGCCCATGGTTGGCGCCGAGTTCCACAGTTCAGAGGTTACCGAGGCAACTGTCCAGCCCGAGATGTACACCCCTGAGGGACAAGTTCCCCCGGACCCTGAGCAGATAGTGGCGCGCGTGGAGCTCACGATTTTGTGGGGCGAAGAGGATGAGCTCGACGACCGCGGCGACGTGCGTGAGCTCCAAGTGATTTCGTATGACGTCCTCGTCGACAGGGCAAACACCGCTGCACCCCAGGTAGTCGCATGGGGCGGGGCGGGTTCTGGCCCGACGCTTGAGGCCTATCAGAACGCAGTCGACGGAAGGGAGCTCGTGATGAGCTCCACATCATCCGATGATGAGGAGTCCGACGGCGAGCAGGGCACCGAAATTGGTGAAACTCAGGACACAGCCGATGAGGATAGCGAAGACGCGGAGTCGGACAAGGAAGAGCCGAAGAAGGAGAAAAAGAGCAAGAAGGAGAAGGAAGCGAAAAAGAAGAACGACGACAAGAAGAAGGACAAATAGGCATGGCGAAGAGGAAGAGCGCGAAGAAACTCTACGAGAACCCCTTTCTTCAGGAAGCCCCAGCCTTCCCGACAGCGAAGAAAAAGCTCATGCGCGACGGGCGTCTGGTGGGGGTCCCCGGGTCAGGTGTCTGGCTATACAAGCGCGTCCCGATGTCGCCGGTGCGGGATGCCAAGACGCTCCGAGACCAACTGGAGGCCTCCGTTCCGCTCGCAGGTGCCTATCGCGCCGTTTCAGAGCTCGCATCCGTTCGTCGAAACGTGCGCCGAACAATGGTCAAGGGGAACTACCGGCAAACGCACCTGCTCTTCGTCAACATTCCACAGTGGTTTTCCTCCCCATTGGACCACCCATGCGGGCCGCAATTAGACAGCGACTACGGGCGCAGCGAGGCCGTTGACAACCGTGTCCTGTTGTTCGGTGTGCAGCTGCGTGGATCAGTTCTATCTCACGGTGGGATCCGCGGTGCCATCGACTCCGTGATCGAAACCTTCACCACCGGAGATGTGCCTATCGAAGAATACGACGAAGACTTCAAACGGGTTGATGCCGCCCTGACCCGCGCTGGACTCATCTCAGCCCTTCCCGAGCATCACCGACTTGCCGAAGCGTGGTTCAACTACGGTTTGGCCGCTGACCCGCCCATGCTTCCCGGGGTGGACTCCCTGACCGTCTTTTCGCACCCGTCCACTGCTGAGTATGCGTACCACAATCTCAGGCAGACGCCGGTCGCCGACTGGCCCGAACTTCCCGGATACCACCATCTCTCGATGGCCTCGGTTCAAGACCTCGACCTGCGATACGTCGCCTCCGACACCTGGAAAGGGGCATGGGGTACACAGCTGGTGGACTCTGGTGCCGCAATGATCTCAATCCGAGGCCTCGTCGAGCCGTCCTCAGTGACCCGCAAAGAAGTCGAGGCGCAACAGAAGCGGTACACCGAGGACATTCAAGACCGGGTGAAGAACAACAAGCTCGACAAGGCTGAGCAACATGAGATGCTCGCAGAACTCGAGTCGATCAACGCGCTGTATGGATCAGATGGCGCCCCGGCCACACTCGTTGACGCCTCCATCATCGTCGGCTTCGGGCAGTACGTGCCCAATATCGACGAGGTACTCCCGGAAGCGTCACCGGTGTCCCTGGTGCCCATGGCCAACCGTCAACCGGCCGCCCTGGCTGAAGCGTGGCCTGCCTCGAACATCCGGGTCAACCCTCATTTGCACGACCTGCCCATCACCTCGATTGCGTACTCCGGGCTGGTGTCCTTGTCCCGGGTTGGTGATGCACCCAAGAACGGGGCCGCGTTGGTCGGCTTCACCGAACGTGACCGCCAACCCTCATGGTGGGACCCGCGCTCAGCGTACGAGGCGGACAAGGCCCCAATTTATCTGGTTGCGGGGGCGTCAGGGTCGGGGAAGCTCCTGACTCTCACGACCCCCGTCCCGACGCCTTCCGGGTGGACGACGATGGGGCAGCTGAATGTCGGGGACGAGGTCATTGGGCGTGACGGCAAGCCGTGCCGAGTGACCGCCCTGTCGGAAGTCGTCGAGAAGCCCGACCTCTACTGCATCACCCTGTCCGACGGGCAGCAGATCGAGGCGGACGCGAACCACCAGTGGGTCGTGTCCAGCTACGCGGACCGCATGCGCCCTCGACGTGCCAAGCACCTCGCAGCACAGGAGAACCGCAGGAAGACGCTCAGCCAGGTCTCAGCGCTGCACACGCTCGCCCGCTCTGAGGGGCACCGCATGGTGTCCGTACGCGAACTGCACGAGGCTGTGTCCTCCGTCGGGATCGACCGCTGGAAGGACAGCCACGCGATCCGGGCAAGCCTGAGGATGGTGGATGTGCCCGTGGCCGGCGAACGGTCTCAGGTCAGCACGGTCCACATCGACTCCTTCGAGCAGGACCAGCCGGTCACGCTCTACAACGTCCGTGCGTACGTCAGTGCCGCACTGGACAACTGGCTCTCGGTGGAGTCTGCACACGAGGAGAGGCTCACCGTCCGGCAGAACGCGGTCGAGAAGGTCCGCGCTGCACTGCCCGCGGGTGAGAAGGTCACCTCCCGCGGGCTCGCGACCCTGCTGCATCAGAACGGGGCACCGGGCGAGGTGGAGTCGCTGGCCCACGCCGTGCGCGCGTGCGCCCAGCGGGCGAGCCTGCGCGGCGACCGCACGGCCCCGAAGCGGGTCGAGTTCCTCGGGCACGAGCTGCTGGGCGTCTTCGAGGCTCACCCGCCCGCACGAGCCGGCCACCAGCTCCCCGAAGGCACCGTGGCCGCAGCCAGGCGAGTGATCGCCCAGACCTCGCCCGCCGAGGAGAGCTACCCGCGGGACATCGCGCGACGACTCATCGAGGCCGGTGCTCGGTACTCGTCGGTGGAGACTCTCGCCGGGCAGATGAGTGCCTTCGCCAAGGATGCGGGCCTCCAGCCACGCACTGAGCACCGCCAGGTAGTGTCACCGGCTCGCGTGCGGACCGGACACTTCCCGGCTGAGCAGCTCTACCGCGCCGACGAGGCCCTTCGTGGCCTTGCCCTGCGCCTGAAGCAGATCCAGGCCGACCGCGGTCTCGCACTGGGCGTCGACGAGCAGGTGCTCTCGACGGCCGAGATGCTCGCCGAAGGAGTGAAGGCGAAGAACTTCGGCACCAACTTCGCAATCCGTGTGCCCAATGCGCTCGACCTGCCGGAGGCGGACCTCCCGGTCGACCCGTACGTCATGGGGGCGTGGCTGGGCGACGGCACCTCGTCGGCCGGGGCCTTCACCGCAGATCCACGCAGCGGTGATCAGCAGCACCTGCGAGACCAGATCCACCGCGCCGGACTTGCGACGACCGACCATGCCAGCAGCATGTCGTTCGGCGTTCCGGGCCTTGCTGCGGGCCTGAAGGAGGCCGGGGTCCTGAAGGACAAGCGCATCCCAGCCGTCTACCTACGGTCATCGTTCGACCAGCGCCTGGCCCTGCTTCAGGGGCTCATGGACACTGATGGGACCATCAGTGAAGCCGGTAGCTGTGAACTCACTCTCTGCCACAAGCCGCTAGCTGATGGGGCGCTGGAGCTGATCCGGTCTTTGGGCATCAAGGCGTCTATGAGCCAGGGACCGGCCGCGGTCACTGAAGAAGACCCAGACAACTCTGGCCAGACCCGGCGCCGAGTGGTGGGAACCCGATACCGTATCCACTTCACCACGAACATCCAGGTGTTCCGTCTTTCTCGAAAAGCTTGCCGGGTGCCAGTCGAGGTGCGCGAGACCCAGAAGTGGCTCTACATCACTAATATCGAGCCAGTCGACCCAGAGCCGGCGCAGTGCATCACGGTGGACTCACCCGACTCCACATACCTGGTGGAAGGGTTCATCCCGACGCACAACTCGGTGTTCATGCTGAGCATCGCCGACCAGCTCGCCCGAGGTGGAACGGCAACAGTGATCATAGACCCCAAGCAGGATAGCGACCACTCGCTCGCCGTAAACAACTCAGGCGGGCAAACTATCTCACTCGACTCGCTGTTGAGCGCCGACGGCGTGTTCGACCCGCTCCGGTTCGGGATGGAGCCAGAAATGGCTGTCGACCTTGCGGCCGGGATGCTTCAAGAAGTGAACCCGTGGGGTGACAACCGGGCCAACTTCGAGGTGGCCTCCAACGTTGCCATTGCCTACGGGGTGGAGCACGGCGCCCGATGCACTGGTGAGGCTCTGCAAATTGCTCTCAGGGACAAGCAGGCACCAGAGGAAATGGTTGATCCGGTGATTCGGCTGGCCCAGACGAATGCCCAGTTCCGGGCCATGTGCGGACTCGACCCGCAGTCTGATGCGCTCCGCGTGGCTGAGGGGATCACCTACATCCGGGTGGGTCGGGCGAACCTTTCGCTCCCTGAGCCGGGTGCTCAAAATATTGGCCTGACGCAGCGTATCTCACTGAACCTGGTGCGCCTCATGGTGTCCGGGTCAGCGATGGCTTTGACGGGACGGAACGGGATGGTCATGCTCGACGAGGCGTGGGTGTTCCTCGGCTCAGGTAACTCTGAACTTGAGCGCTTGGCCCGTGTTGCCCGGTCGCAGACCGTGACCGTCTCCCTGTTCACACAACGCGTGTCTGATGCGACTGTCGCTGGGATTGATGAGCACATCGCTGGCGGGTTCATCCTGCCGCTGAAGCGTGCCGAAGCGATTGCGGCGTGTGAAATCCTCCAGATGGAACCGACTGAGGAGCGTCTTGGCCGGATCACCGCGGAAGCAACTATTGGTGGTGTGGGGGATGGGGAGTTGCAACCTAACTGGAACTCGATGCGTGCCCTGCATAAGCCCGGCACCCGTGAAGTGATTCGTGGGTCGGTGTCCCTTTTCGCCGACATTTACGGCCGTGTGGTTCCCGTGGAGATCGTGATTCCCGCGAGCTTCCTGGAGAAGGCGTCCACCCAGTACGAGGACATCGCCAGGCGTGAGGCCCAAGCCAAGGTGGACCTGCAGAGGCTCCAGGAGGCGGAGAGACTCGCTAGGGAGTACAAGACCTAGAAGCGGTCTAGATAGGGAGTATGAGACTTCCAACTTCCAAGTTCGGCATCACCGCTGTGTGCGCGGTGCTGTCTTTCCTGCTGATCGCCGCATTGGCGCTCGTGGTCCAGGTCTCCAGTGACGCGACCTTGCCTGTCTTCGCTCTGGTCACTTGGGCAATCACTCTTGCGCCCGGGATTGTTCTACTAATTATCAGCCCCATTGCCCGCCGATACTGGTGGCGCCACCCGCTGGTCTGGGTGCTCACGACCATCACGCTCCCCGGGTTCTCTGAGGTTGTTCTCTTCGTGGGACATGCATGGGTCTGGCGCGAGGTGTGGTTGCGCAAGACTGAGTCCCCCGCACACCTATAGGGGAGGTGGGACCTGTCTGCTTGCCCTACGCAAGGCTCCACTCCTGATCGTCGAGAATCAACGCTGTGGGGCTGATCGTGGAGGCTTTTGTGGTTGAACTTAAAGAGCTATTGGACGCTTCGGTGCGCAACGCAACTGGCCTCCCAGAAGCCGAGCCACGCCCAGGCCAGTGGAAACTATCGAAAGCGGTAGCGGACGTTCTGCTCACGGGCGAAGGGGACGTGGCAGGAATAGCCCCGACCGGAACGGGCAAGTCGCTGGCTTACCTTGCGCCGGCCGCCAAACTGGCGTGCTCTGGGGGACGGACGCTCATCTCGACAGAGTCACTTGCTTTGCAGGATCAGATTGTGAACAAGGACTTTCCCGCAGTGAAATCCGCCCTCAAGGAACTCGCCGGCCGCGACATCGAGATCGCGGTACACAAGGGATGGAGCAACTACGTCTGCCTTGCCTCCGCGCAGGACTATGGACAATCTCTCGCGGGACCCGGGAGCACCGACGAGGAAATCATCGACCACCCGATGGCCACACCGCTGCTGAAGTGGGCTTTGTCCCCCGACAACCGGGACGGGGACCGCGCGAACTTTCCTGGGGCAATCAGAGGTGAGGAGTGGGACAAGGTCTCGACGACACCGGATGCCTGCCTCCGCAAGAGCTGCCCCTTTATCGACGATTGCTTTCCGATGCGGGCACGCCAGCGCGCCTCCGAAGCGGACGTCATCGTCACCAACCACCACCTTCTCGCCGTCCAGGCCACCAAGGGCGTCCCCGTCGTGCTGGGCTCAAAGGCGCTCGGCGAACTTGACGCCATTGTCATTGACGAGGCTCACACCCTGCCGGGCGTCGTCAGGAACCAAGGGGCCACGGCCATCAGCTCTCGTCGTCTACTTTCGGCGCTACGAACCCTAGAAAACAGCCGCCCCCCAGGAGACCCGCAGGTGCAGGTGTACGGCCACTCTGGATCCAACCTAGGGGAGCAGCTCGACGCCGTCATATCAGAGCTTATTGAGGAGACAGACGACGATGGAAAGATCGAAGGCGACCACGATCCCCTCGGCGGCCTGAGCGAGTCCATCCAGATTTGGTGCAAAGAGCTCATCAACGCAATAAATATCGCCAACCACGCAGCAAAAGGAGCACAAGAAGTTCGGGCCAAGAAGGCCGTCGGTAGAATTCACACCCTCATCAGCGACCTCAACGAGGTGACGCGCGGCGGCGCGGGAATCGCCCGATGGGTTGAAGTGGACGAAAGGGCCGGCCGGAAGACGCCCACGTTGAACTCCTCGCTCGTAGATGTCTCTGGTCCGTTGCACCACAACGTCTACAACGTCCCACTCCCGGATGAGGGTGCGGAAACTCAGGAACAGACGCCAGACAGGGACTGGGTGGATGACGAGCTCCCTGCTGAAGATCCACCTTGGGAAACTCCTCAGCGCCGCCTTCCGGTTGCCGCGGTATCTGCGACGATTCCCAAGTCGTTCCCGCACGATGCCGGCTTGCAAGCCCCGATAACCGAGTACGAGTCGCCCTTCTCCTCTGCCTACGGGAGCTCCCTGCTCTACATCCCTAGGCCGATAGTCGACGGAGTGAAGGTGCCCACCCGCACATTTGGTGGGGGCAGGGAATCCATGAACACTTACGAACACACACCT